>Ga0228643_1000392_pt1 | contig 15319 bp, 11 predicted proteins | sample 55DmetaG_FD_190533 | JGI IMG/M metagenome (GOLD analysis project Ga0228643, IMG submission 190533) | Seawater microbial communities from Monterey Bay, California, United States - 55D | ecosystem: Environmental > Aquatic > Marine > Coastal | place: USA: California | collected 2016-11-08
CATTAAAATCACCGCTAAAAATTCCTGTATTAATTGGAATTGATGCCATACACGGAAATGCTTTGGTTTCAGGCACATCGGTATACCCATCACCAATAGGATTAGCATCGACTTGGAGTGATGATTTCTTGTATTCCGTAGGAAAACAAACTGCTAAAGAAATGCGTGCTACAGGAAGTCATTGGACTTTTACCCCAAACATAGATATACTGAGAGATCCGCGTTGGGGACGTGTTGGAGAAACATTTGGAGAAGACCCATTCATGGTTGGTAATATGGGAGCAGCTATGATTCAAGGATTTCAGCAAGATGATTTTACAGGAACAGAAAAAGTAATCGCTTGTGCAAAACATATGATTGGTGGGGGAGAATCAATTAATGGGTTAAATGCAGCCCCGGCAGATATCTCCGTTCGTACATTAAAAGAAGTGCATTTACCACCCTATAAAAAAGCCATTGATGCTGGTGTATATTCCATTATGGCAGCTCATAATGAGATTAATGGTGTTCCATCTCACATGAGTAAGTGGTTAATGACCGATATTTTACGTAATGAATGGAAGTTTCAAGGGTTTTATGTAAGTGATTGGCTAGATATTGAACGAATTAACACATTGCATCATACCGCAAATGATATGAAACAAGCCTCTTTTTTATCTGTTGATGCTGGTTTGGATATGCACATGCATGGACCATTCTTTACAGATGCAGTTATAGCTTCGGTGAAAGAAGGTAAACTTTCAATAAATCGTGTTAATGATGCTTGCCGTAAAATTTTAACAGCGAAGTTTAAATTAGGATTATTTGAAAATCGATTTGTAGATCTAGAGAAAAAAGGAGAATTACTTTTTACAGATGAACATAAAGCGACTGCATTAGAATCTGCAAGGAAAGGAATCGTATTACTTAAAAACAATGGAATATTACCTTTGCAAAAAACAAGTTCAAAAAAGAAAATATTTGTAACAGGCCCCAATGCAAACAACCAATCTATTTTGGGTGATTGGCATGCAGTTCAACCTGACGAAAACGTTACTACTATTTATGAAGGTGTTAAAACCTTAGGAGAATCCAAAGGCTATGATATAAGTTTTTTTAATTCAGGAGAAAATATTAGAAATATTAAAAGCTCTAAAATTAAAGAAGCCTCAGAAATAGCAAAGAATGCTGATTATGCAATTGTTGTTGTGGGAGATAATTCTATGCGCTACAAATGGAAAGATAAAACGGCAGGCGAAAATATGGCTAGAGCATCTTTGAATTTATTTGGAAAGCAATTAGATTTAGTAAAAGCTATTAGAGAAACAGGCACTCCCGTTATTGTTGTATTGGTAAATGGTAAACCTATTTCTGAACCTTGGCTTCAAAAAAATATTCCTGCTCTTTTAGAATCATGGGAACCTGGAAATTTAGGAGGTCAAGCGGTGGCTGAAATTTTATTTGGAGATGTGAATCCAAGTGGAAAATTGCCTTTAACTGTAGCAAGGAGTGTTGGACAGTTAAGAATGATATACAACCACAAACCCTCTGCTTATTTTCATAAATATGCAGACGAGAAAAACACGCCTTTATATCCTTTTGGATTTGGTTTAAGTTATACTAAATATAGTTACAGTACACCAAAATTATCAAGCGGGACATTCAAAAAGGATGAAACTTTAACCGTTACAGTTGATGTTACGAATACTGGGGAAATTGATGGCGAGGAAATCGTTCAAATGTACATACGCGATAAAGTTAGTAGTGCTACAAGACCCGTAAAAGAACTCAAAGGCTATCAACGTGTGGCGTTAAAAGCAGGGGAAACAAAAACAGTAAGTTTTACTATAGATGCCGAAAGTTTAGCGTTTTATGACATTAATATGGCCTATTGTGTTGAGCCTGGTGAGTTTACTATAATGACAGGATCTTCGTCGAACGATGAAGATTTAAAATTAACCACTTTAGAAGTCACTAACAGAATTGAATTATAAAATGAAACATTTTAAATTTACTATTATAGCTAGTCTTTTAGTTTTTTTAGGTTGTAAATCAACTAAGGGAAACAAGACCTTGACAACTGCCAAAAAAAATATATTGTTTTTAATGGTAGATGATTTACGACCAGAATTAAATATTTATGGGCACAATCAAATAATCAGTCCAAATATTGATGCCTTGGCTAACTCAGGTGTTACTTTTAATAGAGCCTATTGCAATGTGCCGGTATGTGGAGCATCAAGAGCAAGTTTATTAACCGGAATAAGACCCACTTCAAATCGTTTTTTAACATATTTTTCAAGTATAAAAAAGGAAACGCCAAATGTATTAAACCTAGTACAGCACCTAAAAAATGAAGGGTATACGACTATCAGTAATAACAAAATCACACATTTAAAAAATGATATTGACGAATGGGATGAAGAATGGTATCCCTACAAAAATGGCTGGAGAAATTATATTTCTGAAGAAAATATTGGTCTAGAACAGAATGGAAAACATGGGTATCCGTTTGAAAATATTGATGTTAAAGATGATGCATATAACGATGGAAAAACAGCGAATAAGTCTATTGAAGACCTTAAGCAATTAAAAGCAGCTGGGAATCCATTCTTCTTAGCTGTTGGTTTTGTAAAACCCCATTTGCCTTTTAATGCCCCAAAAAAATATTGGGATTTATATGATCCTAAAAGCATTGAACTTCCAGAAAATTTGGTTTTCCCAAAATCAGCTCCTAAGATTGCAAATCATAAGTGGGGAGAATTACGCTATTACAACGGTATTCCAAAAAAAGGACAAGTTTCTGATGCCGTTGCAAAAAAACTTATTCATGGTTATTATGCTTCCGTAAGTTATGTGGATGCCCAAGTAGGTAAAGTTTTAAGAGCCCTCAAAAACTTAGGCTTACATGAAAACACTGTTGTTGTTTTAGTAGGAGATCATGGTTGGAGCTTAATGGAACATGGCCTATGGGTAAAACACAGTAATTTTGAGGTTGCACTTCAAGTTCCTTTAATTATTAGTGCACCCAATACCCCGAGCGATAAACACAGTAATTCTATTGCTGAATTGGTTGATTTATATCCAACGATATGCGAATTGGCAAATATTCCTATTCCACCTCATGTAGATGGTGAGTCTTTAGTTGAAGCGCTTCAAAGACCTTCAAAAATATTCAAGAATACAGCTTTGGCGCGTTATCAAAAGGGAGAAACTCTAATTGCAGATCATTTATTTTATACAGAATGGCAAAGAAAAGATAAAACAATCGCTAAAATGCTATACGATCATTCTACCGATCCAGACGAAAACAGAAATTTGGCAGTTGATGCGTCATTCGCAGGGACTGTAGACAGTTTGAGTGCAATTTTAAATAACAGATTAAAATCAATTAAATAAAAAAATCGTATTCAATTATTATATCTTAGCTTATTAACTAATATGTTTTATTTTTGAGATATAAATTACAAATTGTGATGTGTGTTTTTTTAATTTTGGTTGACAAATTTATAATGAAATGAAATTTAACAATAGTACGATAGGTCAAATAATATTTATTTTATTCATTATACTTTTTATTCAATCGTGCAAAAAGTCTACCCAAATAAAAACAGAGGAGCAAATCTCACAAATCCCCGGTATGGTTTGGATTTCTGGCGGTATTTATGACATGGGGGCTTCTGATGGCGATCGTATGGCACTACCCCACGAAAAGCCCAAACACACAGTAAAGGTGGATGGGTTTTATATGGACGAGACCGAAGTCACCAATGCACAGTTTTCTAAATTCATTGAAGCAACAAATTATATAACAACCGCAGAGCGACCAGTGGATTGGGATTTAATCAAACAACAATTGCCTCCAGGCACCCCAAAGCCTCAGGATTCACTTTTATTACCAGGATCTCTTTTGTTTAAAAAAACAAAAGAATCGGTACCTAATCTCTATGACTTTTCGCAATGGTGGCGATGGACTAATGGGGCCAATTGGAAACAACCAGAAGGGAAGGGAAGCAGTATAGATGAAAAAGATAATCACCCTGTTGTTCATGTATCCTATGAAGACGCCATGGCTTATTGTAATTGGGTTGGTAGGCGATTACCCACTGAAGCAGAGTGGGAATTTGCAGCTCGTGGTGGTAAGCGCGATAAGATTTATTTTTGGGGCGATTTAACGGATAAATTATCATCCTATGTCAACAGCTGGGAAGGGGAGTTCCCTGTGGATAATACCCAAGCCGATGGCTTTGAAAAAAGTGCACCTATAAAAACCTATCCTCCAAACGGTTATGGGCTTTATGAAATTTCTGGCAACGTATGGGAATGGACTAGTGATTGGTATAGCAGTCAGTACTATCAATACTGTAAAGATAATTCAATAACTAATAATCCAAAAGGGCCTAAGGAAGCCTTTAATCCTAATAATCCGTATATAGATGAGCGTGTGATTAGAGGTGGTTCTTTTTTATGCAATGCCTCCTATTGTGCCAGTTACAGAGTATCTTCAAGAATGGCCACCGATCCTAGTACGTCTTTAGAACATTTGGGTTTTAGAACGGTGATGGACTTAAAGAAGGAATAGTTATAAATTAGTTCAATAACTTCGATGAAGTTCGAACATTCGTAAGTTTGGGTCACTAAACCGGAGAATTGATGCACAGGAATCGGATCTTCTTTTTTTAGTATAATTAAATTTGATTAAAAGAGGGGGTTTTATAAATTAAGAACGTATTATATTAGTAATGTAAACACATATCTATATTGAAATTACAAATTAATTTTATTAAGTTACTTCTTTTTTTTAACACTGCTGTAAATGCTCAGGACTTTAAATTGTATGAAAAAGAAGTTTTTATTTATGAAAGTGATACTCTTAGTTACAGAATATTAAAGCCTAAAAACTACAACTCATCCAAGCAATACCCCGTTCATTTGTTTATGCACGGCGCTGGAGAAAGGGGTAATGACAATAGCTCTCAATTGACACATGGAGCTGCTTTATTTTTAAAAAAAGAAGCTAGGAACAATTATCCCGCCTGGGTAATTTTTCCGCAGTGTTCCAAAGACGACAGATGGCCAAGCTTTTTTTCTGATTCTTGGAACGAAACTTTGACAAAAATAAGTTCAAAGCCTAACAAAAGCTTGAGCCTGGTCATTAAATTAATGGATGAATTTATACAAAAAAAGCAGGTAGACAAAGCCAGAATCTATGTAAGTGGATTATCTATGGGAGGTATGGGGACATTTGAAATATTGTGTAGACGTCCCAATATGTTTGCTGCGGCTACTCCTATTTGTGGAAATGGAGTAGCTCAGATGGCTAAAATATATGCTAAAAAAACTCCAGTTTGGATTTTTCATGGATCCGATGACACTGTTGTGAGTCCAATACATTCGTTAAAAATGGCTACTGCTATTATTGAAGCTGGCGGTAGTCCAAAAATGACTTTGTATGAAGGTGTTGACCATGGCAGCTGGTATAATGCATTCGCAGAACAAAACTTTTTAAAATGGATCTATTCAAAATCAAAAAAATGACTTTAAGTAAAATAATTATAAATTCAGTATTCATGTTTGTTGCATTGGCTTTGAATTCACAAGAACTCATCCATGCTGGAAAATATGATGACCTTAAGTTGGCACCAAAAATAGCAATTGCTGGAGGAGGAACATTGATGGATTGGGCAAATATGAATTTTTATGAAGCAAGTAATCAGGAATTGAAAAATATTGATGACCCTAATCGGGTTGTTTTCATGGGCAATTCAATCACACAGCAATGGAGTCGTTTTGATCCGGATTTTTTTACTGAGAATTCATTTGTAAACAGAGGTATCGGAGGCCAAACATCACCACAAATGCTTATTAGATTTAGATCTGACGTTATTGATTTGAACCCCAAGGCCGTGGTTATTATGGCTGGAACTAATGATATTGCCAAAAACACAGGTCCAATTTCCATTGAAAATACTGCAAATAATATAATTTCAATGGCAGAGATTGCCATTGCAAATAACATAGATGTTTATATTTGTTCAACTTTGCCTGCCATAGATTTTCTTTGGTCGCCTGGACAAGAACCGGCATCTAAAGTAATTAAATTAAACTCTATTTTAGAAAAATATTGTAACGATAGTGGCCTAGCTTACGTAAACTACTATACTACAATGTCAGATTCAATGGGGGGATTGAAGGTTCCTGAATATACAGCAAAAAACGATTTGGTTCACCCAAATTTTGCTGGCTACAAAGAAATGGAAAGAATTATTTTGTCTGTATTGAAACTACAGAATTGACAAATTAAGTTTTAAATTTTTTTACTTGAGTGCGGAGCAGTTTGAACGCTTTTGTCATGTGTCCCTCAACAGTCTTAACAGAAATATCAAGTAGTTCTGAAATTTCAATATTAGAAAAACCTCTTTTTTTACTCAGATAAAACACTTCTTTTGTTTTGTTTGGGAGCTTGTCTATTTCACGATTCAGGATCTCAAGCCTATCTTTTAAATAGTTATCATCAGATCTTATGGCAAATTGGTCTAGCATTAAATAGTATTGTTCATGCAACATTGTCATTGATTTCTTTTTTCGATACAAATCAATAAATTTATTGAATGTAGATCTATATAAATAAGATTTTAATGAGTATTTGGAGCTTAATTTGTCTTTTCGTTCAAAAACATTAACAAAAACTTGTTGAACTATTTCAGACGAGACTTCATGGTCAGAACAAAGGCTTAATGAGTATGCAAATAACTTGTCTCCGTACAAATTGACAAGTTCTCGCCAAGCCGAAGGATCATTTTCTTTAAGAGGCTAACTCTATTTTAGATAATGTACCAGGCATCCAAGATCCTGATTTTTCTGAATCGGAAAAAAATATAATATTGGGACAGGCCTATTTTATAAGAGGGTTTTGTTATTTTCATTTAGCTAGAGTTTTTGGACAAGTTCCAATTCAGTTATCAAATAACGATAGTGAAATCTTTAAAGCCAAAAGTTCGCAAGCAGATGTCTATGCTCAAGTTATAGAAGACATGCTTATGGCTGAAAGCCTTTTGCCCCAAGAGTATTCATCTAATTTCGAAACAAGAGCTAGAGGGACTAAAGGTGGAGCTCAGTCAATATTAGCTAAGGTTTATGCTGAAATTGGTGACTACGCTAAATGTGCAGAATATGCAGATGAAGTCATTAATAGCGGAGTGTATGAATTGCTCCCAGTATTCGAACATTTATTTGATGATCAACACAAGTATAATAGAGAATCTATATTTGAAACGGTACATGTAGCTAACAACACTAATATTGCGACATACGCTTCAGTACAGATGTTACCTCCAGGAGATTTTTCTCAGTACGATGACCCGACTAAGATTGGTTCAAGTTGGACTGTATCGTATCACAGATTTAATACATGTTCTACTGATTTAATGGCCGCTTTTGAAGAAATGGGAGATGAGATAAGAAAATATTCTAGTACCATAACCGTTTCAGACCGTTCATTAATTTCAGAACCAAACTATGGTTATGGTCCAAATGAACCAATTTCTCACATTTATAAAATGGGTAGATCTGGTGAGATTTTCGGTGGTTCTAATGTAATGCATCTTCGTTTGGCTGATATAATATTACTTAGAGCAGAGGCACTTAACAATATAGGAAATACAGCAGAAGCCTTAGTTTTACTTAATCAAGTCCGTGCTAGAGTCGAGCTCGCTCCTACAACAGCGGTATCTCAATCCGAAGTTAAACTTGCTATTTTAAAAGAACGTAGATTGGAATTACTTGTAGAGAATAACCGTTATTGGGACTTACAACGTTACTATAATGACACTTCAGCCTTTGTTGCATATTTAAATGGTTTAACTGATAGTTCAGGAAATTCTTTGGAATATCAGGCTACACCAGATAAGATTTTTGCGCCTATTCCACAGAGTGAAATAGATATAAATCCTAATTTGGAGCAAAACGCAGGATACTAATTTTTGATTTCATTATTTGATTTGGTTTATTTGATTGATAGTTAAAGGGGCAGTATTAATACTGTCCTTTTTTTTAATTAATTTTATTCAAACCACTTAATATGTAAAAAGAGATTTATTCATTGTATTAATTTAACTAATTCATCAATAATACGCACATTAAATCCCACCGACTCTAATTGAATCTAATCAAAATTCCAACTCAGAAAAAATCTAAAACTATATTCAATACAATCTCACGTAATAATGACAAATACTTTCAATAAAATCTTAACAGCTGTTATTTTGACAACTCTTATGTCTTGTTCAAATAATAAAAACCCACAAATATCAAATTTAGTAGATTTTGTAAATCCGTTAATGGGGACAGATTCTAAATTCAGTCTTTCAAATGGAAATACCTATCCTGCGATTGCCCGTCCATGGGGGATGAATTTTTGGACTCCGCAAACCGCTAAAATGGGTGATGGTTGGGCCTATAAGTATGATGATAACACTTTGCGGGGTATCAAACAAACACATCAACCAAGTCCATGGATTAACGATTATGCATCCTTTTCTCTTATGGCTGTTACTGGTGAATTGAAGTATCAAGAAGATGAAAGAGCTTCTTGGTTTTCTCACAAAGCAGAGCAATCAAAGCCTTACTATTATCAAAGTTATTTAGCAGATTATGATGTAACTCTAGAAGTGACCCCGACAGAAAGAGCTTCAGTTTTCAGATTTACTTTTCCAGAGAACAAAGCTTCATACATTATTCTTGATGCTTTTGACAAAGGCTCCATGGTAAAGATTATCCCGAAAGAACGAAAAATAATTGGTTATTGTAGAAATAATAGTGGTGGAGTTCCAGATAACTTTCACAATTATTTTGTTGCGGTTTTTGATAAAGACTTTAAGTGGAAACATACTTGGACTGATGATTGGGAATTAACAGAAAACTCATTAAAAAGTGAAGCTGATCATGTCGGTGCTATTGTTGGCTTTGAAACAACATTAGGGGAAGAGGTGAATGTAAAAGTTGCCTCCTCTTTTATTAGTTTAGAACAAGCAGAACTCAATCTCGATCGCGAAATTGGAAAACAGTCTTTTGATGAGGTTAAGTTAGCTGCCAAGGCATCCTGGGAAGATGAATTTCAAAAAATAATGGTGGAGGATACAAACATTGATAACATCCGTACTTTTTATTCTTGTCTATATCGACTATTATTATTTCCTAGAAAATTTTATGAGTTAGACAAATCAAATGAAGTTGTGCACTATAGCCCTTATAATGGGAAAGTTTTACCCGGGTATATGTTTACAGACAACGGTTTTTGGGATACATTTAGAGCTGTCTTTCCGTTTTTTAACTTGATGTACCCAGAACTGAACAGCCAAATAATGGAAGGCTTAGCAAACACCTACAAAGAATCTGGTTGGTTACCAGAGTGGGCAAGTCCGGGGCACCGTGATTGTATGGTTGGATCTAATTCTGCTCCTATAATTGCAGATGCTTTTCTCAAAGGAAATGTTAAGGAAAAAGATGCAGAAACTTTATTAGAAGCGGTTTTAAAAAATGCAAATATTAACGAAGGCCGCCCTGTTAAATCTGTAGGAAGAGAAGGGATAAATTATTACAATAAACTCGGCTACGTGCCTTATGATGTTGGTATCAATGAAAATGCTGCGCGCACACTCGAATATGCGTATGCAGACTTTACAATAGCCGCAATGGCAGAAAAGATGAACAAGCCAGAGGTTTCAAAACGATTTTATAAACAATCCAGAAATTATAAAAAGCTATTTGACCCAGAATCCAAATGGATGCGAGGAAAAAATGAAGACGGAACTTTTCAGTCACCATTTAACCCATTAAAATGGGGAGATGCATTTACCGAAGGTAATAGCTTACACTATTCTTGGTCGGTTTTTCATGATGTTCAAGGGCTGATTGACCTAATGGGAGGGGATTTAGAATTCACAAAAAAGCTAGACAACGTCTTTACCATGCCCCCAAAGTTTGATGATTCGTATTATGGGTTTACCATTCATGAAATTAGAGAAATGCAAATTGCAAATATGGGAAATTATGCGCATGGAAATCAGCCCATACAACATATGATATACCTCTACAATTATGCGAAACAACCCTGGAAAGCACAACATAAAGTTAGGGAGGTAATGAAAAAACTATACGCCTCTACACCAGATGGTTATTGCGGGGACGAAGACAATGGACAAACTTCTGCTTGGTATGTTTTTAGTGCTCTAGGCTTTTATCCAGTGACACCGGGTGTTTCTCAGTATGTATTGGGAAGTCCCCTATTTGACAAAGTAACAATGCGTTTTCAGAATGGAAATATATTTACAATAGAGACAGATAATAACTCGGACGAAAATCACTATATACAATCATTAAAACTAAATAAAAAGAATTACAATAATACGTGGATTGATTACAATGATATCACAAAAGGAGGCTACTTACTTTTTGAAATGAGTGCAAAACCAAATAAAGAATTTGGCGTTTCAGAAACTTCTAGGCCTTTTTCTTTAACATTAGATAATTAATTTACAAATATTAATAAACATAAATAAGATTCTCAACATAAGTCATTTAAAATATATTTTGTCATGAATAAGATTAATAAACCGCCTGTAGTATCTATTAAAGTATTGGTGCCTTTTATTCTTGTAACTTTCCTGTTTGTGCTTTGGGGATTTGCAAATGCTGTAACAGATCCAATGGTGCAAGCCTTTAAAAAGGTTTTAGAACTTTCAAATTCTCAAGCAGCATGGATACAAATGGCATTTTATGGAGGCTATTTTTGCATGGCTCTACCAGCAGCTATTTTGATGAGAAAATATTCATACAAAAGTTGTATTTTAATTGGTTTAGGGTTGTATGCTGTGGGAGCTTTATTATTTTACCCCGCTGCTATGAGCGAAAAGTTTTGGTTTTTCTGTTTGGGACTTTATGTTTTAACTTTTGGACTTGCTTTTTTAGAAACTGCAGCAAATCCATATATTTTGGCTTTAGGTGCTAAAGAAACCGCTACCCAGCGTCTAAATTTAGCCCAAGCATTTAATCCTGTTGGACTTATTTTAGGATTAGTCGTTGCTCAGCAATTTGTACTCAAAAATCTACAATCAGACGATATTACTGATTTTAGTGCTTTAGATGAAGCTTCAAAAATCTTAATCAAAACTTCCGATTTATTGGTCATTCGAGATCCGTATGTAGCGTTAGGCTTGTTGATTATTCTCGTTTTTGTATTGTTTGCAACTATCAAAATGCCAAGCTTTAAAGATCAAGAAGGGCTGCCTAGTATCAGAAATACCTTTTTGATATTATATAAAGACAGGAATTATGTGCTAGGAATTTTAGCACAATTTTTAAACGTAGGCGCGATGATTATGTGTTGGACATACATTTACCAATATGCTGAAGCTATTGAGATAAACAGTGTGACTACCAGCTATTATCAAATGTCAGCCTTTATATTATTCACCATTGGTCGTGGCATTGGGACCTATCTCTTGCGATTTGTGAGTTCCGGTAAACTCCTAATGTTTTTTTCATTATTAGCAATGGTATTTGTCCTTGGGACCATTTTCATGACTGGCATTGAAGGGCTTTATAGCCTTGTTGGTGTTTCGTTTTGTATGTCATTAATGTTCCCAACTATTTATGGGATTTCTCTTGAAAACTTAACTGAAGAACAATCTAAAATTGGGTCTGCAGGATTGGTTATGGCTATCGTAGGAAGCGCTTTATTACCAAAACTTCAAGGCCTAATTATTGATATTGGGGGAAGCGGTGTGAAAGATATACTAATCTTTGGAGTCCCCGAAGTAAATATTTCATTTGTACTTCCGCTTGCCTGTTTTTTTTATATTGCATGCTTTGGCTTTGGAGTTTTTAAAAGTAAATTTAACTAAGCTATTTTATTATACAAATCAAGCTTTCTACAATTACATAATAAGATTTAACATCATGACAAAAAATAAATCAAAAGCCTATTGGAAGGACAATATTAGATACTTATTGATTTTATTAGCCGTTTGGTTCCTTGTCTCATTTGGTGCAGGAATAATTTTTAAAAATTTTCTAAATGAATTTAAATTTGGTGGATTTAAAATTGGATTTTGGTTTGCACAACAAGGGTCTATGTATGTGTTTGTAATCTTGATTTTTATTTACGTTAGACTGATGAATAAGTTGGATAAAAAATATGGTTATGATAAATAGTATTTTATTAGTTCGTGAGCTCCCAGTTCAAACTTGGACCTATATTTTAGTAGGCATCACTTTCACGCTTTATATAGGTATTGCAATATGGTCTCGAGCAGGCTCCACAAAAGAATTTTATGTTGCTGGCGGTGGTGTATCTCCGCTCGCCAATGGTATGGCTACAGCAGCAGATTGGATGAGTGCTGCTTCTTTTATTTCCATGGCAGGAATTATTTCTTTTGCTGGCTATGATGGCGCCGTATATTTAATGGGTTGGACCGGGGGTTATGTGTTACTTGCTTTATTATTAGCCCCTTATTTAAGAAAATTTGGAAAATTTACGGTTCCCGATTTTATTGGAGACCGTTATTATTCCAACACGGCTCGTCTTGTAGGTGTTATATGTGCACTTTTAGTTTCTTTTACTTATGTGGCTGGTCAGATGCGCGGTGTTGGATTGGTGTTCTCACGATTTTTGGAAGTTGATATCAATACAGGTGTAATAATTGGAATGTTGATTGTATTGTTTTATGCAGTTCTTGGAGGTATGAAAGGTATCACCTATACACAAGTTGCTCAATATTGTGTCTTGATCTTTGCATTTATGGTTCCCGCTATATTTATATCAATTCAAATGACAGGAAATCCAATTCCGCAACTAGGTTTTGGTAGTGAAGTAGCAGACGGGTCGGGTACTTTTTTAATGGATAAATTAGATGGTTTAAGCACCGATTTAGGGTTTAACGAATACACAGAAGGCACTAAGTCTTTGGTAGATATATTTGCGATTACCTTGGCTCTGATGGTGGGTACAGCGGGACTGCCACATGTAATTGTGCGTTTCTTTACAGTTAAACGCGTCAGGGATGCTCGCAAATCCGCAGGTATTGCTTTATTACTTATTGTAATTCTATACTCTACCGCACCCGCAGTAGCGGCCTTTGCGCGAACAAATATGATTGAAACACTTTCTAATCAGCCGTATGCTACAGTTCCGGAATGGTTTAAAAAATGGGAAACCACAGGGTTAATCACATTTATAGACAAAAACAAAGACGGCTTGATTCAGTATGTAGCTGATGAAAATCAAAATGAATTGGTCGTCGATAATGACATTATGGTTTTGGCAAATCCTGAAATTGCGGAATTACCTAATTGGGTAATTGCTTTGGTTGCAGCAGGTGCACTAGCTGCAGCACTGTCAACCGCAGCAGGGTTATTATTAGTCATATCAGCTTCAGTTTCTCACGACTTAATCAAAAAAATTATCAATCCAAAAATTTCTGAAAAAAACGAATTAGTTGCAGCACGATTATCTTCAATAGCAGCAGTATGTGTCGCAGGTTATTTTGGAATCAACCCTCCAGGATTTGTTGCTGCAACGGTAGCTTTAGCATTCGGTCTGGCAGCAGCGTCTTTTTTTCCAGCCATCATCTTGGGAATATTTTATAAACGAATGAATAAAGAGGGCGCAATAGCCGGTATGATCATTGGTATTTTAACCATGTTATATTATATGCTTAAATATAAACTAGGTTGGTTTGACGCCGTTCTTCCCTGTAAAAGCGAGTGGTGGTTTGGTATTTCTCCAGAAGGTTTTGGGAGTGTGGCTATGCTATTAAATTTTATAGTGTCTATTACAATTATGAAGTTTACCCCGGAGCCTCCTAAAAATGTTCAAATCATAGTAGAGCAAATTAGAATTCCTAGTGGAGCTGGGGAAGCTACCCATTAAAACAAGTAAGTTTTTGGATTATTTGTCAAACAGTTTTTACTAAATATTTTTTTAAAGCATATTATAAAGTTCAAACTTTTAAAATTTTGGGTCACTAAACCGGAGAATTGATGCACAGGAATTGGTTGTCCTTTTTTTATATTTGAAATTTTTTTCGATAAAATCGGAATTGAGCCAAAAATAGCATTCACTTTTAGGGCTCCATGTCAAACAGACCCTAATTTTTATGGAGATTTGATAATTTTTAATAAAATAGTTTATTATTTAATTTTAATAAATATTTGCCATTCAATCCCATAACACTCATCTGGTGATAATTCTTTTAATCCAATTTTGTTATTAAAACTGTCTGAAATACCTGTCATTGGTTCAATGGCTATAGCATTAGTATTAACTGGTGTATATAATTGTAAAAAGTTCTCTTTTTCAGACGAGTTCAAAACCAAGTCATATTCTGGTGTGTAAAATTTAACGCCCGGATCCTCTAAAATAAAAGCATCATCAAATAGTTTTTTGTTCAAACTTAAAGGCATTTTCGAGTTAAAAGGTTTAACTCCTAATGATATATTATTTTTATCGGATATAATTTTTTTTGTGCTGCCAAACTCAATCTCACTTGCCTCCAAATCGATGCTGTTAAAATAGGGGTGCCATCCAAGTGTAAAAGGAAATTTTTTCTGGTCTATGTTGATTATGTTTGTCTTTAGGATTAAAGTGTCTTTTGTAAGTTTATAATGTAGTTCGATTCTAAACTTAAATGGATAGCCAATTGGTGGATTTAGTTCTTCATAAAAAAGTTTAATTTCTACCTCGTCATCAAATTGTTTTTTTTCTTCAACAGTAAAGGTTTTATCATAAACTAATCCGTGAAGTGCATTATTTGCTTCTTTTTCATTACAATCTAAATTGTAATTTTGACCTTCATAGGCATATTTCCCATCCTTAATTCTATTTGCAAAAGGAAATAATATAGAGCTAGGATAAGTTTTTTTATGATCTAATGGTTTGAGGTTTGTAATAACTTTAATATTATTAAAAACCAATTCGTCAATACTAGCTCCATAACTTAGGTTAATTCTAGCTTTTGTTCCATTTTTAGAGTCTATTAACTCAATTGCGTTTTCAATGGTGCTTTGTATATTTTCTATTCTAAACAAGGAAATAATTTAATTGTTAGTTACTAAAAATACGATTTTACCACACACTTCCAATATATTAAGTTTAAACATCCCCATTAGTCATAGAATTTGCAACAAATTTATCATACGTCGGTTCAAATAAACATTAAGTTTGATTGAATCAAAATATAACATGACTAAAACAATTCAATTTACTTTTCTATTTTTCTTTTTTTGTGGTTTAATTCAGGCTCAGGTTTCAAATTCTTCTCCAAATATTATTTTCATTGCG
>Ga0228643_1000407_pt1 | contig 15001 bp, 10 predicted proteins | sample 55DmetaG_FD_190533 | JGI IMG/M metagenome (GOLD analysis project Ga0228643, IMG submission 190533) | Seawater microbial communities from Monterey Bay, California, United States - 55D | ecosystem: Environmental > Aquatic > Marine > Coastal | place: USA: California | collected 2016-11-08
TAAAAAAAAGGTTGTACGCAGGGTATAGGGTTTTGCTCAATGATTATAAGGGTTTGTCGAGGTTACAACCTTACAACCTCAACCCAAAGAAAATCGGACTTCCTTATAATTCAAGAAAGCCCGATTGAAAAAGAAATGTTTTTTAGATATCTAATTGTAATATGGGATTCACTGCGTGCATCCCAATAGGAAATCCTGGGCAAGCATAAAAACCCAAATTCTTTCCAAGAATTTTTGTCTTTTTTAGTTCCCAAAAAACTCAAACAAGTTTAAACAAATCGGGATTCACTACGTGCATCCCAATAGGAAATCCTGGGCAAGCATAAAAACCCAAATTCTTTCCAAGAATTTTTGTCTTTTTTAGTTCCCAAAAAACTCAAACAAGTTTGGTTTTTTGGAAACTAAAAAACCCACAAAAAATTTTGTGGGTTTCCTTTTGCGGAGAAAGAGGGATTCGAACCCCCGGACCTGTTACAGTCAACAGTTTTCAAGACTGCCGCATTCGACCACTCTGCCATTTCTCCGAGTGTCTCATCAGATATTCTCTGAATGCGGATGCAAATATAGAAAGCTTTTTCATTTTCTGAAACAAAAAATAGATTATTTTTTGATATTTTTGAATATCGTACATCCATATTCATATCTTTCTAATAATCAAGCACTATCATTAAAATCTATTTTTTAGAAATCGTTACAAAATAGTTTAAATCTAGATTTCTTGAACCGAGTTTAGTATCTTTGTAAAGAAATCTAATTATAGAACTATGTCATTTAATTCTTTTGGAAATTTATTAAAAGTTACAACTTATGGAGAATCTCATGGAACTGCTATAGGAGGAGTTATAGACGGTTTTCCTGCAGGATTAAAGCTCGACTTTGATGCTATCCAAAACGAATTGAATAGACGCAAACCAGGGCAATCAAAAATAGTAACCCAAAGAAAAGAACCTGATACAGTTGAATTTCTCTCTGGAATCTTTGAAGGTAAAACCACTGGAACCTCTATTGGCTTTATAATTAGAAATACAAATCAAAAATCAAAAGATTACAATCACAATACAAATATTTACAGACCTTCTCACGCAGATTTTACCTATGACAAAAAATTTGGTGGTAGAGATTATAGAGGTGGCGGAAGAAGTTCTGCTCGTGAAACAGCAAATTGGGTCGTTGCTGGTGCTCTAGCGAAACAATTAATTGCTAGCATCAACATCAATGCATTTACATCTTCTGTTGGAGATATTTTTCTAGACAAACCTTATCAAGATTTAGATTTTTCCAAAACGGAAAGTAATATTGTACGCTGTCCAGACGAAAGTTCTGCAGAGAAAATGATCACTAAAATAAAAGAAATTAGAAAAGCAGGAGATACGATTGGTGGAACGATTACTTGTGTTGCACAAAATGTACCTGTAGGTCTAGGAGAACCTATTTTTCATAAACTACATGCTCAATTAGGCAATGCAATGTTATCTATCAATGCTGTAAAAGGGTTTGAATTTGGAAGCGGATTTTGTGGTGCAAAAATGAAAGGCTCTGAGCACAATGATATTTTTAATGCAGACGGTTCTACTCAGTCTAATCTGTCTGGTGGAATTCAGGGAGGAATTAGTAATGGAATGGACATTTACTTTAGAGTTGCTTTTAAGCCAGTTGCAACTATCATGAGTTCTCAGCAAACTATCAATTCTGAAAGTGAAATCACAGAAATTACGGGTAAAGGTAGACATGATCCATGTGTGGTTCCCAGAGCTGTGCCTATTATAGAAGCTATGACTGCTTTAGTTTTAGCTGATTATTGGTTGTTGAACAAAACAAGGAAAGTATAATTTATTTTAAACATTATAGAAGTAGCTGTAAGATTATTTAGAATAAGTCAGCAACTTGAATCATATAGAAGCTTCTGAAAATTGGATAAAAGGATATACTTTATTGATATTGTTCGTGCTTTTGCTATTTTAATGATGCTTCAAGGACATTTTATAGACACCCTTTTAAAAGATTCATATCGAAATTTAAATTCTGAAATTTTTTCATTATGGTCTTTTTTAAGAGGAATTACTGCTCCTACTTTTTTTACAATCTCCGGATTAATTTTCACCTACCTCCTACTATTAGCAAAAGAAAAAGGGGTGGAAAAATCAAGAATGAAAAAAGGCTTTATAAGGGGTTTCTATTTGATTGGGATTGGCTATTTTTTAAGAATTAATTTTTTAGATTGGTTTTCAGGGTACTTCAACACCTCTTTTTTGGCTGTTGATATATTACACTGCATTGGATTAAGTTTGATATTAACAGTAATCCTCTTTTTTATACATCATAAAAAAATAATTATTTTTTCTCTTATCACTTTAATTTTAGGGATCCTCATATTTTTATTTGAACCCTTGTATAGAATAATAAACATTGAGAGCATGCCTCTTATTATTCACAATTATATTTCAAGAAATAATGGGTCTATCTTTAGAATAATACCCTGGTATGGATATTCTTTAATAGGTAATTTTATAGCAACACTCTTTTATTGGAATCTACACAAAAGATATTTTAAAGCAACAATAATTTCTTCTTTTGTAAGTATTGGTTTATTACTCATCTTATATTCTTCAGATATTCTTATGCAGGCTTTTCACATTACAGAGGTTGCTGTTTTTAGAGATGCTGCTAATTATAATTATTTATTTTCTAAGTTAGGCTATGTCCTGATCTATTTCGCTATTTTCTATAGCTTTGAAAAGTACTTAAAGCATCCATTCATTTTAAAAATTGGTAAAAACACCCTGTCTATTTATGTCGTTCACTTTATTCTTTTATATGGTAGTTTTTTTGGCATTGGACTCAAAAACATAGGCAAAGTTTTATCGCCTATTGGAGCAAGTATTGGTGCTTTATTATTTTTAGCGATCACTATTTTTATCAGTTTTTATTATACCAAAGGAACGCTGCTTTTTAAAAAAAAATTATAAATTATATTCCTTTTTTGATAAAATGAGTAAAAGCTAATTTTTGATAAAAATTCAGAAACCAAATATTTAATTATCATAAAACTTTGGAGTAATGCTTTTATTTTTCAAAGTGCTTTTTAATAAATCTACAGCCTTTTTTGGGTTTAGATTTGAGTCATATAAGTATTTGTACTCATGATTGAATCCTTCATTTTTATCATATACACCCCAAGTATTAAAAGTTACAACACCGTTATTTCTTTTGGCAATTAAGGCTTTCAAAATATTAGTATATCCGTTGGCTTGTCTATCATATTCTAAACTAGAAGGAGGATCTCCAGTCATTCTGTAGTCAATTTCTGTTATATGAAAATCCAAATCATTTTCGTGTGCCCAATCAATTAAAGACAACAGATGATCAAACTGTTCTTTATTTAATGAAAGAATAACGTTATCTCTCAAATGTGCTTGCCATCCCAATCCATCAACTCTTAATCCCTTGCTTTTTAGATATAAAATAGTCTCTTTTACTTTATCCCACATTACTGGTTGCATACCTTGATGTTGATTAAAAACTAAACTAATATTAGGAGCATATTCATTTGCAATTTCAAAAGATCTAATGATATATAATGGAATACCATCTTCATTTTCTCCGATTTGAGTCCAAGGGTTTTGATAACCAGTACCTATTTTTTCAATAGTCCAATTGGCTTTATTATCAATGGTCTCATTAACAACATCCATCCATTTAACATTCTCCTGATCATTGATTTTCTTACAAAGTTCAGTCAAAAATTCTTCGTAATTTTTAATAAGCTCATCTTTTGTTCTAGAATCAGTTTTTGCCCAAGTTGAAGATTGAGGACCTATGGGGCCATGAACACGCATTTGAAGATTATTTTTTTTGATAAACTCTAAAAAAGCTTCTACCCTTTCCCAATTCCATTGATTAGGTTCTGGATGAACTATTGATTGTTTAAATGAGTTTTCAGCAACGACATAATCAAATTCTTTCAAAAATAGCTGTTCAACATTAGTATTAAACTGATAAAAATTTAAAGTTGCTCCAAATTTAAAGGTATTTGTATTGTACTCATCTGATATGATTTTTTTAAAACTATCAGTTATTTTCACTGAATTAGAATCTGGATCTGGATCTTTTACTATATCAGTTGATCCCTCATAAGTGCTAGAACAACTTATGAACAAAAAAACAAAAAGAAGCTTTATTATTATATTTTTCATAGGTAGAAAGTAATAATAAGAAAAAAAATACCTAAATGAATCATTCGACATGCAGACTAAAATCATAATTCATAAATAATAGAGTATTTATGCCTGTCCGGTGGGACCAAAATTCATTGGTATTGGAGGTTGTTCAAAATCTTTAATTTCTCCCTGAGCTTGTTCAAATTTTCTAACATTCTCAGCCAATGCTTTTGTGAGTCTTTTTGCATGCTGTGGTGTTAATATAATTCTAGATTTAACTTTAGCCTTGGGTACACCTGGCATGATATTAATGAAATCAACAATAAATTCTGACATAGAATGATTAATAATTGCTAAATTAGAATAGGTTCCTTCTGCAATCTCTTGATCTAATTCAATATTTATTTGTCCGTCTTTGTTTTGATTTTCTTCCATAAAATATATTTAAAAAAAGAAAAAGCCTCTAAAATTTAGAGGCTTTTACGATAGATTAAAAACTTTGTTCTATTTCATCTTTTGGGCCAACAATAACATTGTCATAAGCTCTCATTCCTGTACCTGCAGGAATTCTCTTACCAACAATTACATTCTCTTTTAAGCCCTCTAAAGTATCTACTTTACCACTCACAGCCGCTTCGTTTAATACTTTTGTAGTTTCCTGGAAAGAAGCTGCAGAAATAAACGATTTTGTCTGTAATGAAGCTCTTGTAATCCCTTGTAAAACTTGCTCTGCAGTTGCTGGTTTGGCATCTCTTGCTTCTACTAAGTTTTGATCATTTCTTCTTAACAAAGAATTTTCATCTCTTAATTGACGAGCAGAAATAATTTGACCAGGTTTTATATTTTCAGAATCTCCAGCATTTTCTACAACCTTCATTCCGTATATAGCATCGTTGTCTTTGATAAAGTCGATTTTATGTATCAATTGGTTCTCTAAAAATAAAGTATCACCAGAATCAATAATCTTCACTTTACGCATCATTTGACGCACAACAACTTCGAAATGTTTGTCGTTAATTTTCACACCTTGTAAACGATACACTTCTTGTATTTCATTTACTAAGTATTCTTGTACCGCTGAAGGTCCTTTAATTCTTAGAATGTCTGAAGGAGTTGTTGCTCCATCAGATAAAGGCATCCCTGCTTTAATGAAATCATTCTCTTGAACTAAAATCTGATTAGAAAGTTTTACTAAATACTTACTGATATCTCCAGTTTTGGATTCAACAATAATTTCTCTATTACCACGCTTTATTTTTCCAAAAGAAACAACTCCATCAATTTCTGAAACAACAGACGGGTTAGAAGGATTTCGTGCTTCAAATAATTCTGTTACACGTGGTAAACCTCCCGTAATATCTCCTGCTTTTCCTGATTTTCTTGGAATTTTAACTAAAGTGTGCCCTGCTTCAACTTTATCTCCATCATCTATCATTAAATGTGCACCTACAGGTAAACTGTATGAACGAAGAGCATTACCGTCATTATCTTCAATAATTAAAGACGCAATGATTTTTTTATTTTTAGAATCAATCATTACTTTTTCTTGGAAACCTGTTTGCTCATCAATTTCAACAGAGTAATTGATACCTTGTTGTAAATTATCAAACCTCACTTTTCCACCAAATTCTGATACGATTACACCGTTAAATGGATCCCATTGAACTATTACATCTCCTTTTTTAATAGATTTTCTGTCCTTGTCAAAAATTACAGAACCGTAAGGAATAATATTTGTACTTTGAGTAATTCCTGTTTTCTTATCTATAATTTTAATTTCAGCGGTTCTTGAAATTACGATATCAGCTTCTTTACCATCATTGTCTTTTCCAACAACTGTTCGTAAATCATCAATAACAACTTTACCATTAAACTTGGCAATCAATTTATTTTCTTCAGAAATATTCCCTGCAACCCCACCAACGTGGAATGTACGTAATGTTAACTGAGTACCTGGTTCTCCAATAGATTGTGCAGCAATTACACCAACTGCTTCTCCTATCTGAACTTTATTTCGAGTTGACAAACTTTGTCCATAACATTTTGCACAAATACCTTTTGCAGATTCACAGGTTAATGGAGATCTTACTTCTAATCTATCAATTCCAGATTTTTCAACAGCAATTGCTAATTGAGAAGTAATTGGTTGGTTCGCTTTTAAAATAAGTTCATCTGTTAATGGATGGTATAAATCTTGTAAAGAAATACGTCCTTCTATTCTATCTGACAAAGATTCTACAATCTCATCATTTTTCTTTAAGGCTGTAACTTCTAATCCTCTTAATGTACCACAATCTTCTTCATTAATAATTACATCTTGAGAAACATCTACCAATCTACGTGTTAAGTATCCAGCATCTGCTGTTTTTAAGGCGGTATCTGCCAATCCTTTACGTGCCCCGTGAGTAGAGATAAAATATTCAAGAATGGACAATCCTTCCTTAAAGTTAGAAAGAATTGGATTCTCAATAATTTCTCCACCACCCGCGGTAGATTTTTTAGGTTTTGCCATTAATCCACGCATTCCTGTTAACTGACGAATTTGTTCTTTAGAACCCCTTGCACCAGAATCAAGCATCATGTATACTGAGTTAAAACCTTGTTGATCTTCTCTCAAGTTTTTCATAGATAATTCAGTTAATCTATTGTTGGTAGAACCCCAAACGTCAATTACCTGATTGTAACGCTCTTTTTGCGTTAACATACCCATGTTATAATTTCCTACAATTAAATCCACTTCTTTGTTAGCTTCATCAATCATAGATTGTTTTTCAACAGGAATAATGATATCCCCTAATGAGAATGATAAACCACCTTGAAAGGCAAATTTATACCCCATATTTTTTATCTGATCTAAGAAGTCTCCAGTAGTAGGAATATCGGTTGCTTTTAAAACACCTCCAATAATTCCTCTTAAGTTTTTCTTCGTTAAAACTTCATTGATATAACCAGCAGCAGCAGGAACTACCTCATTAAATAAAACTCTACCAACAGTCGTTGCTATAATTTTAGTGACTTGCTCTCCATTCTCATCAATATCTTGAGTTCGTACTTTGATACCGGCATTTAGATCTACCTTTTCTTCGTTAAAAGCAATCGTAACTTCTTCTGGTGAATAGAAGGTTAATCCTTCTCCTTTGATAGGTACTTCAGGAGTAGAAATTCTCTCTTTGGTCATATAATACAAACCAAGTACCATATCCTGAGAAGGAACAGTTACTGGTGCTCCATTCGCTGGGTTTAAGATATTATGAGAAGCCAACATTAATATTTGTGCTTCTAAAATAGCTTCTGGCCCTAATGGTAAGTGAACTGCCATTTGATCCCCATCAAAATCCGCATTAAAGGCGGAACATGAAAGTGGATGCAACTGAATTGCTTTTCCTTCAATCAATTTAGGTTGAAATGCCTGTATACCAAGTCTGTGTAAGGTAGGAGCTCTGTTTAATAAAACAGGATGTCCTTTAATTACATTTTCTAGAATATCCCAAACAACTGGTTCCTTTCTATCAATAATTTTCTTTGCAGATTTTACTGTTTTTACAATCCCTCTTTCTATTAGCTTACGGATTACAAAAGGCTTGTACAATTCTGCTGCCATATCCTTTGGGATACCACATTCTGAAAGTTTTAATTCTGGTCCAACAACAATTACAGAACGAGCTGAATAATCAACACGCTTTCCTAATAAATTCTGACGGAAACGTCCTTGTTTTCCTTTTAATGAATCTGATAAAGATTTTAAAGGCCTATTGGATTCTGTTTTTACTGCTGATGATTTACGTGTGTTATCAAATAATGAATCTACAGATTCTTGTAACATCCGTTTCTCATTTCGCAAAATTACTTCAGGAGCTTTGATCTCTACCAATCTTTTTAGACGATTGTTTCTGATAATAACTCTTCTGTATAGATCATTTAAATCTGATGTTGCAAAACGACCTCCGTCTAATGGAACTAAAGGACGAAGTTCTGGTGGAATTACAGGTACTGCCTTCATAATCATCCACTCTGGATTATTCTCTCTGTTCTTCTGAGAATCTTTGAATGCTTCAACTACATTTAAACGTTTTAACGCTTCGGTTTTTCTTTGTTTAGACGTTTCAGTATTTGCTTTGTGTCTTAATTCAAAAGACAACGCTTCTAAATCGATACGAGCCAATAAATCAATTAAACACTCTGCCCCCATTTTAGCGATGAACTTATTAGGGTCTGAATCATCTAAATATTGATTTTCTTGTGGCAACTCATCTGCAATATCTAAGTATTCTTCTTCTGTTAAGAAATCCATCTTTTGTAATGGCTCTCCTTCAATACCTTTTGCAATACCGGGTTGAATTACTACGTAACGCTCATAGTAAATAATCATATCTAACTTTTTAGAGGGTAAACCTAAAAGGTATCCCATTTTGTTAGGCAATGATCTAAAATACCATATATGAGCAACAGGTACCACTAAATTAATGTGTCCAACTCTTTCTCTACGAACTTTTTTCTCGGTTACTTCTACACCACATCTATCACATACAATACCCTTGTAGCGAATTCTTTTGTACTTTCCACAAGCACATTCATAATCCTTAACCGGACCAAAAATACGCTCACAAAATAAACCGTCTCTTTCTGGTTTGTGTGTTCGGTAATTGATGGTTTCTGGTTTTAATACTTCCCCTTTAGAAATTTCTAAAATTGCTTCTGGTGATGATAAACCAATAGATATTTTATTAAACTTTTTTACAGTGTACTTCTCTTGTTTTCTTGCCATGTTGATGGATTCGAATTAAAATTGTAAAAATGGCCTCAATGAGACTTATAAATAATTAATTGTAGAAGTAGTTTTTATACCACTTCTACAATCAACGTTGTTATTCTTCTAACCTAACGTCTAATCCTAAACCTTTCAGTTCATGCATTAATACGTTAAATGATTCTGGTAAACCTGGTTCTGGCATCGTTTCGCCTTTCACGATACTTTCGTATGTTTTAGCTCTACCCATTACATCATCAGACTTTACAGTTAAGATTTCTCTTAAGATACTTGATGCACCGTATGCTTCTAATGCCCATACTTCCATCTCTCCAAAACGTTGTCCTCCAAATTGTGCTTTACCACCTAAAGGTTGTTGTGTGATTAATGAATAAGGTCCTATAGAACGTGCATGCATTTTATCTTCAATCATGTGTCCAAGCTTAATCATATAAATGATTCCTACCGTTGCAGGTTGATCGAAACGTTTTCCTGTTCCTCCATCATATAAATAAGTATGTCCAAATCTTGGTACTTCTGCATCATCGGTAATTTGATTAATTTGATCTAAAGTGGCTCCATCAAAAATTGGTGTTGCATATTTAGTTCCTAATTTTTGACCTGCCCAACCTAGAACAGTTTCATAAATTTGACCGATGTTCATACGAGAAGGTACACCTAAAGGATTTAAAACGATATCTACCGGCGTTCCATCTTCTAAGAAAGGCATGTCTTCAGCTCTTACAATACGAGCTACAATACCTTTATTTCCATGACGCCCCGCCATTTTATCACCTACCTTTAATTTACGTTTCTTAGCAACATAAACTTTGGCTAATTTTAAAATTCCTGCTGGCAATTCATCTCCTACAGAAATTGTAAACTTTTGACGACGTAAAGAACCTTGTAAATCATTAACTTTAATTTTGTAGTTGTGAACAAGTTCACCTACAGAATCGTTTAATTCTTTATCAGTTGTCCAAGAACCTGTTAAATGAACATAATCATCAACAGAATTCAACATTTTTAGGGTATATTTTTTACCTTTTGGTAAAACTTCTTCACCTAAATCATTATAAACTCCCTGTGATGTTTTTCCACTAATAAGAGTAAATAATTTCTCTATTAAGATGTCTTTTAAACCTTCAAATTTAGAAACAAAAGAGGCCTCTAAAGAAGTTACTGCTTCTTTATCTCTTAATCTCTTGGTCTTATCTTTAACAGCTCTTCTGAATAATTTTTTATCAATTACGACACCTCTTAATGATGGAGATGCTTTTAAAGACGCATCTTTAACATCACCTGCTTTATCACCAAAAATTGCACGTAATAATTTTTCTTCTGGAGTTGGGTCAGATTCTCCTTTAGGTGTAATCTTACCAATTAAGATATCACCTGGATTCACTTCTGCACCAATTCGAATCATTCCATTTTCATCTAAATCTTTTGTAGCTTCTTCAGAAACATTAGGAATATCATTCGTCAACTCTTCAGTTCCTAATTTTGTATCTCTAACATCTAAAGAGTACTCATCAATATGAATAGAAGTAAATATATCTTCTCGGACTACTTTTTCAGAAATAACAATTGCATCCTCAAAGTTATACCCTTTCCAAGGCATAAAGGCTACCTTCATATTTCTTCCTAGAGCTAATTCACCTTTTTGGGTTGCATACCCTTCACAAAGAACTTGACCTTCTTCAACTCTATCTCCTCTTTCTACAATAGGTTTTAAATTAATATTTGTTCCTTGATTTGTTTTTCTAAATTTAATTAAGTCATAAGAAACTTCATCAGATTCAAAACTTACAAGTTTCTCTTGATCCGTTTTATCATACTTAATAGTAATTTTGTTTGCATCTACATAAGTAACTTCACCGGCACCTTCCGCATTGATTAAAATACGTGAATCTTTTGCTACTCTACGTTCCAAACCAGTACCTACAATTGGAGATTCTGGACGTAATAATGGAACTGCTTGACGCATCATATTAGATCCCATTAATGCACGATTGGCATCATCATGTTCTAGAAAAGGAATTAAAGAGGCAGATATAGACGCAATCTGATTAGGAGCAACGTCCATATAATCAATTACATCCGGACTTACAACTGGAAAATCTCCTTCTTCACGAGCAATCACTCTATCCAAAACAATTGATCCATCTTCTTTTAATTCTAAATTAGATTGCGCAATTTTCTTACCTTCTTCCTCTTCAGCACTTAAATATATTGGTTCATCAGTATCTACAACACCTTTATCAACTTTTCTATATGGAGTTTCAATAAACCCTAAATTATTGACTTTTGCGAAAACAGAAAGTGAAGAAATTAAACCAATATTTGGTCCTTCAGGAGTTTCAATTGGACATAAACGACCATAATGAGTATAGTGAACATCACGCACCTCAAAACCAGCTCTTTCTCTGGATAAACCTCCAGGTCCTAGTGCAGATAATCTACGCTTGTGAGTAATCTCTGCTAATGGATTTGTTTGATCCATGAACTGAGATAATTGGTTGGTACCAAAAAATGAGTTAATTACAGATGATAATGTTTTTGCATTAATTAAATCTATAGGTGTAAACACTTCGTTATCACGAACATTCATACGCTCGCGAATGGTTCTAGCCATACGTGCTAAACCAACACCAAATTGACCCGCTAGTTGTTCTCCAACAGTCCTTACACGTCTGTTTGAAAGGTGATCAATATCATCAACTTCCGCTTTAGAATTGATCAATTCAATTAAATATTTAATAATTGTTATAATATCTAATTTTGTTAGTACTTTCTGATCAATTGGCTCGTTTAACTGAAGTTTGGTATTCATTCTAAAACGACCTACTTCACCTAAATTATAACGTTGTTCAGAAAAGAATAACTTATCAATAATTCCTCTTGCAGTCTCCTCATCTGGCGGTTCTGCGTTACGTAACTGTCTGTAAATATGTTCTACAGCTTCTTTTTCTGAATTTGTAGGATCTTTTTGTAATGTATTGTGAATAATCGCGTAATCTGCCGTATCGTTGTCTTCTTTATGAAGTAAAACGGTTTTAGCACCTGCTTCTATTATTTCGTCAATATGTTCTTTTTCTAAAATAGTATCACGATCAAAAATAATTTCATTTCGTTCTATAGAAACTACTTCACCTGTATCTTCATCAACAAAATCTTCATGCCAGGTTTTTAAAACTCTAGCGGCTAACTTGCGACCTAATACTTTTTTTAATCCGGCTTTTGAAACCTTTACTTCTTCTGCAAGATCAAAAATCTCTAAAATATCTTTATCTCTTTCAAAACCGATGGCTCTGAATAATGTTGTTACGGGTAATTTTTTCTTTCTATCAATGTAAGCATACATGACTTGATTGATATCGGTAGCAAATTCTATCCAAGAACCTTTGAAAGGGATTACTCTTGCAGAATATAATTTTGTACCATTTGCATGGAAAGATTGTCCAAAGAAAACACCAGGTGATCTGTGTAATTGTGAAACTACAACACGCTCTGCACCATTAATAACAAAAGTACCAGAGTTTGTCATGTATGGAATTGTACCAAGATATACATCTTGTACAATTGTTTCGAAATCTTCGTGTTCTGGATCTGTACAATACAATTTTAGACGTGCTTTTAAAGGCACACTGTGAGTAAGACCTCGCTCAATACATTCTTGTATCGAATATCTTGGTGGATCTACAAAATAGTCTAAAAATTCTAATACAAATTGATTTCTTGTATCTGTAATTGGAAAGTTATCCATGAAGGTTTTATACAAACCTTCTTCACCTCTTTCTTCTGCTTTTGTTTGAAGTTGGAAAAAATCTTGAAAAGATTTAACCTGAATATCCAAAAAATCTGGATACTCTTTAATCATTTGAGAAGTAGCGAAGTTGATTCTTTCAGTAGTGTTTTTCGTTGCCAAAAGAGAATATTTTTATGATTAAAATCTTAAATTAAAATAAAGAACGAATATATACACAAAATGGTTTAGGACTAAAAATGTTTATTTTTAGTACCTAAACCTAAATTTGTTTTCCCGTCGCGCAAAGCATGATCGGGAGTAATAGCTTACTTAAGCTCTACTTCAGCTCCTGCTTCTTCTAAAGCTGCTTTTAGACCTTCAGCCTCATCTTTAGATACACCTTCTTTAACTGGTGCTGGAGCACTATCTACAACTCCTTTAGCTTCTTTCAAACCTAAACCAGTTAATTCTTTAACTAATTTTACCACTGCAAGTTTAGAACCACCTGCGGCTGTTAAAATTACATCGAATTCAGTTTGTTCTGCTGATGCTGCTTCACCACCTGCTGCTGGACCTGCTGCTGCAACTGCTGCTGCTGCTGGCTCGATACCATATTCATCTTTTAAGATAGTAGCTAATTCATTAACCTCTTTTACTGATAAGTTAACTAACTGCTCTGCGAAATCTTTTAAATCTGCCATTTTAATTGTTTTTAAAAATTTTTATTTATTATAGTTTATTTGTGCGCGTAATTATTTTTCAGATAATGTTTTTATAATACCTGAAAGTGTTTGACCACCTGACTGTAATGCTGAAATAACATTTTTAGCCGGCGACTGTAATAATCCAATGATTTCTCCAATAAGTTCTTCTCTAGATTTAATATCTACCAAAGCATCTAATTGGTCATCTCCAATGTATATAGATTCTTCTGCAAATGCACCTTTTAATAAAGGTTTATCTTTAGTTTTCTTTCTAAATTCTTTGATTAATTTTGCTGGAGCATTTGCTGCTTCAGAAATCATCATTGATGTATTGCCTTTTAATACTGATGGTAATTCTCCAAATTCTTTATCTGAAGCTTCCATTGCTTTTGCAAGTAACGTATTTTTAACAACTGATAACTGAACACCTGCTTTAAAACAAGCTCTACGCAAGTTAGAGGTTGTTTGTGCATCTAGTCCAGATATATCTGCTAAATATAAGGTGTTAGTGCCTGCTAATACTGTTGTTAAATCTTGTATTACTTGTGATTTCTCTTCTCTAGTCATAATTATAAGTTTTAACGTATTAAACTGTTTTCACCTCAACAGCGATACTAGGACTCATGGTACTAGACATAAAAACGCTTTTTACATACGTTCCTTTTGCAGTTGTTGGTTTCAATTTAATAATTGTTTGTATTAACTCGTTCGCATTTTCTTCAATTTTCTTAGCATCGAAAGACACTTTTCCAATTGCAGCGTGTACAATACCGGTTTTATCAACTTTAAAATCGATTTTTCCAGCTTTTACATCTTGAACAGCCTTTGCAACATCCATTGTTACTGTACCTGTCTTTGGGTTTGGCATTAAACCTCTAGGACCTAAAACTCTTCCTAAGGGACCTAACTTACCCATAACACTAGGCATCGTAATAATTACATCTACATCTGTCCAACCTCCTTTAATTTTTTGAAGGTACTCATCTAAACCAACATAATCTGCACCTGCTGCTGTAGCATCTGCTTCTTTATCTGGAGTTACTAATGCTAATACTTTTACATCTTTTCCTGTTCCATGAGGTAATGTTACAACACCACGAACCATTTGATTTGCTTTACGAGGATCAACTCCTAAACGTATCGCTAAATCTACTGATGCATCAAACTTTACGTTAGTAATGTCTTTGACTAGCGCTGAAGCTGCAGCTAAATCATAAGATTTAGAGCTATCTACCTTTGCGTAAGCTTCTTTTTGCTTTTTTGTTAATTTTGCCATTATACTACTTTTTATAAAGTTTATGCTGGTGCATTACCTTTTACTGTTAATCCCATAGAACGAGCTGTACCTGCAATCATGCGCATTGCTGAAGAAATTTCAAAGGCATTTAAATCTACCATTTTATCTTCTGCAATTACTTTAATTTGATCCCAAGTAACTGATGCTACTTTCTTTCTGTTTGGTTCACCTGAACCCTTTTTAATTTTGGCCGCTTCTAGTAACTGAACTGCTGCAGGAGGAGTTTTGACAAGAAAATCAAACGATTTATCTTTGAAAACAGTAATAACAACAGGTAAAACTTTACCTTGTTTGTCTTGCGTTCTTGCATTAAACTGTTTACAGAACTCCATAATGTTAACACCAGCA
>Ga0228643_1000417_pt1 | contig 14724 bp, 11 predicted proteins | sample 55DmetaG_FD_190533 | JGI IMG/M metagenome (GOLD analysis project Ga0228643, IMG submission 190533) | Seawater microbial communities from Monterey Bay, California, United States - 55D | ecosystem: Environmental > Aquatic > Marine > Coastal | place: USA: California | collected 2016-11-08
TATTCAAGGATAATTGGATCTAACGACAGAATTACTTTAGCATTTCAAGGACTTGGAAGAAGATTTCCAGGTTTATTGAATTCTTCCTTGGAAATGAAAAATATTGAAATAAAATATTTTTGTGATGTAATGGATAAACAAATTGATAAGGCTAATAAAAGATATTTTAATCTTACAAAACAGAAAACCAATACAGAAAAAAATATTCATAAAATTATTGATGACAAAGATGTTGATGCTTTAATAATAGCTACTCCAGATCACTGGCATGCTTACGCCGCATGTAAGGGAATGGAAGCAGGTAAGCATATTTACTTAGAGAAACCATGTAGTCATAATTTAATGGAGAGCGAATTACTTGTTAATTTTCAGAAATACTACAAAAGATCTGTTCAAATGGGTAATCAACAAAGATCTTCATATGAAACTTTACAGTGTATTAAATTGCTTAGAAATGGAATTATTGGAGATTTAGTTAAAGCAGAAGCTTTCTATAATAATAATCGACCAAGAGTTCCAAATCAAGTAATATCTGAAGTCCCAAAGGGTTTGGATTGGGCACTGTTTCAGGGTCCTTCCAAAAGAAAACCATATACTTACGATACCTGGGATTATAACTGGAGATGGTATGGATGGGATTTTGGTACTGGAGAAGCTGGTAATAATGCTACTCATGAGCTTGATATAGCTAGATGGGCTCTAAATGTTCATTATCCAGAGAAAGTTGATGTTTATTCAGCCAAAAACCATTTTTTAGATGATGGATGGACTATGTACGATACAATGGAAGCAAAATTTGAATTTCCAAATAATTTAAAAATAGATTGGAATTGTCATAGTAGAAATTCTTATTATAAAAAAATGATGGGTGGTAGAGGTACTGTAGTTTATGGTACAAATGGTTCTGCTTTTATTAATAGAAATGGCTATTCAGTTTATGACTTAAATGGTAAAGAAATTAAAAATAGTGTTTCAACTGATAAGGAATCAAGTACTGAATTAGGAGGCGGGGGTAATATGACTACAAAGCACTTTAGAAATTTTTTCAAATCAATAAGAGAGTCAGCTGAATTAAATTCTCCAATAGATGATGCAGTAATCAGTCAGAGCATGGTTCATTATGCTAATTTAGCCCACAGATCTGGAAGGTCTTTTAAAATAGATTCTAAAAATGGAAATGTTTTAGATAAAAAAATCAAAAAGAAATTTTGGTCTAGAGAATATGAAAAGGGTTGGGATATTGACTTTAATTAGTATTTTTTAGGGACACTAAATAGAAACTTTTCAAATCTTTTCATTACTATTAAATGTAATTTAGCTTGAGTATATTTATAAATATACCAGGGCAGACTGGGTACATACTCATGAATCCCAGCAATCATATACTCATTATTTAGTACAGATCTAAACTCTAACCATCCAAGTGAAGTTCTTTTAACTAACCAACCTCCAGTAATATAGAATAACTTTCGATTATCATCACTTCTTGATTTGATGACTTTTAGTTCAAGAAGAAGTAAGCTGAAAAAACTAAATTTTATAAATTTTCCATCATAGTTAGCCTTTATTAAATCAGCAAATCTTTTAGTTAACCAAATAGGATAAATTCTTGCAATAAAATCCGTAGTTCTATTACTAGGGTTTGCAATTCTTTGGACACTTCTAACTGTATTTTCTTTGATTTTTCTTGGAAAAAATTCTGGGTTTGTTGGGACCTTGTCTTTAGGATATAATGCTTTTTCTACACTATCTTCAACTGAAATATAATTAACAGGAAGATTAACCATATTTTCTGGATTTAGTGTCATTTTATGTTTTAAGCTTTCCACCAAGGGTGAAACTAAAAATTTACTAGTTCCAGTTATCAAACTAACCCACAACTTAGATAAACCAATTGTAATGAAAGACAATGAAAAAATTAGTCTTTTCTTATTCATTTTTTTAGCTGTTATCTTTAATAAATCCATGTAGGTGATTATTTGATTTCCTCCGATTTCCAATGGTTTATTAAATGTTGATTTATTGTCGATACACCATCTTATTATTTCAAGTGCATTTAAAATATCAATTGGCTGATTAAGAGATTTTGTCCATTCTGGACAGGCCATCAAAGGAAGGTTTTTTACTAACTGTTGAACAATTCTAAATGATGAACCACTTGGACCAATAATTATTCCAGCTCGAATAGACGTTAAAGGAGTATTTCTTGATCCTAAAATTTTTTCAACTTCATATCTAGACTTTAGATGTTTAGAAATACTTTGATCGTCTTTAGGAAGAATACCTCCAACATAAATTATTTGTTTTAATTTACAATCTTGAGCAGCTCTGGAGAAATTATCTGCAAGTAGAATGTCGGTATCTTCAAAATCACCTTGATTTAACCTTGTTGATGGCATCATTGAGTGAACTAAATATATTCCTATATCTGCTCCATTTAAAGCGTCTGTGGTACTTGAAATTGAATAAAGATCAACTTGTTTCCACTGTACTTGATCATTATTTGAATGTTTTATTTTGCTCCTGCTTAATGCTTTAATGTTAAATTCCTCTTTATATTTTTCAATAAACCATTTTCCGATAAACCCAGTTGCACCTGCAATGACTATTGTTTTTTTCAAAGAACTAGATTTAAGTTATTACATAAAATTATCAGGTTAATTATTAAGTATAATAATGCGGGTGTTGATTTAATTATCCCATCTTTAACTATTAATCTAAGAATAAAACCTAAAAGCATTAAAACGGCTAATCCAAAAGAAGATAAAAGAGTCATTATTGGAAAATAATATCCTAAAATAAGACCAAAACCCCCAGTTAACTGAGCATAACCAACTATCAACCTAAATTTTGAAATTCCCCATCTTTTAAATTCAGATTTCATTATATTAGATGTAAAGGAAAGGATTCCGTAAATAATGAATGAAATAGCTGAAAAAAATTCTAGTATTTCAGGAATCATTTTGTGCATAACAAATCTGTTTTAATAACTTAATTAATAATTTTAATATATGAAGAATCTTTATAATATTTTCATTTTAATTGTTTTACTTTTTAGCTCTCAAACTTCAAATTCTCAAGATGATATTTTAAAAAAAATAAATGAAATAGCTACTCTTGAACAAAAAGTAATGATGCCAATGCGAGATGGAATAAGATTGGCAACTGATATATACAGGCCCAAAACTGATGAGAAAGTTCCAATTATTTTCTCAAGAACCCCATATAACTTTAACTCATGGGGAGATGGCGAAGAAAAAAATCGTACTCATCAAAGAGCCTATGAGGCTTTAAAAAGAGGATATGCTTATGTTGTACAAAATGAGAGGGGAAGATATTTTAGTGAAGGTGAATGGGATATTTTGGGTATGCCACTGACAGATGGATATGATGCATTTTCTTGGATGAGTGAACAGACTTGGTCAAATGGTAAAATAGGTACACTAGGATGCTCTTCCACAGCTGAATGGCAAATGGCTGTTGCAGCTTTAGATCATCCTTCTCATGCTGCAATGGTTCCGCAGGGATTTGGAGCAGGAGTTGGAAGGGTCGGAGATTTTTTTGAACAAGGAAATTGGTATAGGGGAGGTGTAGAGCAATTGTTATTCGGAACTTGGTTGTATGGTGTGGAGCATGATGAGTTTAAGCCAAGAATTCCTGCAGGTGCGTCTCAAGAAGACTTAATCAGAATTTCAAGATTTTATGATTTAGCACCCGAAAATCCACCTGTTGATTGGGCTGAAAAAATTAAACACCTTCCTTTACAAGACCTCTTAAAAAATGTCGGTGGAAAGAAAGAAATATTTGATAAAATGATAAGAAGAAAACCAAATGATAAAGCATGGTATGAGGGTGGCTTATATCACGACAATATGGATTTTGGCGTGCCTAGTTTTTGGTTTGTTTCTTGGTATGACGTTGCAACTACTCCAAATATTGCTTTATTTAATCACGTTAGAGAAAACTCAGTAAATCAATATGTAAATGACAATCAGTATTTGATAATAGCTCCAACGTTGCATTGCGGTTTTACAAGAGCAACTGAAAATACAATAGTTGGAGAAAGAAGTGTAGGTGATGCTAGATTAAATTACGACGAGCAGGTTTACGATTGGTTTGATTTAATGTTAAAAGAAAAAAAGAACGATTTTAAAGAAAAAACACCAAGAGTTCAGTATTATACAATGGGTTCTAATAAATGGCAAAACTCAGAAGTTTGGCCCCCAGAAAATGTAGAGATGATTCCATTCTATTTAAGTAGTGATGGAAATGCTAATACGTTGTATGGAGATGGTAAACTAACTACCCTGAAAAGAAAAATTAATGATAAGCCCGATAGTTTTATTTATAATCCGTTAGACCCCGTTACATCAAACGGCGGTGGAGTTTGTTGTATGGGTAACGCTGTACAGGGAGGTGCATTTGATCAACAAGAAATTGAAACAAGAGATGACGTACTCGTATACACCTCAGATCCTTTAAAAGATGGGTTTGAAGTAACAGGCTTTATTAATTCCTCAATTTATATTTCTTCTGATGTTAAAGATACTGATATAACAATCAAACTCATTGATGTCTACCCAGATGGAACAGCTTATAATATTGATGAAACTATTCAAAGAGTAAGATTTAGAGAAGGCTACGATAAGGAAGTTTTTATGGAAGAGGGAAATGTTTATAAAGTCAATTTATCTCAAATGTCAACAAGTAATTATTTCAAGAAAAACCATAGGATTAGAATAGAAGTATCTAGCAGCAATTTTCCAAGATTTGCCAGAAATCTAAATACTGGTGGAAATAATTATGATGAATCTAAAAGTATTATTGCGAACAACGTTATTCATCATTCAAGAAAATATCCCTCAAGTATAACATTACCAATTGTTAAACAATAAACCAGACGATTATTTATGGAAATGAATTACGATGCCATTGTTATTGGAACTGGAATGAGTGGGGGATGGGCTGCTAAAGAGTTGTGTGAAAAAGGACTAAAAACTCTTGTCTTGGAAAGAGGAAGGATGATTAAACACATTGAGGATTATAAAACAGCAAATAAAGAAGATTGGGAATTTCCTGCAGGTGATGTTATAACACAAGAAATAGAAAAAAGACAACCCAAACAAAGTAGAACAGGTTATGTAAATACGGAATCAACTAAAGATTTTTTTGTTGATGATATTGAACATCCTTACAACGAAAATAAAAGGTTTGATTGGATTAGAGGATATCATGTAGGAGGAAGATCCTTACTTTGGGCTAGACAAAGTTACAGATTAACCCCTTTTGATTTTTTAGCTAATAAAAATGATGGTTATGGTGTGGATTGGCCCATAAGATATAATGATTTAGCACCTTGGTATGATTATGTAGAAAATTATATTGGAGTCAGTGGAGAAAATTTGAATTTAAATCAATTTCCAGATCAAAAACTTCTTAAACCAATGGAATTAAATTGTGTTGAAAAAGTTTTGCAAAAGTCGATTTCAGAAAAATATTCAAATAGACATATGACAATTGGAAGAGTTGCTCACATAACTGAGGGTACAAAACCAGGTTTAGGAAGAGTAAATTGTCAATACAGAAATAGATGTAGGAGAGGGTGTCCTTATGGTGCTTATTTTAGCAGTAATTCTTCGACACTTCCTGCGGCTGAAGCAACTGGAAATATGACTTTGAGACCTAATTCAATTGTTTATGAAATAATTTATGATGAGTCAAAGAAAAAAGCAACAGGTGTTAAAATAATTGACTCTGAGACTAATTTAACTTATGAATTTAAATCAAAAATTATTTTCATGTGTGCCTCCACAGTACCAACCACCTCAATTTTAATGCAATCAAAATCTAATAGGTTTCCAAATGGTTTAGGAAATGATTCGGGTGAGCTTGGACATAATATAATGGACCATCATTTTCAAATTGGAGCAGATGCTAGTTATGATGGTTTTGAGGATAAATATTACACCGGAAGAAGACCAAACGGCATTTATATTCCTAGATTTCAAAACATAGGAGGAAATACGAAAAGTAAAGATTTTTTGAGAGGATATGGATATCAAGGTGGTGCAAGTAGAACAGATTGGAAAGAGTATGTTAAAGAAGCATCTTATGGAGAAAAATTAAAGCAAGCAGTTATAAAACCAGGTAAATGGAATATGGGTTTAAACGGCTTTGGTGAGGTTTTACCTTATCATGAAAATAAAATTTTTCTTAATTATGAAAAAACTGATAAATGGGGACTTCCAACTGTAACTTTTGATGCTCAACTAAGAGAAAATGAGATAAACATGAGAAAGGATATGCAACTGCAAGCTATGGAAATGTTGGATAAAGCCGGTTTTAAAAATGTGAAACCTTATGAAAGTTCATACGGTTTAGGTTTAGGTATTCATGAAATGGGGACAGCAAGAATGGGTAGGGACCCTAAAACCTCAGTTCTAAATGCTTTTAACCAAATCCATTCAGTTAAAAATGTATTTATAACAGATGGATCTTGTATGACTTCCTCAGGAAATGTTAACCCTTCTTTGACTTACATGGCAATAACTGCTAGGGCTGTTGATCATGCCGTCAAGGAGCTTAAAAAAAATAAACTTTAAAATGAAAAGAAGAGAGTTACTAAAAAAAGTTGGTATTGGAGTAGGTGCGTTGGCTGTTTCTCCCTTTACAATAAGTTTATTACAGTCCTGTAATAATGATCCTAGTTGGAATCCAAATTTTTTTAAAAAAGGTGATATCGAATTTTTAAATGAACTTTCGGAACTGATAATTCCAAGTTCAGTTGAGATTCCTGGAGCCAAAGAATTAAATTTATTAAGATTTGTGGATATTTATATCTCTAGGGTTTTATCCAAAGGGGAACAAAAAACAATTTATAATGCTTTTGACAAATTTCAATTAGAATATTTGAAATCATCATCTTTAAGTAATATTGATTCAAAAACTTTAAACTCATTATTAGATTATTTTTTTGTTAAAAACAAATCCAAGCACGATATTTGGATGAGTGATTTTATGAACACTAAAGAATCACAATCATATATCTTCTTATACTCATTTAGAGAGCTATTGGTAAGTGCATTTAAGACAAATGAATATATTGGTAAAAACATATTGGTTTACAGACCAATACCTGGTGAACAAAGAGGATGTGTTGATTTAATAGAAAGTACTAACGGAAGAGCTTGGACAATTTAATTTCTTATTATGAAAATTAAATTATTACTTATTGCATTTATTTTGAGTTCATCATACACATTTTCTCAAGAAAAAGAGGATCTCTTTAGTATGATCGAGCAAGATCAAAAACAAATTGAGTTACTTCCTGAAAAAATGATTTTTACACAAAGCTTATTGTGGGGTAAAAATGGTCTATTAAGAAAAACAGGGATTTCCCCACTCAACTTAGAAAACAGAGAAAAGGAACTTAAAATAAGAAAGACAATGTTAACAACTCACCAAGCTATTGGTTATTTAACATTAGCCTCTATGATAGCTCAAGGTATAATTGGTGGTAAGTTGTATAATGGAGATGAAAGTTTGAGAAGTACTCATAATACTATGGGTAAGGTTGTAAATATTGGTTATTTTACTGGAGCTGGTCTATCATTATTTTCACCTCCACCATTAATAAATAAAAAGAAATCAAAGGGATTTGATTCTATAAAAGCACATAAAATATTAGCTACTGTTCATTTTTCTGCAATGGTTGCTACCAATCATTATAAATACAGAGATAAAAAAGTTCACAAAGCAGCTGCTTACACTGCGTTTGCTAGTTATGCAACTGCAGTATTAGTAATAAAATTTTGATTATGCATAAGATTATATTTTTTCTGTTTATTATAACTACAATTAATTTATCTGCTCAAGAAAATAAGTGGATGTTAATCGAAGATGAATCTTTTATACAATACTCTGCTAAGCATCTACTCCACAAGTGGAGTGGTATAAATAATAATATTAAAGGGGTTTTTTTACAACAAAATGATAGTAAAATAGCCGTTTCTGCAAATATTGCTGATTTTGATAGTGGAATTAGTAATAGAGATTCTAATGCCTTAAGAGTCTTAAATGCTCTTAATTATCCACAAGTAAAATTTTATTCTGCTGATATTAGTATAAATTCTGATAAAATAACTTTTAATGGTGAATTAGATTTTCATGGAAAAAAAATTCAAAAATCTTTTGATGGAACTTATCTAAATACTAATGATAAGCTTACCATTGAAGGAGAGTTCTCAGTTGTTTTAACAGATTTTGATATTAAATTACCCTCACTAATGTTGGTAAAAATGGATGATTTTGCTGATATTGAATTCAAATTAATTTTTGAAAAAACTAATTAATCTTCCGTTTTATAGATTTGATATTTAAATAGTTTTCTTAACTTATAATTCTATTATGAGAAAACTTTATTTATTATTAATTATAACCTTTTTTTCTTGTACTGAAAATAAACTTTCCATTAATAAAGAAACTATTTTAAAATACAATATAGTATCAGATTATGGTGATATTGTAGATACTTTAAATGTTTATTTTGAAAAATCTTTCGAAACTAAACTTAATGTCTCCAATTTAAAAAAAAATAAATCTATAGTTTTAGTAACCAAACCAAACATAGAAAATGATTTTATTTCAATACAATTAAAGGATTCTTTAATTACTATATCTTCAAACAATAAGAAAAATTTATTTTATGCTACATATGAATTTATCGAAAAGTTTTTAAATGTAAAATGGCTTTCTACGGATTATACCCATTATGAAAAGCTAAGTTCGTTAAACATACCAGATAATTATAATTACTATTATGAACCACCTGTTTTAACTAGAACAGTTCATTCTAAATTATTTTATGATGATTCTATTTTTGCTGACAAACTTAAAGTAACAAATGAAGCATTTCCTAGATATGTTCCTAATGCAAGAGTTCATACTTTTCATAGATTTATGCCATATGATGTTTTTTATGAAAAAAACCCAGAATATTATGCCTTAAGAAATGGAAAACGACTTCCAACTCAGTTGTGTTTAACAAACAATGCTGTTTTAGAAATTGTCAAAGATAGTGTTAGATCTTTTTTTAAAAGCTCTCCAATCTCTGATGTAATTTCCGTGAGTCAAGATGATAATACTCAGTATTGTCAATGTGAAAATTGTTCGAAAATTGATAATAACGAAGGTAGTCCAGCAGGATCTTTAATTCATTTTGTAAATGAAATTGCTAAGGATTTTCCAGATAAAACTATTTCAACCTTAGCTTACCAGTACACAAGAAAACCTCCAAAAACTAAGCCTCTTGAAAATGTTCTTATAACATTATGTTCTATCGAATGTGACAGAAGTATTCCAATTGATGAGGGTTGTAAAGATTTTAGTTCTGATTTGAAAGGATGGTCTATTTTGACTGATAATATAAGAATATGGGACTATACAACTCAGTTTACTAATTTTTTAGCTCCTTTCCCAAACTGGGGAACTATAAAACCTAACATTAATTTATTTGTACAAAATAATGCAAAGTGGATATTTGAACAGCACTCCAGAAATGATAGTGAATTATTTGAATTAAGAAGTTACGTGATGGCTAAGCTTTTGTGGGATCCCTCTTTGAATTTTAATACATTGATTAAAGATTTTAATGACAAGTATTATGGTGATGGAGGAAAATACATAACTGAATATATTAGTAAAATTCAAAGTCAAATTGATAATACTTCATTTTTTCTTTTTTTATATGGAGATCCTTCTCAAGGTTTTGATTCTTTTTTAAGTCCACAAAATCTTTCTAATTACGATAAGCTATTTAATAAAGCTCTGAGTAAAGTTGATTATAATTCGAATTATTTTAAGAGAATTCTAAGATCAAAAATTTCGATTGATTATGCAATATTAGAATTATACAGAAAAAATTTTTCAGATTTATATAAACTGACTTTTTATGAAAATAGTTTAAAAACAATCAACCCTGAACTAATTGAAAGACTTAATAATTTTAGAGATGTATGCTCAGAAAACAATATAACTTACATGAACGAAATGGGTTTCACTGTCACAGATTACGTTTCAAATTATCAAAATGCTTTAACAATTGCCATAAAAAATAATATAGCAAGTGGAAAAAAGGTCACCTTAGAAACAATTCCAAAAAAATATGCCAATGAGGATCCTCAAGTCTTAACAGATGGTGCACTGGGTGGAAATAGTTTTTATTCTAACTGGTTGGGTTTTGAAGGCAATAATATGGAAGCTTATGTAGATTTAAATGAGATTACTGAAATTAATTCTTTAAGTATTAATTTTTTACAGGTAACAAATCACATTGTTTTTTTTCCTAAAAATGTTGAATTTTTACAATCTGATGATAAATCTAACTGGACTAGTTTAGGCAGAGTTGAAAACAATTTAAAATTAAATCCACGTTCAAAAGTCAACGATATCCAAACTTTTTCAATTGACGTTGAAAACATTAAAACAAGATATGTTAAAGTTGTTGCTAAAAATTTAAGTAAAGCACCAATTTGGCATCATGGTGCAGATTTACCATCATGGATTTTTGCCGATGAATTAATAATCGAATAAACTAAATATTATGAAAAAATATATACTGTCAATTGATGCAGGAACAACAAGTTCAAGAGCAATTTTATTTGACAAGAATGGTAAACAAATATCAATTTCACAGTTTGAATTCACTCAAATTTTTCCAAAAGAGTCTTGGGTTGAACATGATGCAATTGAAATATGGGAGACTCAATTAAAAGCTATAAAAGATGTTGTCAAAAAATCTGGTATTCATCCAAATGAGATAGATTCGATTGGAATCACAAATCAAAGAGAAACAACAGTAGTTTGGAATAAAAATACAGGAAAGCCAGTGTATAATGCTATAGTTTGGCAAGATAGACGAACAGCTTTTCTATGTGAAGAGTTAGAAAATAAGGGTTTAGAAAAATTATTTTATGAAAAAACAGGTTTAGTATTAGATGCTTATTTTTCTGGTACTAAAATTAAATGGATTCTAGATTCCAATAAAGAAATAAAGGATTCAGCCATGAAAGGAGATTTATTGTTTGGAACAATAGATACATGGTTGATATGGAATTTAACTAACAAAAAATATCATGTAACGGACTATACAAATGCTAGTAGAACTTTACTTTTTAATATTCATACACTAGAATGGGATGAAGAACTTTTAGCTTTACTTAATGTACCCAAAATTATTTTACCAAAACTTGTTGATAGTTCAGAAAAAGTAGGAACTATTGATCCAAATATTCTTGGCGTTGAAATTCAAATATGTGGAATTGCAGGAGATCAACAAGCAGCATTGTTTGGACAAATGTGTACAAATCCAGGAGATGTTAAAAATACTTATGGTACAGGTTGCTTTTGTATGATGAATACTGGAAATAAACCTGTAAAATCCAATAATAAAATGTTAACAACTATTGCTTGGAAAATGGGTAGCCAAACTGTATATGCTTTAGAGGGAAGTGTATTTATTGCAGGTGCAGTTGTTCAATGGTTAAGAGATCAGTTAAACATCATTGAGAATGCTTCTGATATTGAAGGATTGGCAAGTTTGGTTGAAAACAGTGGAGGAGTAACTTTTATTTCAGCTCTTTCTGGTTTAGGAGCTCCTTATTGGAATCCAAATGCAACTGGTGCAATAATGGGTATTACAAGAGGAACTAATAAATCACACATAGCGAGAGCTGCTTTGGAAGCCATTGCATTACGGTCACGTGAAATAATAATAGAAATGGAGAAGGATTCAGGAACAAAATTTAATAATTTAAAAGTTGATGGTGGTGCCAGTAACAATAACCTATTAATGCAAATTCAGTCTAATTTATTAAACACAAATGTAATTAGACCAAAAATTACCGAAACTACTGCATTAGGAGCTGCTTTCTTTTCAGGACTAGCCTCCGGTTTTTGGTCTTCTATTGATGAGTTAAAAGGAATATGGGAAATTGATAGAGAATTTTGTGCCGCACCATCAAAAAATGATGAATCAGTCATCAATAATTGGGAGAGTAGAATAAAAAAAGTTCAATAAAAGTTGAATAGAAAACAAAAGTTTGAATATTTAAATAAAAACAAGGTATTTGACTTTATTATTGTTGGAGGCGGAGCAACTGGTTTGGGTTGTGCTTTAGATGCTTCCAGCAGGGGATATTCTGTAGCTTTATTTGAAAAACACGACTTTTGCAAAGGAACATCATCAAGGAGTACAAAGTTAATTCATGGTGGGGTAAGATATTTAGAGAAGTTTCAATTTAAGCTCGTTTATGAAGCTTTGAAAGAAAGGGACTTTTTGATGAAAAATGCATCCCATGTTACAAATAAAATAGGCTTTGTTATTCCGGTTTATAAACCATTATTAAAGTTTTATTATTGGTTTGGTTTAAAACTTTACGATTTAATTTCAGGAGATTCTTTTTTTCCAAAATCAAAAATTATTAATAAGAAAAAAGTTCAAGAGCTGTTACCCAATATTAATAATAAGGGTCTTTTAGGTGGAGTTTGTTTTTTTGACGGCCAATTCAATGATTCAAGATTAGGTATAGATATTGGTTTAACCGCTGAAAAGTTTGGAGCTACTCTGTTTAACTATACCTCAGTTGAAAGTTTTATTAAACATAATGATATTATCAAAGGTGTTAATGTGCGTGATAGCGTTAGTAATAATATTTATGAAGTTAAATCAAAGATTGTAATAAATTGTACAGGAGTTTTTTCCCAATCAATTATTAATTTGGATTATGAGACTTCTAAAAATATTATCAAACCTAGTCAGGGAACACATCTGGTTATTGAAAGAAGATTTTTAAAAAGTGATTTCGGATTTTTAATTCCTAAAACCCCTGACGGAAGAGTTTTATTTGCAATCCCGTGGTATAATTCTGTTATTTTAGGAACAACAGATAACGAAATCAATGAACCTGAGATTGATCCCAAACCAAAACTCAGTGAGATAAATTATATTTTAAAAAATGTTAAACAATATTTTAGAGAAAAACCTAAAAAAACAGACATTAAGACTATTTACACTGGTTTAAGACCTTTGGTTGCAGATTCCTCTAAATCAAAATCTAAAGATTTATCTAGAAAACATAAAATTTTTAAGAGTAAATCAGGCTTGATTAGTGTGGTTGGAGGCAAATGGACTACCTACAGGAAGATTTCAGAAAAAACTGTGGATATAGCTCTCAAGAATAGTGATTTAAAATTTTTAAAATCTAAAACAAGAAAAACAAAAATTTTTAATAGTCTTAGTATTATTAAAAATGATAAATCTATTAGTAAAATAATTGATTTATCTCCATCCTCTATAGTTCATTTTGTTAGAAATGAAATGGCAATTAATCTTGATGATATTATGTCACGTCGTTCTAGATGTTTATTTTTAGATGTTGATGAAAGTTTACGTCTTGCTCCCAAAGTTGTTAAAATCATGGCTGAAGAGCTTCAAAAAGATGAAAAATGGCAGAATGAACAACTAAAATCTTTTATTGAATTAACAAAACTTTATAAAATATAATTATGGACTCAATTTTAGCTGAATTTATAGGAACATCAATATTAATGTTATTAGGAATCGGAGTTAATGCCAATACTAGTTTGAAAAATACAATTGGAGGTGAAAATTCTAATTGGATATTAACTAGTATGGCCTGGGGATTATCAGTTTTTGTAGCAGTATTTATTACAGGTCAGTATAGCGGAGCTCATTTAAACCCCGCTGTTACTGTTGGTCTAGCTGTTGCTGGAAAATTTTCATGGTCCTTAGTTTTAGGATATGTATTTAGCCAACTGCTGGGTGCTATGTTTGGAAGTTGGCTTGCTTATATTGTGTACATAGATCATTACAGACTGACTAAAGATGAGAATAAAGTTAGAGGCTCTTTTTGTACAGGACCGGCAATAAAAAACTACAAAAACAATTTTTTTAGTGAATCAATTGCAACTTTTATTTTAGTTTTTGCAATATTTTTCATTGTGGAACCCAATTTAGAGATTGAAGGAGAGATTGTAAACTTTGGTTTAGGAGCTTTGGGTGCACTTCCTGTTGGTATATTAGTTTGGGTTATAGGAATGACTTTAGGGGGAACCACTGGTTTTGCTATAAATCCAGCTAGGGACTTTGGACCTAGATTAATTTACTCATTACTTCCTAGAAAAAATAAAAATGCAGATTGGTCTTATAGTTGGGTTCCAGTTTTTGGACCTCTTTTTGGAGCAATTTGTGCAGGTCTACTTTACACTTTTTTAATTTAATTAATGGTTATTAAGACAGACCTTCCTGCTGTTGTTGGATCTTCAGGATTAGTAGGTTCATTTTTAATAAATAATCTGTCAGTTTTATATCCAAAGGTGATTTCTTATTCAAGAAGAAAAATTCATTTTGATAAAAAAAATGTAAAGAATTTAATTATCGATTTTAATAATCTTGAAAATGAATCCTCATTTAAAGAAATCGATCACTTGTATATTGCTCTTGGAACAACCAGAAGAAAGGCTGGCAGTGATAAAAATTTTGAATTAGTAGATTATCACTATTGTATAAATTTAGCTAGGTCTGCAAATAAGATGGGTGTTAAAAGAATATCGGTTATCTCCTCAGTTGGTTCTGATCCTGATTCTGTTTTTTTATATCCAAGAACAAAAGGAATGCTAGAAAGAGATATTATTAAAATCCCCTTG
>Ga0228643_1000422_pt1 | contig 14652 bp, 17 predicted proteins | sample 55DmetaG_FD_190533 | JGI IMG/M metagenome (GOLD analysis project Ga0228643, IMG submission 190533) | Seawater microbial communities from Monterey Bay, California, United States - 55D | ecosystem: Environmental > Aquatic > Marine > Coastal | place: USA: California | collected 2016-11-08
CACTCGCATATGGAGAAATGGCAGAGTGGTCGAATGCGGCAGTCTTGAAAACTGTTGAGGGTCACACCTCCGGGGGTTCGAATCCCTCTTTCTCCGCAACAAACCTTGTAAGTCACTGATTTACAAGGTTTCTTATTTTTAGTTGCCTAGATCGTTGCCTTTTCTCTCTAAAAATCTTAATAAAATGCTAAGTTACCAATCTGAAGTTTTAGCGAACCATAAAAATCCAAAAAATAACATTGAGGGTGTTTGTAAAAGATCGTGAAACTGCATGGAGGTAATTACAATCACTACATATCCAAGTAGTCTTATGAATCGTTTATTAGCTTCTTTCATAGATCTTAAGTTTTTTAGTTAATAGATAGATTTTAATCAGTAGGATCACAAATACAATGGGTTCGATAATTAAAAAGATCCATATGTTGAGTTCTTGGTAAGTCATTCCTAACTTTTCACTTGCTATTTGCAAAAGTCTTACGGATTGGTCAAATACTTCGTTCATAATCAATTGGTTAATTTTTTACACGTAATCTTGGTTGGGGGAGTTTACAAATAGGTTCTTTGGGGGGAGGTTTATATTAGGTGGTGAACATTCAAATATTTACACTATTTTTAAAAAAAATTAAAAAAAATTTATGAATAAGGAATTAATCAAAGCTCTTAGAGACATTACAAAAAAAGGGCAAACTTTTAATTTTGGTTTTTCTCCAGTACCGAAAGGAATTGATTATGATATTGACAAGGGATTGAGTGATGAAATGGAATCTGAGTTAAGAGATTGGATTACAGACGAATTAGCTCCGCTTAGTGATTATCACAGTACTTATTATGAATTAACGTTTATTGATGAGACAATAAGTCTCGGTTGCTGTGCTTCATGGGGAGGATGGCTTTATGAAGATAGTCATTCTAGGAATGATATATTAACAGACGAAGTATTAAAAATTTTACTACCTGATTTTGATATTGATAACATTGATATAGATTATTTATCAATATCTTTTGAGTGTACTATTGATGAGTCCAAAATTGACTTTAATTGGTGGAATGATTTTGCAAGTTATGAGGACAGTAAAGGAGATATTACCAATATTACTTTAAAACCTTTACAAAAAAAATTAGAAAAAGTTTTTAGTAAATTTTTACCCGATTTTGGTTCAGAGGGAGATATTGATTACGATGGTGTTTCATCAAAGTTTATAACTGTTGAAGATTCTCACCCAACAGTAGAAGAATCATTATTTTTTAAATTAACATTTGAAATTGAAAATGATTAAACTCAATCAAATTTCTAAAAGTATATTTAAAACTAAGTTGATGAAAAATAAAAAGTCTGCCAAGTGGTTTATTTGGTATGTTCAAAATAAAATTGACGGGATACACTTTTATTCTCTTGAAAAAGACAACTTACATTTTGGTGTTTGCTTTTTTATTTTTCAAAATTACAATACAGAAATTGGCATACTGATAAATAATGAATATCAAAATAAAGGCTTAGGGTCAGCCTTAATAAATCAGTTACTTTTAAATAGTAAAAAACCTATAATATTTAAAGTGTCTATTAACAATACCATTTCATCAAAATTTTTAATGAAATTTGTAAATAAAGGAGTACTATCTTTTCAAAAAGACAAAACTAATTTAGTTTTTAAATCAATCTAATCTTATAATTTTAAACTAAAATCTCTATAATGGTACAGGATATAAATTTTTGAGATTCAAATTGGGTTTTTAATTCAAAAAAATCATTTCATATTAAATACTCATATTATGATATATATTATGTATATTGTTTAGTCTATAAAAACAAGAAAATGAACCGTATCAAAGAGGTTTTAGAAGATAAGGGCATCAAACAGATTTGGCTCGCTGAAAAGCTTGGAAAAAGCTATAATATGGTAAACTCATATGTACAAAACAGGAGACAACCTAGCCTAGAGGATTTATATAAAATTGCTGAGATTTTAAATATTGAGCCCAGTGAATTACTTAAAAATAAAAAAGAATAATGTCAGATCAAGTTAAATCAAAAAAAAGAGTAGCTGACCACGGTGAAGTTTTTACTTCAGAACGTGAGGTTAATGCTATGTTAGATCTGGTAAAACAGGAGACCGAAAGAATTGATTCTAGATTCTTGGAGCCTGCATGTGGTACAGGTAACTTTCTTGTTGAAATACTGAACAGAAAACTCAAAATCGTTAAGGATAGATACAAAAAAAGTCAAATTGAATTTGAACGTAATGCTATCATTGCAATTTCTAGTATATACGGAGTTGACATCTTGCAAGACAATGCAATAGAATGTCGTGATCGATTATTTGAAATATTTGAAGTAATCTATACTAGATTATACAAAACTGATTGTAAAGAAGACTGTAGAGCGTCTGTAAAATTTTTACTGAAAAGAAATATTTTATGGGGAGATGCACTTGATTTTACAAATCCTGAAACAAAAGAACCAATTGTTTTTTCAGAATGGTCAGCAATTAACGGAAGTATGATTAAAAGACGTGATTATGTCTTTAAATTTTTAGTTGAACAAACCCATCAATTCTCTATGTTTAATGACGAAGGTAATCCTGCAGCAATAGACGAACCTGTCAAAGATTTTCCAATTACTCATTTTTTAAAAATTGTAGAATATGCTTAATATAAATTATAATCCTGACGTATTATCATGTTTATCAAACTTGAGTAATGACGAGGTGTTTACACCACCTAAATTGGTCAATGAAATTTTAGATATGCTGCCGCAGGACTTATTTCAAAACAAAGAAACTACCTTTCTTGATCCCGTGACAAAATCAGGGGTTTTTCTTAGAGAAATTGCCAAACGATTAAATGAAGGATTGAAAGACCAAATTCCTGACCAACAAGAACGAATAAACCACATTTTCACAAAACAAGTGTATGGAATTGCCATCACTGAGCTTACTTCTTTACTAGCAAGAAGAAGTACGTATTGTTCTAAATATGCCAACAGGGAATATTCTGTATGTACTGATTTTGAAAACGACCAAGGAAATATAAAATACGAACTTACTGAGCATACATGGAAAAACGGAAAATGTGTCTATTGTGGTGCTAGTGAAAGTGAATACAGTAGAACAGATGATTTAGAAACTTATGCTTATCAGTTTATTCACACAGATGAGCCACAAAAAATATTTAATATGAAATTTGATGTGATTATTGGAAACCCCCCTTATCAATTAAGTGATGGCGGTGGTACAGGAGATAGTGCAAAACCTATTTATCAATTATTCATCCAGCAAGCTAAAAGATTAAAACCTAAATATATATCTATGATTATTCCATCAAGATGGATGAAAGGAGGCAAGGGTTTAAACGCGTTTAGAGATGAAATGATGAATGATACTAAAATAAAGGTTCTCTTTGATTTTGAAAATGCAAAGGAATGTTTCCCTGGTGTTAATCTTGACGGAGGTGTTTGTTATTTCGTTTGGGATAAAACTCATGATTCGGAAACGGAATTTTACTATAAACCAAAAGAAGGTAAAGTTGTATCTTCAAAGAGATATCTTAAATCTGATTTTTCTCAAACTGTAATAAGAGATTTTAGACAACTTTCAATACTTGAGAAAATTCATAAATTTCAAGAAACTAAATTTACTGAAATCGTATCATCAAGGAAACCTTATGGAATTTCAACAGATTTGTTTAACTCTCCTTTAAAATATGGTTATAATACGATACCCTTAAAATCATTTAAAGATTCTTTAAAAATATATGGTGTAAAGGGAAATAAAGGTGGTGCCAAAAGAATAATAGGATTTATTGATAAAAAACTTGCACATAATTTATCTGACTTGAATAAGTATAAGTTATTTCAGTCTTATGCCTATACTACTACTTCTACAATACCACCAAAAATAATTTTAGGTCTTCCTGGTGAAATTTGCACGGAAACATTTTTGAAAATTGGGCACTTTGAAACAAAGCAAGAAGCGCTTAACTGCCTGGAGTATACTAAAACAAAATTTTATCGAGCATTATTATTTTTTAATAGAATTCAAAAGAATTTATCACAATCTACATTTAATTTAATTCCACTACTAAATTTTAATAAAACTTGGACTGATACAGAACTATATGAAAAATATAATTTAAATGATGAGGAGATTAAGTTTATTGAAGATAATATAAAATCAATAAACTAATTCTTATGAAAAACGACTTTTTCCCATTAATATCTAAAGCTAATCCAACAATCTATGCATACGAACTACCTAATGATAGTTCAAGAAAAGGACAGTTAAAAATTGGTCAAACTCATAGAAGCGCGTTAGCAAGAGTCACAGAACAAATTGGAGCTACCAGAGCCGCATTTAACATTGTATTTGAGGAAAATGCAATGCGTAATGATGGATCAGCATTTTCAGATCATGACATTCATAATTACCTTCGCAATAAAGGTTTTTACAACCCCGATGGAGAATGGTTTGAGTGTACAGTAGAAAATGTAAGCGCTGCCATCATCGCTTTAAAAAGTGGTGAGATAAATGAAGAAAATCGTTCTCTAGATTTTTCCATGCGTCCTGAACAAAAGGCTGCAGTCGAAAAAACTACACACTATTTTAAACAGTACCAAAAAGAAGGTTTAGAGGCAGCACCACAATTTCTTTGGAATGCTAAGATGCGTTTTGGTAAAACATTTACCACTTATAAGTTGGCAAAAGAAATGGGTTGGTCAAAAGTTCTAGTGTTAACGTTTAAACCAGCTGTTCAAAATGCATGGAAAGAAGATTTGATGATGCACGTCGATTTTGAAGGATGGCAATTTATAAGTAAAAATGGTAATAACTATGATGATATAGATCCCAACAAACCCTTTGTTTGCTTTGGTTCTTTTCAAGATTACCTGGGTAAAAACACGTCTACTGGTGGAGTAAAAACTAAAAACGAGTGGGTACATGCTACACACTGGGATTGTGTAGTTTTTGATGAATATCATTTTGGTGCCTGGAATGAAAATTCCAAAGGATTGTTTAATGAGTTATATGAGGACGGTAAAGACGAAGATTTAATTGAGTTTGAAAAGAAAATTGGTAAAGTAGAAAACTTTGACGCTGATATTATACCAATTACAACCGATCACTTTTTGTATTTATCAGGAACACCATTCAGGGCAATCAATTCTGGTGAATTTATAGAAGAACAAATCTTCAATTGGACATATTCAGATGAACAGAATGCTAAAGAGAAATGGAAGGGTAAAGACAACCCTTATTTAACTTTACCACGCATGGTTATGCTTACCTATCAAATGCCAGATTCAATAAGAGAAATTGCACTTGGTGGCGAGTTTAATGAGTTTGATTTAAATGTATTCTTTGCCGCAACTGGAGAAAAGGAAAATGCTCGTTTTAAAATGGAAAACGAAGTTCAAAAATGGTTAGATTTAATTAGAGGAAACTACGCTGAGACCAATTTAGACAACTTAAAATTAGGTGCTAAAAAACCTCCAATGCCTTTTTCGGATTCAAGGTTATTAAGTATTTTAAATCACACCTTTTGGTTTTTACCAACTGTTGCATCATGTCACGCAATGAAAAATTTGATGATGCAAATGAATAATTTATTTTATCAGGATTATGAGATTATAGTTGCAGCTGGAACAAGTGCTGGTATCGGAGTAGATGCATTACCTCCAGTAATGGATAAGATGAGAAACCCACTGAAATCAAAAACTATTACCCTGTCATGCGGAAAACTCACAACAGGAGTTTCTGTAAAACCATGGACAGGCATTTTAATGCTACGGAACTCTTCGAGTCCAGAAACATATTTTCAAGCCGCATTCAGAGTGCAAACTCCTTGGGCAATCAAAAACCCTGACGGAGAATCTCCAAACAAAGTAGAAATCATAAAAAAAGAGTGTTACGTTTTCGATTTTGCACCAAATAGAGCGCTAAGTCAGGTTGCAGATTATGCATGTCGTTTGAATATTAATGAATCAAACCCTGAAAAGAATGTTGCTGAATTTATACATTTTTTACCTGTATTAGCATACGACGGAAGTTCAATGAAACAAGTTGATGCTGCAGGGGTTTTAGACATTGCAATGAGTGGCACCTCAGCCACCTTACTTGCCCGAAGATGGGAGTCTGCGTTGTTAGTGAATGTAGACAACTCAACGTTAGCACGTTTAATGAAAAATAAAGATGCATTAGATGCGTTGATGAGTATTGAAGGGTTTAGATCATTGAATCAAGATATAGAGACAATTATAAATAAATCTGAATCTGTAAAGAATGCAAAGAAAGAAGCAAACGAGGAACAGTTAACTCCAAAGAAGAAAAAAGAACTTTCAAAAGAGGAGAAAGAATATAAAAGTCTGCGGAAAAAAATTCAGGAAAAACTAATAAAATTTGCGACTCGAATTCCAGTATTCATGTATCTAACTGATTACAGAGAACATAGTTTAAAAGATATAATCACCCAATTAGAGCCTGGTCTATTTAAAAAAGTCACAGGTTTAGAGGTGTCTGATTTTGAATTACTTGTTAGCCTTGGTGTATTTAACAGTTCAATGATGAATGATGCGGTATACAAGTTTAAAAGGTATGAAGATGCCAGTTTGGAATACATAGGAATCAATAAACACGAAGGACAATCAGTGGGTGGTTTTGACACTGTCTTAACTCGAGAAGACTACAATGAAGTGTTTGTAAATAAAAATTAAATAAATTTCATATTGGATTTAAGTAAAGTAACATACGAAAACCTCAATGCCAAACAAAAGGAGAATTTCAATTATCATAAAGTAGCCGCTGCATTGGCAGATTATGGATATAACTCTATGAGACTTAATGATGATTGGCAAGGAGCTGACTTTATTGCAGTAAAAGGTGATAGTATGTTAAAAGTCCAATTAAAAGGAAGGTTTACTATCAATCATAACTACAAAGGAAAAGATATATATGTTGCCTTTATTGAAGATGGAACTATAAAACTTTACAAACACGATGATGCTTATCAATGTGTTAGAGAGCATACTAAATTAACTGAATCTTGGAATAAAGAAATAGGAGGTGGTCATTCTTGGAAAAAAACACCTAAATATTTTGAATCAATTATTATTAAATTATAGCCAGACAATATGATAAAATTATTAAATTTATTTGGAAGCAGTAAAGATCTAGTATTTGTAGATTTTGATACAAGAAAATCATTGACACTTAATAAAATTAGAAATTTTCACACAGTGAACAATTGTCCAATTGCTGTTAAGGTAACTAGTTTGTGTATAATTGAATGGTCGTTTCTAAATAAAGACTCTATAACTCAGCACGAGGATATTGCCTCTTGTTTTGATGGATTAAGAGACAGTAACTGGATGTTAAAAGAAATAAATCAAAACAATATTTTCAGGGTCTTAGATGCTGAAGAAGTTGAAATTTTTGCACAAAAATACGAGCAGTGGTATACACCAGAATATGATGAAATTGATTTTGAATTCGGGATGGCTAATTGTATTAATCTTTCTGTTAAGGATTGTCTAACTATAGGTGGTAATTTTATTTTTAATGAGAATAATATAAATGAAAGTGGAAGGGTTAAAGGAATTATGGATCAAAGTGAGCCTGTTAGATTATTTTTCATGAATTCTGAGGAAAAAAAAGCTGCAAATATCTTTTTAGATAAGCGTTTAAATTCGATTAAAGATGTTTTTATTAAATATGATCTTGATATAAATGCTTTTCATTTCATTACAAATAACATATACAAATAACATTGTAAACATTATGAAAAAAGAAGAATATTACAAAGCTGCCTATGAGTTTTTACAATCGAATAAAAAAAATAAGGGTGTTAGACCAGATTTAACTCCTGGAACAAAAAAAGTTGATATTCAATTTTTTAAAAAGAAGAAGATTTCATCCTACAATAAAGATCAGTTTAAAAGTTTTGAAGATCCTGACTTTATATTTTCATACATTGATCATCATGAGGACTATTGGTTTTTAAATGATAATAATCCTTTTTATGACAATGTCCATAATGAAAACGGTGATATTATAATTGTTGAAGAGGATGAAGATCTGGATATACCTGAACACAGGTCTTATAATTTTTTAGATAAATGTTTGAAACATAAGAAGATTAATGATAAATATGCTAGTTTAATTTCAATGACTAAAAATATTGAAGAAATTAGATGGGGTAACACTGTTCAGTACACTGAAGTATTGATATCTAAAGAAGTAGATCTTGTTGAATTTCAGAGTGATTTATTTGAATCAAATTTAAAAGTCAATTTTATTCTTGATACATTTTGACTATCTACTTGCGCCCATAATAATTTAATTTAGTATGCGCCCCCTGAGAATTTAATTTTAAAAGAAGTACTCGGAAATTTGAATGTCTGTTGGCGCTAGCGAAATTCTCAAAGGACTACAGACGCAATTTTTTCGGAGGTTTACATTACACCCGTTCCAATAGGAGTGGATACCTAAAGTATAGCAACTTATACAGATTTGCGACTGTTTCTTTCAATATGACTGTATCTCAGTCTCATTAAATATGTTTTTACTGTTTATTTTTTGTCTTCTATAGCTTACAATTGTAATTTTTAAACTCTTTTTTACTAATAATTGTAAGTCTTATCTTTCTTTACTTGCTACAAAACCTATCTATAATTAATAGGTGTTTGTAAAAAAGCGGGGTAATAGTGCTAAATTACAGTGGTAAAAACCACCTACGTGTAAATGCACCATTAACCCACTCTTTTGTATTTTAAACTTTTGTATTCTTCTAGTTTCTCTTCAAAATCTTTTCTATTGATGTGGTACATACCTCCACCGCCAACTCTGTGTGCTTTGATCTTTCCACATTTGATCCAGTCTCTAACTGTCCTTGGCTGAACACTTAATTCATGAGCGACTTCCTTTGTGGTCATGTATTCGGGCTTTTCAGCTTCTTTTGTAATACTTAAAGCTATTTTTATTACTTCTTTGAGTAAAGATTTATCTAAATACTCGTTTTGTTCATTTTTGATGTTCATAATGATTAATTTTTTTAATTCACGCATACTTGTGGATACGTTCACTTCAATGATACAGCTATAAAAATTTAGATCCAAGAAATCAAAATGCACAAAAGGTCTCTATAATACACTTTAAAAACCGTAACAAAGTTTTAAAAATCAAAAATTTACCAAAAAGACGTCAGATTGGAGAACATGTGAATGAAAAAGTGATCAAAATGAAACATAATATTATGCAATTTTGAGCACAGATTCATCACCCCAAACTTGTTTCATGAACTTTTGAGAATCTGTTACTGTGGGTCTATAATATGAATTGAATGTTTTGATAGATTTATGACCCGTAATGTTCATGATAGCTTTGGGTGGAATTCCTTTATTTAACATCACAGTAATAAAGGATCTTCTTGCAGTATGGGTACTTATCCGTTCATATTTTGGTTGTTCTGTTTCAATAATATCATTTCCTATTCGTTTTGTACTTGTAACTATTTGTGTAAAACCAACAGCTTTACAAGCCTCTTTTATATAATCTCTAAATTTCTGATCTGAAATAATCGGTAATTTATAATCGTATTTTTTCAAAATAGATTTTGATATCGATATCAAAGGAATTGTAAGATGTTTGGACTTGTCCTTGGTTTCTCTAAGTAAAATGGAATCATTCTGAATATTTGACTTAGAGACACGCTTAAAATCGCTATAACGCATTCCAGTCAAGCATGCAAAAACAAAAACATCACTGGCGCGCTCTAATTTTGGTTGCTGAAAGTCAAACTTGTATAACTGCATTATTTCGTTTTGAGTCAAAACCACCTGAGGTGTTACTTCTCGCTTACTTTCAAACTTCTTAAATGTATTATTTTTAGTGTATTGATTTTCTAAAGCATAGTTAAGAAAGGTTTTTATCAATCCAATGTTTCTTCCAAAGGTATTGACATTGTGTTTTTTTACGGTTTCACAATAATATTTAAAATTAGCATACCACTTCATAGTAATTGAAGAGAATTGAACCTTACCATGAATAGCTTCAAACCCTCTTATCAAGTTTAAAATGTTTTGGTAACGTTTTTTTGTGCCTTTAGTCCAATCGCCTAACTTAAATTTGTATTCTACAAACTCATTAAATACAGTCTCAAAGTCATTATTTCTCTTTACACGTTTAAATTCTTGATTAAAGCAGTCTTTTAAAGCCTTTTTAGTAACGATCTCATCTGTAGCAGCACATTGCGCATGAAAACTCCTAAATAGCTTTGTAAAGCGATCCAGTTGCCCGCTGATAAGATTGTAAGTGATTTGTTCATCTTTGGCTTTTGACTTCTTTGGATATTGGTTTCTATTATCCCAATATTGTGGATGGATTTTTTCACCTGTAGAGTAGACAAAACGTTCTCCATTTTTCAGATTTGCATAAAACAGAATAAGGGATTCGTTTTTTGAATTAGGTGTTTTTAATTTGAAATTCATGATCTTATTTTTTAATTAATAAATAGTGGTTGCCTGAATCGTTGCCTAAAACAACGATACCATAACAACACAAACATAGTCGTTTATGTTCGTAATTCATTGATAATAAGATATTTAGATGTTTTTTGTATGTGTAGATATACGTTTACATACGCTATTGAGTGGAGCCTCTTTCTCCGCAAAAGGAAACCAAGTGTATATGCACTTGGTTTTTTTTTGAGATAAACTGAAGTTTACTTTAGGTTTGAATCATGAAAAAAACCAAAGACTTTCTGTAAGAAAGTTGGTTTCTATGCTTGCCCAGGATTTTCTTTTGGGATCATAAAATAATCCCTCTTTCTCCGCATATAAAAACCCACAACTCTAGTTGTGGGTTTTTTGCTTTTCGAAATATTGCAATCATTTAGAATTGCAAAGGACTGGATATAGAGGACTCTTCGAAAAGCTTTTTTCTAGGTACTAATATTTTTTAAGAATTTATCGAATTCTTTCAAGGCCTCCTGCTGAGATTTACCATACTGTTCTTTAATATAGCCAACGAATTGAGTTTTACTTCCTTTGATTTTTTCCCAATCGTCTCCAGTAATATTACTCCACATAGCTTGAGCTTTTCCTTTTACAAGTTCTTCTCGACCTTCCCATTTGAGTTGATCATATTCTTTGTACAATTCCTTTACTTTTTCTCTAGCCTCTGTAGTCGATAATTTAAACTTTTCTTGAGCTAATTCTTCAAATTTTTCAATTTCTCCCTTCACATTTTTCAATTCTTTTTTTGAAACATTCCATTCATCTTTCGCTTTTGTTTTTAATTCTTTCCAGAATTCTTTGATTTGTTTTTCCATGGTTTTTATTCTTTTAGATTTGGGTTTATTTAACTTAATTATTAATAAATTAAATTTAGGTTTAGGTGTTTTTTATTTTTAATCTTGAGAATAAATATATAAAATATAATGTTATTTTCAAAATTCTAAGTTTTAATTTTGAATACACTTGGTCTTTTAAATTTCCCTATTTTTGTAAAAAATATAATTTATGAGTTTACTTAATGCCCTAAAATGGCGCTATGCTGTAAAAAAATTTGATGATTCGAAAACAATTTCTCCCTCTGAAATAGATAAAATAAAGGAAGGGTTTAATCTTTCTGCTTCGTCCTATGGACTTCAACCTGTAGAGCTGTTATTGATTCACAATAAAACCATTCAAAAGGAACTTGTACCCATGTCGATGAATCAACCGCAAGTCGCACAAGCATCGCACGTTGCTGTTTTTTGTGTTAAAACGTCAATAGATGCTGACTATGTAATCGATTATTTCAACCGCATTAAGGAAATCCGTCAAACACCAGACGAAATACTTGAACCTTACCGCTCACATATTATTGAAAGTTTCAGTTCTAAAACAACTGAAGAGGTGTTTTTGTGGAGTGCTAAACAAGCTTACATCGCAATGGGTAATTTACTCGCAGTTTGTGCTGACCTCAGTATAGATTCCTGTCCTATGGAAGGTTTTGAGCCCGATAAATATGATGCCTATTTTGATTTAAAAGCAAAAGGTTTACGTTCTGTTCTTGTAATGCCATTGGGGTATAGAGCGGAGGATGATCCTTTTGCCTCCATGCAAAAAGTACGTAAACCTATCACTGATTCTGTAACTGATATCCTTTAGATTATGCCTGGATTTGAATTATTTGGCGATGCCGAGCGCAAAGAAGTTCAGGATGTATTAGCTTCTGGTGTCTTGATGCGTTATGGGTTTGAAGGTATGCGTAATGGTCATTGGAAAGCTAATGATTTAGAATTGGCTATCCAGAATCGATTCCGTGTAAAGCATGCTCAATTGGTAAGCAATGGCACTGCTGCAGTTAGCATGACTCTTGCTGTTGCCGGCGTTGGTGCTGGTGACGAAGTGATCATGCCTAGTTTTACTTTTGTGGCCAGCTTTGAAGCCATCATGATGATGGGTGCAACTCCAGTTGTTGTTGATATTGACGATACTTTAACACTTGATATTGAAGGGGTAAAAGCTGCAATCACTTCAAAAACTAAAGCCATTATGCCAGTACATATGTGTGGAAGTATGGCAAATTTAGATGCTTTAAAATCCATTTGTGACCAACACAATCTTATATTGATTGAAGACGCTTGTCAAGCCATTGGAGGTTCTTACAAAGGGAAAGCACTCGGTACTTTTGGCGACTTAGGCTGTTTTTCTTTTGATTTTGTCAAAACCGTGACTTGTGGCGAAGGTGGAGGAATCATCACAAACAATGCTACATATGCCAAACGCCTAGACCATTTTAGTGATCATGGACACGACCATATTGGTAAAGATCGTGGAGCAGAAGATCATCCATTCTTAGGATATAATTTTCGAATTTCAGAGCTAAATGCAGCTGTCGGACTGGCACAGTTCAAAAGAATTGATGAATTCTTGGCGCTACAAAAAAGGAATTACACCATTCTTAGAACAGCTTTGAGTGGTATTGATGGCGTTCAGTTTAGAACTGTACCAAACGGTGGGGTAGAAAGTTATGCCTTCTTGAGTTTTTTCTTAGACGATTTAAGTACTGCAAGAGCAGTAAGTAAATCCTTTAAAGCGAATGGAATTGATGTTTGTTTTCACTATTATGACAATAATTGGCATTACATCCGTAAATGGGATCACCTTAAAACGCAAAATTCACTTTATCCATTATCTAAAGAACTCCGTGAAGGTCTGAGTTATTTAAAAACAAAAGATTTTTCTAAATCTGATCATTATATAGGCCGAAATATATCCTGCTTAATTAAAATATCATGGACGGAAGAAGAAGTACTCAAAAGAGCCGAGACAATGGCCCAATGCATAAAAAGCTGTAATTAGTAATTGATGTAATCAATTATTTCAAGTCCGTAACCAATCATTCCAACGCGTTTTTTCTGTTTGCTATTGGAAATTAAATTAAGTTTTTGAATGTTAAGATCATGTAGGATTTGTGCACCAATCCCAAAATCTTTTTCATCCATATTTATGCTTGGTGCTTTTACTACTTTACCATCTTGTTGAATATCTTTCAATACGTTGAGACGTTTGAGCGTTTTCTCTGGACTTGAGTTTTGATTTATAAATACTATCGCACCTTTCCCTTTTTTATTAATCACGCGAAACATCTCATCCAATTTCTTATCGGCATCGTTGGTTAGTGTTCCTAGAACATCATTGTTGACAAGAGTTGAGTTTATTCGCGTAGGAATGGTTTCGCCTGTATTCCAATCGCCTTTAGTAAGTGCAATGTGAATAGCGTCATTGGTAGTTTGCTGATAGGCTCTTAATCTGTAACTTCCAAATCGTGTTTCTATCTGAAAATCGTTCTTTTTTGAGATTAGAGAATCATTCTGCATGCGGTAGGCTACAAGATCTTCAATTGAAATAATTTTTAAATCAAATTTTTTGGCGACTTCTTTTAGTTCGGGCAAACGTGCCATAGTTCCATCCTCATTCAAAATTTCCACTAGTATCCCTGCGGGTTCAAAGCCAGCCAAGCGCGCCAAATCTACAGCAGCTTCTGTATGTCCTGTTCTTCTTAAAACACCCCCGTTTTTGGCTTTTAAAGGAAATATATGTCCGGGACGTCCAAGGTCTTGTGGTTTCGTATTTGGATCGACCAAAGACTTTATCGTTTTTGCACGATCAGAAACTGAAATTCCAGTAGTACATCCGTGGCCAATTAAATCGACCGAAACAGTAAACTGCGTATGGTGTAAAACGGTGTTGTTTTGAACCATCATATTCAAATCTAATTCATCGCAGCGTGTTTCTGTGAGTGGAGCACAAATAAGCCCACGTCCATGAGTAGCCATGAAATTTATCATTTCTGGCGTAACTGCAGCAGCAGCAGCTATAAAATCTCCTTCGTTTTCACGATTTTCATCATCGACTACGACCACTACTTTTCCCGCTTTAATGTCTTTAATAGCGTCTTCTATAGTGTTTAATTTTTGTGACGAAGTTGATTTCTGAATTGATGTCATGAATTGTTTTTTGCAAAGATAGGAGAACAGCACTAAAACTTATGAAATTTTAGTTAAATCTTCATTCATTTTTCTATTAAAATAAAGGCGATACAAAAAGAATAGGGGGAGTGCTAAAATAATAAAAACTACATTGTGTGTCATAAATTTCTTTTTTAGTAGCTT
>Ga0228643_1000423_pt1 | contig 14642 bp, 20 predicted proteins | sample 55DmetaG_FD_190533 | JGI IMG/M metagenome (GOLD analysis project Ga0228643, IMG submission 190533) | Seawater microbial communities from Monterey Bay, California, United States - 55D | ecosystem: Environmental > Aquatic > Marine > Coastal | place: USA: California | collected 2016-11-08
TCGGAAGTCAAATTACAGTTGGAACAAGCAGCGGTACTCAAAATCCCGTTATACATTCCTTAGTTAGTAATACCTCAGAAAACATTCTTTTAGAATCATCTGATACTGGAGCAGGAAGTGCACCAGATTTAGTATTATTTAGAAATGCAGGAACACCTCAAGATAACGATACTTTAGGTGTAGTTGAATTTAAAACAAATAATGCAGGAGGTTCAAATCCATTTGTTTGGAATGGTATTTATTCTAGAGTAATAGATGCATCTCAACAAGCATCAGCTTTAACTATATCAGCATTTTATGGTAGCTCAACAGCCCATGCAATAGGAGTACACAATACAGGTAACAGCACTTCAACAGGGGCAGTAATAATTAATCCTAATGGATTTAATGAAGTTCCTCAACATACATTAGATGTTAAAGGTGATGCAAGAATAACAACCGATCTTACAATAACAGGTTCAGCAATCATAGATAAAAAGCTAACTGTCGGCTCTAATAATACGAATGCAGGTAATAAGTCAACGATAGCAGGTGGAGACTATAATACACTAGGTGTAACCGCAACTTGTTCTTTTATTGGAGGAGGGGAACTAAATACAGGATCAGCTTGTCTTACTTCTATAGGCGGTGGCTGTAGTAATGTTGCCGATCACAGAGGAGCTACAGTAGGAGGAGGATTTAATAACAGTGCTTTAGGAATTTATTCAACTATTGGAGGAGGAGGAGGAAATGTAGCCTGCCTTACAGCAACAGTAGCTGGTGGAGATTCAAATGAAGCAACAGGACAGTCCTCTTTTGTTGGAGGAGGAGTTAGTAATGATAACGGCGGTAATTTTAGCTCTATTCTAGGTGGAGGTAACAACTGCATTACCAATGCTACTTCTAGATACTCAGCTATATTAGGAGGATGTCAAAACATAATTGCAGCATACCATACAGGCTCATTTATTGCTGGACAGCATATAACATCTGCTGCTTCTGATACTACTTATGTAAACAACCTACATATAACAGGATCTACGAGTACACATGCAGTTATGCAAATCTCTAGAAGAGAAACTACTCCAACTGGTGTAGAGGGTATGATAATTGCTTCCGGTTCAGCTGGTTCAAGTAAACTTTACTACTATAACGGAACATCCTGGAACGCTCTATTCTAAGGTACATAGTTGCCTATTAAATTTTATTTCATTATATTTAAGTCTAGACTATATTTATGACAGTTATATTTCATATTGAAGGAGGACTAGGTAAGCATATATTAGCCACCGCTCTTCTTAAAGTAATCAAGAAACACCACCCAGAAGATACTATATACGTAGTATGTGTATATCCAGACGTATTTAAACATAATCCTGCAGTAGATCGGGTATTTGAAAACGGTCAACACGGATCTTTCTACAAATCTATTATAAAAGGCAAGGAAAGTAACACAAGAATATATTATTCCGATCCTTACACTCACTCAGATTTTATTTTAGAGCAGGATCATATTCTAAAAATATGGGCAAAACAGTGGGGATTAATCTACGAAGGAGAAACACCTCAAATATATTTAACTCAGGCAGAAGTAGATTATTTTAAACCATTTTACAAAACAGATAAACCTATACTTGCCATCCAGCCAAACGGAGGTCCATCAGGTCAGGTATTCAATTATGCTTGGACTAGAGATATACCTGAGCCAATAGTAAATAAAGTAATAGAAGAGTTTAAATCAACTCACACTATAGTTCATATAAAAAGAGAAGATCAAAAAACATACCCAGATACATTGTATGCACTGGATGGATTTAGGAGTATTGCTATATTATTACAACTTGCAGATAAGAGGTTATTAATTGATTCTTTTTCACAACATTTAGCAGCATCTTTCCAACTTCCATCTACAGTATGTTGGATAACTACTAAACCTGAGATCTTTGGATATGAGATGCACAAAAATATAAAAGCTAATGAGTTTAATCTAGAAGTAGATTTTTCCAATAACCTATATCAACCTTTTGCACTCTCTCAAGATATAACCAGTTGTCCTTATAAAAAGTTAGAAGATGTATTTAATGTAGATAAGATAATTAAAACACTTAAATAATGACAGACCCAACTTGGATTTATAAAGGCACACCAATAGCTTCGATAAAAACAATGCCAGAAAATACATACGGTTTCATTTATGAAGTCACCCATATTCCATCAGGTAGAAAATACTTAGGAAAAAAAGTCCTTTACTTTGAACGTAATAAAAGATTAGGCAAAAGAGCTTTAGAAGCTTTAAAGCAAGAAAGAAAAGCTAAAGGTATTGGAGGTAGAACTCCATTAAAGCAAAAAATTATTACAGAATCTGACTGGAAAACATATTATGGTTCTCAAAAAGAAATATTAGAATTAGTTAAAGAAGGAAATGAAAGAGATTTTAAGAGAGAAATACTACAATTTGTTAAAGATAAAAAGCAGTTAACGTATTTTGAATGTAAATACCTATTTATAAATGAGGTGTTAGAGACACGTAATAATTATATTAACGATAATATCCTCGGTAAATTTTATAGAAAAGACTTTTTTAATGAAAATATCTGATATAGTATTTGAACAAAATGCTCAAATAGTATTTCCTCATAAAGAGGATGCTAGTAGAGTAGCTCGCTTTAAAGTAGTGGCAAGCCCAACATCACTGAATAATATAATTAAATTTATCCCAGCAACAAGTAAGGATTTAGATAAACTTGAAGGAGTAGAAGAATCCGATGCTTTAGCTGCTGTTGTTGAATATGCAGAAAAGCATTTTGATGGCCATATTAAATTTATACCTCTAACTCACGATTATGGCGGTGTGGGGTATGCAATAAAGATTGATTTAGAACCGATTATGAAAACGTTAAATAAGTAGTATGTTAAAAATTAAAGATATAGTAGGACTTCCATCATTAGAGTACCACTTAGAAAACAGACTAACGTTATCTGAAAATGTCTACCGTTATTCTAGCGAAAGATTTATACAATTATTTGCTGAAGCGAGAGACGCTTGGAGAGACGGTCTTATAGAACTTAACGAAGAAGATGCTCAATTACTAGAATCTACCGATATAGGAGAGTACGGAGTATTTGAAGGAGAAAAAGTACCTTTAGATCTTCCAATGGTAAAAGAGCAGCAGACAGAAGCAGAGCTTAAAGATGCTTGGAGAAAATGGAATAAGAACAATCCTAAAGATCAAGTAGATTGGGGAGAGTATAGAGAAGAGCACGGAGAACATTTAGATGAAGCAGAATATAAAGGAAGAGAGGTTTCTTTAAATAAACCAAAAAGAGGTGGACCTAAGAAGTTCTTTGTATATGTTAAGAATCCTAAAACAGGAAATGTAAAAAAAGTAAACTTCGGTGATAGCGGTAACCTATCTGTAAAGATAAAAGAACCAGGAGCAAGAGCATCTTTTGCAGCCAGACATAAATGTGCACAAAAAAAAGATAAAACTAAAGCAGGATACTGGTCTTGTAATATAGGAAGATATTGGAAATCATTAGGAGGTTCTAAGAATTTTAGTGGATACTGGTAGACCATATATAGAAGAAGGAGAGATTAGAACTTTTAATCAAAGTATATCAGAAGAAGAACTGGTATGGCATCGGGATAGGGAAGACCGTATTATCGAACCTCTAAACTCTACTGATTGGAAATTTCAATATGATAATAATAATCCGGAGAGTTTAAAACGACTATTTATTAGAAAGGGTGTATATCATAGATTAATCAAAGGCACCGGGGAATTAAAATTAAGAGTAATTAAACTGTAATGGCAAAAATAGTTTTAAGTAATTATACAGGTTCTAAAAAAAAGAAAAGACCAGGTATACATGCTAAAAGTAAAACATCAAAGCTGAAAAATAGTAGAAACTATAAAAAAGCATATAAAGGACAAGGAAGATGAAATTATCAGATATCATTTTAGAAGGTAGAGAATTCGAAAGAGAAGAACAACTTCTTCAAAAAGAATTAGAATCTAATTTCAAAGGTTATGATTATTTTGTTACTATGGGAGCATATGATCAAGATAGAGATGATAGTGACCCAAGAAAAGGAAAAGGATTTGGTTCTGTAACATTCAATGAAAGGAAAGATGTGGATGAGGATACCTTTAACAAAGTATTGGCGTTTTTGGAAGTAGTTAAAAAATTTGAAATTAAAAACAAAGACCGCTTCTTCGACTCAGATCCAGGAGAAAGAGACTACTATCCTAAAATAAATTTTAACTTTAATTTAGAATAAAATGAAACTCTCACAAATCATATTAGAAGGACCTCTTCAATATGATCCTGATTTTAATCGAGAAATAGATAAAATACAAGATCAGGGAGGTAAGTACTTAGGTTCTGGAGATTACGGCTCGGTATATTTATTAAACGGAAAAGCAGTAAAAGTTACAACAGACCAAGACGAACTAGATCATGCTGAAATTTTAAAAGGTAAAAAAACAAATAATTTTGTTTATGTTTTTAATGTCGAAAGACTACAGGATAAATTAGGAATTATCACAATGGAGGTTATGGGAGAATATAAAGGGGAAATTCCAAACGAATTTATAGATGCTTTAGAAAAAGAAGCACAGACATACGGTATTCCACCAGATGAATTAGATATAAGACCTGATAACTTTATGATTCAACCTAAATCAGGCAAATTAAAAATGACCGACGTATAGTTGGTATCTTCTATTTTTTTTCATATCTTTATATATTAAATGTATTGTATATGGACTATACCTTCTTATTAGGTGCGTTAGAGAATATTTTAGGAAAAAGTCAGAAAAGAGCGAGAAATAACCACGCTTTTCACTGTCCTTTTTGTAATCACCGTAAACCTAAGTTAGAAATTAATTTAATTACTAATGATGAAGGTAAGAATTTTTGGGAATGCTGGGTGTGTAAAACTAGAGGTCAATCTATATTTTCTCTAGTAAAACAGTTAAAATTACCAAAAATAGAAGCTCAAGAAGTATTAAAGTACGTCAAAAAAGGTAAAAAATACGATTATAAAAATGACGATATAGTAGAATTACCAAAAGAATTTCAACCACTACATTCAGCTTCAACAACTTCTATAATTGCAAATAAAATTAGAAAATACTTAAATGAACGGGGACTTACCAACAATGATTTTATTAAATATAATATTGGATACGCAACAACTGGAGACTATGGAGGACGAATTATTATCCCAAGCTATTCTGAGTCCAATAGGCTCAACTATTTTGTTGGAAGAACTTATGAAGGAGCTTATTTTAAATACAAAAATCCTGAAGCTTCTAAAGATATAATATTCTTTGAAAATTTAATTAATTGGGATAAGCCAATTATATTATGTGAAGGAGCATTTGATGCAATGTCTATACGTAGAAACGCAGTTCCTATACTAGGTAAAAGCCTATCCTCGGCTTTATGGAAAAAAATACTAACAGGAAAATTAACAGATATTTACATTGCATTAGATACTGATGCACAAACCCAAGCTCTAGAAATAGCAGAAAAACTAATAGCAGCTGGCTTTAGAGTATTTTTAATTGAACTACAAGGTAAAGATCCTTCAGAAATGGGATTTAAAAAATTTACTAAGCTAGTACAGAACGCAACTGAATTAGACTTTTCTAAGATAATGTTGCAAAAACTAAATTTATGATTAGACAAGGTACGAATATCCTTAAAGAAAATGCAAAGAACAGATTAGATTTTAAACCTGATTTAAAACAGATTAACTTTTTAGACCGTAGAGTCTATAAAAGAGATGAAGGAAAATACTACCCTTCAGTTACTACTATTCTGCAATATATGCCAAAAAATAAATTTTTTGATAATTGGCTAAAAGATGTAGGTCATAATGCTGACTTAATTATGCGCAAAGCAGGTAAAGAAGGAACCCAAGTACATGAAGCATCAGAAGCCTTAGTATTAGGAAAAGAGGTAAATTGGATGGATGATTACGGTAATGCTAAATACTCTCAGCTAGTATGGGAAATGATATTAAAGTTTTACGACTTCTGGTCAACTCATAAACCAGAATTAATCTCAACCGAAGAGTTTGTATTCTCAGATAAATTTAAATATGCCGGAACAGCAGATTTACTAGTTAAGATGGATGGCGAAACCTGGTTATTAGATATCAAAACTTCTAACTCTCTTCATAGAGCTTATAATTTACAATTAGCTGCCTACGCTAAAGCTATAGAAGAGGTAAAAGGAATAAAAGTGGACAGAACAGGAATTATATGGTTAAAATCTAGTACACGTTCGGCTTCTAAGAAAAAAGGTGTATATCAAGGAAAGGGATGGCAGATCAAAGTAATCGATGAAATCGATTATAATTTTGACTTATTTAAAACTATATATAAACTTTATTTATTAGAAAACCCTAATACAGAACCTATTTATAAAAGTTACCCAACTACTTTAAAACTGTAATATATGAAAAAATTGACACTATTACTTATTATATTAATTTCATTATCTAGTTGTGGTGTTCAATGGCAATATACTTCTTTAAATACAGCAGGACACATTGATGGTATATACAGGTCTAATGATTTTAAAATAGATACTATTAATTCTGTATCTGATTTGAGATGGAAACTTAGAACAGATTTTCAATTTAGACTTGATTTCGCTCAGTATGCACTTAATCAACCACAATCTTTTGACTGGAATAACCGTATTTTAGGAAATAGGTACAGCTTTTATAACCCTTACTTAGGTTATAATAGTTTCTGGGATCGAACTCAAATGTGGAACGATTGGGTATGGAACTATCCGTATAACAACTGGGGATGGAATAGTGGTTGGAATCGATGGGGGTATAATAATTGGAACACACCTTACTTGTACGGTTGGAATAGACCTTGGAATTCTTGGAACTACTATCATCCCTATTATAGAAGAGGTAGAATTAATGTAGCTTACGTAAATGGGTATAGAGCAAGAACCTCATCTATTTATAATAATACAACAAATAGACTAAATATAAATAAAAATGATCAAACTACTAGATCTAATAAAAGAACAAGACGAGTCAAAACCCAAAGCTATAGTAATGGCGGGAGGAGCAGGAGCAGGCAAGTCGTTCCTAATCAAACAATTAGGATTAATCAGCCTACCAATGTTCAACCCAGACAAATACGTAGAAGACCCAGCACACCCGTACCACAACAACCTGTCCGCAGCCAGCGGCCAAGTAGACAAAGACGTAGCAGCAGCGGCGGAAACAGGTAAATCTCTTATTTGGGACACTACAGCATCTAATCCTTCTAAAGTACAAAACTTATTAGATAAAGGATACGATGTATACATGATTATGGTATACACTCATCCTATGATTGCTTTCATAAATAATTTTTCTAGACAGAGAAGAGTACCTAAATCGGCTGTATTCTCTACTTGGCGTAATGTTTATGATTTGATTGGACGTTATAAAGATATGCTTGGAGATAATTTTTCTTTATCTATCAACATGCGAAATAATAAATTCACAAAAGAGGTAGAAGGATTTAATAAAGCAGCAGAGAGAGGGGTAGAAGGAGTTACTAACTACTTAGAAGATTATATGGAACAAAACGGAGGCAAAGATGCTTTTGGTTCTACATTTAGAAAAGACTACGAATTGCCATCAGAAGAAGCTATCCAGGCATTTAATCAAGAAATGACAGATATAGAATTCGATAGAGAGAATGAATCTATGGTAAAAGAGCTTAAAAAATACTGGGTTAAATTTTATGATAAAAACGGCACTGGTCCCGGTGATGTGAAAATGAGAAGTAAGATAGCTACTATAGAAAGAAGGTACAACAGTAATAAAGAAAGAGAGAGACAAGTACTAGTAGATATTGCAGATATGTTAGTTGATAGAGAGTTTCAAGAAGAGCTTAAACACTCTGATGTAGCAGAAATAGATAAAAAAGTACAAGCATTTTTAAAATGATAGCACTATACCCAGGAGCTTTTAAACCACCACATAGAGGTCATTTTGAAGTCGTAAAAAGTCTTCTCAATGGATACCACGGCGGTAAGGTATATGATATAAATTCTTATGCAGAAGCTGGTACAAGCGTTCTTCAAGGTAAAGGTGATGAATTAGAAAAGATAGATAAGGTACTAGTTTTTATAGGAGGCGGTGAAAGAAACGGTATAACTAAGGAAGAGTCTATGTCTGTATGGAGGATATATGCTAAGTATTTACCCGGCTTACAGATAGTGGATGGAGAAAAAAACCCAATGTTTGCAGCTAAAGACTATGCTAAAGCTAATCCTGGAGAAGAATTCTATGCAATTACAGGAATAAGATCAGAAGAAGATTTACCGGATTTAAAAAGAGTTACTACGTTTAAAAATAGAGAAAATGTAAGAGGATTAGTCATACCAGCTGGAGCTAGCTCTAATGTAAGAGCAACAGATTTTAGGAATGCAATACTATCAGGTAATTTAGATGATGTACTGGACTTTTTTCCTGGAGAATTATCAAACGATGAGATTTTAAAAATAATGAATATGTTAAAAGCAAGTATTATAGCTGAAATAATGCAAGAAGATCTTGAAGATAAGTTAGATGAGATGTTCAAAGCAGATAAAAAAATAAAAAAAGAAGGATCATCAGGTACAGCTATAGCTCCAAAAAGTATTACCCGTTCAGCAGACAGAGCTAAATTAGTTACACTGTATAATAGACTAAGAAATGTGATAGGTGATCAATATTACGAAATAGGCTTTAATCAAGATCATATTATAATAAGAAATAAAAACGAAGACCAAAAAGTAAGTTTTGATTATACACCGTTTATGGGGTCTATTTTGGAATATATGATAGACGAAGGTATGAAAATAACCCCTCTTCCGGAGGTAAAGATTAAAAGAGATGTAGCAGAATCATCCGACTTTTTTGGTAAAACTGCTTATTACGATCCTTCAAACAAAGAGGTAGTCCTATATGTACAGGGTAGACATCCGAAAGATGTTATGCGTTCATTTGCTCATGAAATGATTCACCACAAACAAAATTTAGAAGGTAGATTAGGAAATATAGGTACAACAAATACTAATGAAGACAGTAATTTACTGGAATTAGAAAAAGAAGCTTACTTAGAAGGTAATATAACTTTTAGAAATTGGGAAGATTCTATAAAAAATTAGTTGCTTTATTGAGTTATTTTTCTTATATTAAGAGTATAATAAAGGTTATGACAAGAGCAGAAGTTAGTAAAATAGTAAAAGAAATTTACCCAAAAATCGAGAAATTCTACGGATTCTCTAAGTTTTACGAGTGTACTCCATATGTAGAGCTTCATCATAATATTTACGCTAGATATAGTGGAGAAGAGAATGCCCAAGGTGAAGAAGATAAGTGTCATGCTGAGTTTGATAGAACTGATAATTCTATAGTAGTCTATTATCCTCAAATGAAGGATAGAGAACATATTATAAAAACCTTAGTTCATGAATACCAGCACTACCTTCAATCACCTTTATGGATGAAAAGGTACTACACTATGGGATACAGGTATGATAATCATCCGTACGAAATAGCAGCATATAAAGAAGAAGAAAATTATAAAATATTCGCATGAAAGAAAATAGTATAGTAGATTTATTAGAAGCATACCCTATCCCGGAACAAAAAGAAAAACCGCCATATAAAATATATTGTGATATGGACGGTGTATTAACAGATTTCGAAAAGAGATTTGAACACTACTCAGGAATGCAACCTAAAGAATATGAAGCAAAACATGGCTCATCAGGTTTCTGGAACTTAATAGATGTAGAGGTAGGAATAAAATTTTGGTCAGATATGGATTGGATGCCTCAGGGAAAAGAATTATGGGATTTTATATCTCCTTATAATCCTGACCTACTCACTTCTCCTTCTAGAGATAATAATTCAAGGCTAGGTAAAAACTTGTGGGTTAAAAATAACTTGAATCCTAACCCAAAAGTTATTTTTGCATATTCAAAAGATAAACAAAGATATGCTAACGAAAATAGTATTCTTATTGACGATAAAAAATCTAATATAAATGAATGGGCAGCACGAGGTGGTGTAGCAATCAGATGCAAAGATGGCGATACAAATTCAGTAATAGCTAAATTAAAAGAGCTGGGGTATGAGTAATGAATCTCTTTTAAAAAAAGAATTTAAATCTGCAGATGTTCAAAGAGTTAGAAACTTAGTTAATAAAGACTATACTGCTAAAACTAAGTCTCAATCCGGCTATAAAAAATCTTCTAAGAGATATAAGGAGGGGGATATATGGGAAGAAAGCGGTAAAAAGTGGACAATTAAAAATGGCATAAAACAGAATATTACTAAATTAGATTCTGCAAAAAAAGCTGTAAGAGTTCCCTTAAGATGTCCAAAATGTCAAGGTTCTATGAAACATCATTTAGCTAAGAAGATGTATAAAATTCATGGTTTTTGTTTTGATTGTACAATTGATATGGAAGCTAAATTAAGAAGAGCAGGGTTGTACGATCAGTATGAAAGCCGTATGTTACAGGGTAACATGAAAGCATTTGCTAAAGATATAGAAGAATGGGCATTAGATGCTATTAACTCTAAAAATACTTTCGTTACAGAAGCCGGTGATATCGAAGACTGGAAATCCAACTCGGATAAAGATAAAGAGATTCTTAAAAATGTACAGCAGTATATCTCCTATATTTCTGAACATATAAAGTAGGTATATTTATATATACAAATAACCTGCAATTCGTAATGACACAAAAACAATTACTTGAATCTGTACTAACAGAACTTACTTCTATTAAAAAGCATATGCCTAATGGTGAACTTAAGCAAATGCAAAAAGATATGGAAGAGCTTAAAGATGATATTTCCGATCTTAAATTCACCTTACTTAACCCAGATAATGGAGTTATAGTAAATACTAACAAGAATTCCGAGTTTAGAGAAATAATGCAAGCAGGAGATAAAGACTTTCAACTTAAGTTACTAGAACTACAGGAATTAAAAAGATGGAAAGAAGGTGTAACTAAAGCTTTATGGATTCTATTCACAGGATTAGCAGGTGTAATTATAAAATTACTATCAGAAGCAGTTAAGAATGGCTAAAAAGAAAAAAATATCACCAGATATGCAAGCTTTTATGAGAGAACTCATAAGAGAGTCTTTAAGAGACTGGTTTAAGAAAGAGAAGTGGGTACGCATCTCTTCTTCTGGTAATATAGCAGGACCTTGTGGTACTTCCAAGAATAAAAAGAACCCTGATAGATGCTTACCGAAAGCAAAAGCACAAAGTTTAACTAAAGGCCAAAGAGCCGCTACTGCAGCAAAGAAAAAGAAAGCAGGAGCTAAAGGAAAGACAGTCGTGAAAAATACTAAAAAAGCAACAGTAAAAAAAGAAACAAAAGGCGCTCCAGATGGGCATTACTTTACTAAATCAGGTAACTTAGTAAAAGGTAGGATGTCTAAAGATGCTAAAGAAAGAGGAGCAAGATTAAGTGATCCTAAGGATAAACAGAGATCTAAAGTTCCTAAAGTAACACAGTATACAGAAACTTCTAATCCTCAAGACGGTAAAGCAGCACCTTATGGTAGCGGATATAAAAAAGTAACAAAAGAAGACATAACTAATTTAGTAGTAGGTATGATTCATGAGCTTAAAAACGAGGATATTTTATCTGAAAAAGACGATAGATGTACTCGAATAGCTAAACGTAAGTACGATACTTGGCCATCAGCTTATGCTTCAGGAGCAGTAGTTAGATGTAGAAGAGGAGATATATGGAAAGGTGTAAAAGAAGAAACTATCGATGAAATGAATTGCCAGCACGGTAAGTACTTCTGTAACCATGATAAAAAGTATAAATGCCGCAAAGGACCTAAAAAATCAAGATGAAATTAACCGACGTAGTAAAAGAGCTAGTTAAAGAAGGAAAGCTTTCCGACTTCGGGGATAATAATACTCCTGCCGCTCTTAAAAAAGAAAAGGAAATAGAAGGAAAGAAAGTCAATGCTATGGATTCTATAGAAGACCTAGACCTTAATACCTTAGGTAGAAACGTAACAATCAAAGAATATAGATACGGACCTCTTAATCCTAGCGATGAAAAAGGTTCTAAAAAATTCTGGGAGGATAAAGCAGAGATGTGGGATACAACAGTCGAACATGCTAAAACTTCAAGATGTTCTAATTGTTCAGCTTTTAATCAAAAACCTGCTACTCTTAAAAAAATAGCTAAAGCAATAGGGAAAGAAGGAGATAAAATAGTAAAGCAATCAAATATAGGATTTTGCGAATTCTTTTGGTTTAAATGTGCAGGAGCAAGAACATGTGACGCTTGGGTCGGAGGCGGCCCTTTAAAATAAACTTATGAAAAAATCTGAATTAAGACAACTAATTAAAGAAAGTCTTTGGGCTAATATAAATGCTAAGAAAAAAGCAGGTAAAAAATCTTCTCATAAAAATTCTAAAGCTTATAAAGCAGCAGCAAAAGCCGGTAATAAATTAGAGAAGACAAAAAATGAAACAACTCTTGCTACAGATAACCTTACAGTACTTAGCGTGATTGATGGAGGTAGAAACTTAGATAACGAACACCTCCGTAAATTATTTGGAGATTCTGTTGGGACTTTTTACATCTATACAAATGAAGAAGGAGAGTATGAAAATACTAAAAAGATTAGTAAACAAGATGCTTATAAGTATGTTGACTACTATAATGCTAGACTAAAAGGAAATAAAGATAGAGAAGTAAAACTCGGAGCTGAATTAGGAGTTCTAGGAATAGAATCAGAATTACAATTTAAAATCGGTGAACTATCAGCTGATCCTTCTACTTTTTCAGCAAATGAAGGAGATCATAAACCAATGAATCCAGGTATACTTAAGAATAGGTTAGGTAAATTATCCTGTAGTAAAGTAAGATCAGCAAAAGGAAAGTTAAAAGATAAGGGTACGACCTATGCTAAAGCTCTCCAAAGATACTTAAACTACCACTGTCAATGATATTAACAAAAAGTAAACTTCACAGAGACGCTCATTTTGTTAATGCTACAGAGGAGGTAGACGTACTAAAAGATATAAACAGCGTAGACCTATTTGATCAAAATGGATACCACTTAACTAAAGCCGAACAGGCTTTTTTAAGTTATAACGGATACCAGCCCATAGAAAGAAGACACGAGGACTGTCTTAGATACGATTGGCTTACTTGGAATAAAAGAACAGGAGCTCATATTAACCACTCAGACTTATTTGAAAGAAAAGGATTTAGTGATCACGCGAAAGAGCAGTTACTAGCTTTTGCAAGTGTTAATCCTATGTTGTATAAGTTAGTTAAAATGAAACCTAAGTGGGGAATAGATATTTCAATAGATTATGTATCAACAGATGCTGTCTTTGAGGTATTTCATTACGAATGGGATTCATTTGAATATGATGCTGTAATTGAGAAAAAGTTGGAAATTGAAAAATTTGTTCTTAATTTAGACTGGGATGAAGTAGCTAAAGACCTGTGGAAAAAGAAAGATAAGTGGTATAATTTAGATTTCTTTGAACAAACCCAATGGAGAACAGATTATTTTGGATTATCCCCGGAAAAGTTTAAAAACGTTATTTGGGAAGATTAATCTATTTATTTATATAGCTATATAATACATACATATGATGACATATCAAGAAATTAAGGACCGTTTATCTAAATGCGAGTTAGCACTAAGTAAGATAAAAAACGGTACATACCAATCTACTAGTCAAAAAGATTTACAAGCAACTAAGAAAAAGTTAGAGATACTTAAAGAATCTTATATAAATCTACTTAAAGAAGAAGATGATATGGAACCCGGATTCGTAGCTACTGACGATGAAGATACCGCTGCAGATCTAGCAAAAGACGGAGTTAAAGTTAAATTAACCAGCGAACAAGAAGGAATTGAATTCTCAGCTAAAGAAATGAGACCTATTGCTAAAAAAGTAGGAGAGGCATTAATTAAAGCTTTAAGAGATGTTGGGGACGAAATTGAGACTATAAAAGCACATGATATAGATGTTAATACTTTTGATATCTATGTTAAATATAAAAATGATTTTGAGGATGAATTTACTTTTGATGTAAGAGATGATAGATTACATTTAGTAGATTTTTCATTTGATAAAGATTTAGTAGATATAGGAGTTAAACCTTCAGGAGAGGCAATTGTTAACGTTGATGTTTTAGCAAACGAATTAACTAAGCATTTTAAATCGTTAAACGAGCAAAGCGGTAACGATCAGTATCTAGATAAATTATTTAACATAATTTTAAAATATACAGAAGATCCTGATGATGCAGAAAAAGAATTAGATAACTACGTTAGTCAAGGTTATGATGGATTTTCAACTCAACTAAAAGCCAACTTATCTAGAGATATGGAGTTTATCTCACTTACTCAGCAGGGACATGATGAGGATACGTATAATAGAGAGATTAACGAAGAAGAAAACGATAGACAAAAATATCTTCGAATGCTCGATATGTACAAAAGAGCAAGTAGAAATGATAGAGATGATATTAGACCTAAATTAGAAAAAGCTGCAAAGCAGTTAGGAATTAAATTACAACTCTCAGAAGCACCAGAAGGACTATTCTACTTAAAGGTAGATATAAGAGAT
>Ga0228643_1000437_pt1 | contig 14290 bp, 12 predicted proteins | sample 55DmetaG_FD_190533 | JGI IMG/M metagenome (GOLD analysis project Ga0228643, IMG submission 190533) | Seawater microbial communities from Monterey Bay, California, United States - 55D | ecosystem: Environmental > Aquatic > Marine > Coastal | place: USA: California | collected 2016-11-08
TCAACTCCATCTAAAGATATGTCAAATGAACCAGTTACTTTTAAGTTATTTTCAGTCGAATAAAAAGATCCTGTTTGTGTAAATATTCCTATATTAGGATCTGTTGCTAATGTCTTACCTATATACTGATATACTGTGATGTATACTTTTTGATTCGATGTTGGTTTATTTTGATCAAACTGTAGTACACCTGTTTTGTAGTCAAATTGATAATCATTAATAGACACTTTATCACTGCCGACGAAACTACCGCTACTAGTCGAAGTTGATTTATATACCACTACGTTATAACCTGGTGTTACATCTTCTGTTCCAGCATTAGTCAGTTCTGGTATTGAATATTTACTTGATATAAAATCTGTTTTTTGATTAGCATTAATAATTTGAGGAGTAACTCCTGAATCGCTTCCTGTTGGTGTTATGAAGAACCATACGTCTGTGTCTAGATTTGATTTAGTTAATCTCTGTCTATACCAGTATTTAATAACACCGTCTTCGGTATTTCCATTTTGACTGCTACCGCTAAATGGTAGGTCAGTAGAAGGAACTAAATGATCTTCAGTGTATACATCCGCACTTGATATATCTAACGTAGAAGTAAATGCTTCTTGTTGCATAGATAAGTCATCACTGGTAAATCTCCTACCTAGCAGTAACCTTAGTGCTTTTTTTGTGTTATCTATAAATCCCATTATGATGTAGTGATGTTTATATCTGTTATAGGAGATGGATCCCCTTTATATCTTATAATTAGGTAAAATTCATTGTCGTCATTATCTAAATACATACCGTCTGCGTTTCTCAAAGGCATAGTGTAGGTAGTTGAATAGACTGTACCTCCTATATTACCGTATAAATCTATATCATCTGAGAATGGATTTTTAAAGTTGTCTGATGTTATACCTGTTTCTACAGAGTTAGAATTTAATTCACTAGGGTCATATATTCTTGCAGTTGATAGACTATTGTTAACTCCGCTACCGTCTCCACTTGATTTAAATAGTACAACAGCAGCATATCCATTTGCAGATGAATCCCAATTATTAAGTGTTTTTCCTGTATTAACTGTCATTGATGTTTTTGCACCGCTAGTTCTAAACTTACGTATATAGTACTTATAATTTGCTGGTGCAAATCCTGAGTCGTACCAGTATCCATAGTTTCCTCCTGGATCTACTAAATAACCTGGTTTTACTTGTAAATCTAATGTACCTAATACATTTGTAACATCGTAAGTATTCGTAGTAAATGACTCCCCTGTAAATGTTACTACATTATTATTAACTTTAATTCTATGATCTTCTCCAGAAAAATTTTCCGATGTACCTGTTAGACTACTAGCATCATACCCTTGTGCTCTACTGTAAATAGCCATTTTAGTTGTCTTACTTTGACCAAATAATGTGTTATCATAAAACTTCTGTGTAGCACTAGTTACATTAATAGTGTTATTATTCTTACTTCCATGTTTAGCTCTTAAGTTAAAACTTAAGTTGTAGTTTAATGCTTCTTGTTGAGATCTAGTTAACTGTGTATTATCTACATTGTTATTAAGGTTAAAGCTAAAAGAACTAGATATAAATCCTATATCATCTATATAAGGTACATCACCAACATTACGTTGAGTATTTTTATCAGCCGATAATACTCCTAGTATCGCAGTACTATGTTGAACATTATTTGTACTATGTACTCCAAGGTATGTATTACTAAGTGAATTAGAACCTATATTATTCCAATTGTTTACTGGTGTTGTTACAAATAAAGGGTTATTACTGTCGCCATACCCTGGATCAAATGCTCCAGTAACTTCTCCTGAAAAAGTAAATGTATAGTCTGCATCTAATATGTAGGGTGCTCCAGACAGTGATCTTGATGTTGCTGTTATTGAATTTCTTGTTAGATCTGCTGATGCTGATAGATACTGTGATCCTATTCTTATATCAGTAGGTCCGTCGTGGTATAAATAAAAGCTTGTTGCACTGTCTGCTGGAGTTTGAGTTGTATATCCAACTTGTGAACCTGTCTGTAGACCTATTACTGTACTATCTAATCTGTAGTAACCGCTTGCTGATATACTGTTTGCAGCTGTAGCGTTGCCTGTGTATTTTCTACCGGTTACTGCTGTGGTCATAGTAAAATCACCGTCTTGGTATGCTGCTGGTATTACTGCAGGTTGAGTAGTCTCTATTTTAGATACAGTTATACCGTTACTCGTATTAAATTGATCATTATTAAATATATAAAATGAGCTTGTACTATATGTAGCTGCTGAGCTTTCCAAGAATGGTGTTGTAGTAGAGTAGTTATCTTTAAATGACTGTGTTGTTTCTACCTTTACTCTAACATTAGTTGCTTGTCCACTTGTTAGTAGACCTAATCCAAAATAAGATGCATTAGAAGATGCTAAAGTAGTTCCAGTAGCATTAGCTGATAATGTTCCGGTAAGGGTATTAAAGTTATTCTCTCTAAGTATTTGCGTAGGTACTCTACTAAACTGGTCAGAGCTTAGTGGATTGGTACCTACATGATCACTTCCTGTTTCGCTATTAAGTAAAAAACCTTTGCCTATAAAGTATTCCTGTATATTTTGAAATGAACCTGTTTTTTCACTATCTATATACCAGGATGTTCTCCAGTTGTTAGATAAACTTACGTTTTCACCATTAAAGACACCTCTTAGTAATTGGTTTTTATTAATAGTATTTCCTATACTATAATTAGCTGTTGTGCTTCCCCAGGTTTTAGTATTAGGTGTAGGAGCTGCTACATCTAAAGATGAACTCATTACACCTGCCATAAATCTTAGTATTTCAGATATATGTGTATTATGATTAAATATATCGAAGTAAGAACCGTCTAAATTATCTTGCCATTCATTAGAAGTTGGGTAACCTACTGTAGTATTATTAGAAACTATTGCTGTTGAACCTGATTCTGTAGTACTTACTGTTAATGAACCGGATATTTGATGTCCATCAGATCCTGATATAAGTAAACTACCTGTAATTTGGTGTGTATCATCTAATGAATTACCGAATAAGGTTGATCCTGATTCGAATATTACGGATGCACTAACTATTTCAGTGTAAAATTCCTGTGCTTTTAGTGTTCCTTCTACAACTACATTACCATTTTCATCTACAGTTACTAAATCATTGCTTCCGCTCTTAATTGTGAAGACATTTCCTGTAGGAGATACTGATGCTGATATAGAACCTGTAAATATAGCTGATGGATCTATACCTATAAATTCATCTGCGGATATAGTTCCAGAAACTACAAGACTTCCTGTTAAGACTCTTGAGCCGCTTAAGTCACCATCAATCTGTTTCCAATGTATTAATGCCATCTGTTATGTTGTAGTTTTAATTTTTCCTGATAATACTATTTGATCTCCATTATCTAAAGAGTACTCTGTTGCTCCTGTCTGTACTATTACATTAACATCATTACCTGTTTGTGATACTGTGTATAATGATGGTAACATATACTGTCCGTTAATATATAAAGAGAATCGTTCTGGTCCTGATGAGAATCCGTTCGGTACTTCAAGTATTGTAGTATCTTGAAATATTGCTGCATTATTTGTAGCAAAATTAGCTACTACAGTAGAGTTAGTAGTAACGTATTCTAATTGATCTTCTGTCATACCCTGACTCTGTACACCTGAGGTTCCTGAATCAAAGAATCTGTAATCTGCATCTTTAGTTTCTGTTCTAGCAGAAGCTTGTATTGTTTCTAGTGTACCTGCTGTTTCTAACCCAAAAGTAACTGATGATTTAGAGTAGTATTTGTTCATACCTGCTAAAGTTGCGTTTATAGCATCTGGTATAATGTGTCCATTCATTACTATTGTAAAATTAGTCTTTACAGCTCTTTCATTTCCTTGGGTTAGTTCCGTAGATGTAGTATATGAGTCTATTCTAGCTCTAAAATTAAACTTTTCTTCGTCTCCCCAGTAAGCATCTGATGCGTAATTAATAGATTCTATTATCTTATTCATTTGTTCTACATAATCTGTGAATATCATGCAGGAATAAGTTAAAGTAACGTATTCAGGTATTATTACACCGTAGTATTCTTTAATAGGTTCTCTATTAGTCAATAGACTAAATCTATCGTATATGTTTTTGTTAGAAAAAGATTTCTTGTATATACCGTAACTAATAGGGTTACGTGGATCTACTTTATTACCTAAGTTTCTATTTTTTTCTACAGAATCTCTCTTAAACATTATTAAAGGAGCTTGAATCTTTCCATTTTTATCTCTATGGAAGCCATCCTTCTGTACTGCTTTCCATCTTTCTGGTGATCCGTACATTACCGGTACATTTGCTTTATTACCGTTCTGAATTACTGTTGGTTTGATTACATTATTAAAGTAGTAGATAATAGTTTCGTCTATATCTCTTAAACCTATTGTAAGTTGTTTAACTTTGTCTCCTTTTACAGAACGCTGGTTTTCTCTCTTCTTATTGTTGGGTAAAACAGGTTTTCCTGTAGGGAGAATTGGAGATATCTGATCTCTCATTATCTCTGCCTGTTTCTTTGGTATAGGTTTCTTTCTTTTAGCCATTTTACATTCTCTGTCTATTAAGCCCTACTCTATCAGCTCTAGTTAAGTGACAATCTACTATAATTGACATAGATGAACCATGTGAATTAGGTCTATCGATGTTATACTTGTTATCTTTTCCTAATAGTAAGCTATTTTCTTTAACTACGTCTACTTCATAGTAGTCTTCTTGCCACATTACAATGTCCCCCACTTCAGGTACCGTTGATATATCCTCTAAATCCGGTTTTAAGAATGCAAATGATGCATTTCTACCTAAATCTGGTCCAAATTCATCTACATCGTATACTTGATCTCCTCTAGTAATTAAGCAGTTTAACTTTACTGCTTCTAGATATGTTTTTTGAAGTGCTTCTCCGTAGATATTTACACTAGTATCCGTAATACTGAGCTTATAGTAAAGTACTTCTTGCTCAATAATGTCTTTTATTAGTTCTCTGTTAACACTAACAAATAAATCAAAGTCTCTCTTACTTCCGAATAGCATTATTTTTCTTGTATTGTTTCTACTGCGATTTCTATCTTAATTATATTGCTGTACTTCTCCTTTGCATTAGCTTTAAATGAATTAAAAGCCTCCTCTCCTCCTTTTTGTGATATTAATTTTATTTTAAACGTCATACTTGACATCTCTGCTGCTGACCCTGCATTAGTAACAGTGGTAACCCCCGGTAAAGCACGTAACAGCTCTGCTAAATCTTCGCTTTCACCTTCTTGATACATTATACGTACCATACCTTCATAGGTACTGAATGCTATCTGCTCTAATATTGTCATTAATTTCATTATCCTACGTGTATTGTCATTGGTACTTGGGCTAAAGTAGCTCTAAGAAAGTCAGATTCTTGTGCCTGTGCTTCCATTTGTGCTCCTCTAGATGCTTCTTCCAACATACTTCTTAAATTAGTAAGTAATTCTGTCTTCTCACTTCTTGCGTCAGTTAATAAGTCTGCTTGATTTAATGTTGCTTCGGAACCTGGTACTGGTACTGTTGTGTATTTCCCTCTAATGTATCCTAACATTTCTTTTGCTAGTGCTAAAGTAAATTGAAATATCCACTGTCTTCCTACGCTATTAATATGTGCGTATTCTGGGTTACTATATGGAACTTCTGATACTGTGGTTATATTACCTGTACTATTATCAAAGTTAAGTGCAGATTTATCCGAGAGTTTCATATATTCAAAGTATAATTTACCAGGTCTTGTAGGTACTGGAAATACTCTTAGTTGATTCTTTATCAGTTCAAAAGTAAATGCTGATTTTCTTATTTGATCGTTAAATTCTATTGCTTGCATTTTCATTATATCGTAAGAAGCAGGCATTAACATAAAACTAATTCCCGGGCTATGCTTTCCAAATCCAAAAGACTCCATTAGCCCTTGTGCTCCAGTTCCTGTACCGGCATAAGGATCAAAGAACCTAGATATTGCTGGTGCTGATTCGTAGAATACTTTTCTTATCTCTATTCCTCCTGCAATTGAGTTATCTTCCGCCCATTGATCGAGATCATAATTTTGGATAGAAGAAGTAAGTTCTAGTGAACCTGTATATTTTGTTACATTCCCTCCTACTCCTGCTTCTGTACCGTAGTTTTTTGCTATCTGTACAAATCGATTAATGTTTGCTTCAACTATTTGATTGTTTAAAGTACTTCCTGTTGGTGCTCCTTCTAAGTTTAGGTAGTTTTCTCTAATCTTATATTGAAATACTTCGTTACCGTAAGTGGTTACTGCTTCTTCAAAACATGCATAAAAAGAGCCTGATTGTAATTCTACATCCATTAATGGGAATCCAAGTCTTTGAGCACAAAATTTCGCTACTTTATCAGCATCCGTTGTAAATGCTGCATCTGTATCGTAAAAGCCGAAAGGTGTTTGCCCTACACTAAAGGTAGAACTACCATCCCATATAGATATATTAGCCATAGTAGTAGTTTATTTATAAATAGTGTCTAATCTCTGAAGGTTTTATATACTTCTAAGATAGGTGCTACAATTGTATGTCTGTGATTATGTAAAAGTGCATGTGTTGCAAAGCCTTGTACCTCTTCTTCTATTCTAGACAGGAAAGAAAACCCTGTTTCTCTTTTATCTTTAAGGTCTATTTGTGCCATATCTCCACATATTACCATCTTTGACCCTTTTCCTAGCCTACCTATTACAGTTTCCATTTGACTATGGGTAACATTCTGTGCTTCATCTACTATAATAAATGAGTCAACAAATGTTCTACCTCTCATAAATGCAAATGGTACAATTTCGATACTACCTTTTTCTAATTCTTTATCGACTTTATCCTTATTGTACAACATGTATAAGTTATGATAGATTGGTGCTAACCAAGGATCCATCTTTTCTCTTATATCTCCTGGTAGAAATCCTATATCTTCTTTAGACACTGTTGGTCTTGTTATAATAATCTTATCAACTTGACCTGTAAACAGTAAATCCAATGCTACTTGTGTTGCTACTAACGTTTTTCCAGAACCAGCCATACCTTTTAATACGGTTACGGGAGAGTCTAATATTAAAGCTTTTGCTACCTTTTGTTCTTCATTAAGTTGTACTTGAAATTTAATTGGTCTTTTAGGTCTTCTCTTTTGGACGAATACATCGTCCGTATGATGGTTAGATGCCATGCGTAATAACGTTTTAGTTTATAGTAATAAATAGCAATTGGAAATATAAGTACAAAAAGAAAGGGGCTAAAAAGCCCCTCTCAATTTTATCAGTAAGTATTTAATACTATACTGTTGCCAAATCAGCTACGTAGATTTTTCCGTAGAATTCTGGTCTGATCATTTTCTTCGCGTAACGAGTCATGATACCTTTTCTTGGTGTGAAAGATACTGGATCGTATACTAGAGGAGTCATGATTAATGGTACATAAGGAGCATATACAGCACCTGCTTCCAAGAACTGTCCACCTCTAAATCCTGTTAGGATTACGTTTTCAGTCATGTAAGGGTTTTTGTATACCTTAAATCTACCATTTAATTGACCTACTTTCTGTACTCCGAAAGCAAATTCTGCAGAGTCACCATCTGTATTAGCAGCAAATCCTGGAATTGATTCTAAGATTGTAGCTACTGATGGAGAACATACTAGGAAGTTTGCACCACCTCTTAATGTTCTTTGGTGAATCTTGTTAGATACTTTTTGGATTTTAGTTCCTAAAGTTTGGAACCATTGTCCTTGAGTATTGTAGAAATCAGAAGAATCAGTTACGAATGTACTTCCATTCCATACGTTGTTGTTATTTGCTGACCAGTACTCAGTAGTATCTGCTCCTGAAATTAACATATCTAAGATCTCTAAGTCGATTTCCATTGAAATGTACTCACTCAATAAAGAAGTAAGTTCAGCTTCAGCGTCAATTGAATGATAAGCGTTAAGATCTTGAGAGAATTCTGGTGTCCATTGTGCTTTTAACTTTCTAGTCTTAGCAACAACTGATTCAGATTTCATGTCTACGTTAATCTCTGGGATAGCTAATGAAGAAACTTCTCCAGCACCTGGTGCAGTAGAGTCTTCAAAGTCACCTCTTGAGTTAGCAGCAGGCTGTACGTGGTAAGTTAACGTGTGATCTGTAGCAGCAGTTGTGTCTACGATCATGTTTAGTTTACCGTTAGCATCGATCTTTGTAAATTCTGGTAATAGACCAGCTAAAGATGTTTGGAAAGCTCTTACACCTTCTTTATCAGCATCAGCAGGAATTTCCATTACGATTAAATCTTTTCCAGCTTCTTTACCAGAAAAGTTTACATCAACAGCTCCAGCAGCTGCAGAACTTGCGATTGCGTGAGATGCTAATGGTTTTGGTTTTACTGAGTAACCGAATTGACCAGCTCCGTAAAGTCCGTCTTCAGCTTCGTTTCCTGCAAATCCGTTACCAGCTTTTCCATATAAACTATCAGTTGTAGCTCTACCGTTTACAGCAGATCCGTATTTGAAGTCTAAGAAAAATACTAGCCCAGAAGGCAAGTTCATTGGTTGTACAGATACAAAGTCTTTTGCACTGATTTGAGCGAATACTTTACGTACTAAAGGTAAAGCTACTCCAGCCCATTGCTCACCAGCGCCACCTGCAAAAGCAGATCCAGCACTTGTGCTTGATTGTTCAGCTACAATTTGTTTTGCTTGATTTTCTAACATCATTGACATGTTAGTCGCTTCTTTTGCGTTTAATCCTTCAAGCAATCCAGAAGCAGCCCATTTGTCGGCAAGTCTAGATGCATCAGCTTGTAAGCTTTTGTATCCGTTTGCACTTTCTAATAGAGAATTAATTTCCATGATTGTTTTTTGTTTTTTAAATTTTTTAATTAAATGATTCCAGCTAATTTTTGCATTCTTTTAACCGCATCAGATACTTCAGATATTACTTCTGGCTTACTTGCAGTAGTTCCAGTAGCTTTACTTGCCATACCTAATTTTGATTCCTTAATAGCCGTTTTCTTAGCTACTACGTTTTCAGAAACAGTTTCAAATACCAATTTAACTTCTTTTACCGTTTCAGCTTTATCAAAAGCAGCGATAATATTAACTTTTTGTGCTTCACTTAAGTTGTTAACTTTAAATACTTTGTTAACGTACATAAGTTTTGCGTTAAGAAGGTTTACTTCTTGTAGTTGAGTTTGTAGAGTATTAATAGTCTCTAAAGCTTCATTTAATTCAGAATTATCTTCTTCTTTAAGTTCTTCTTCTTCTTTTTCACCTTTTTCTGGTTTCGACATTTCTTCTACTTCTTCTACTTCTGCTACTACTTCTTCTTGTTCTTCAGAAACTGCTTCCAGTTCTGCTAACAGTTCGTCTAAATCGATTTCTTCTTCTCCGTCTACATCTGCACCCATGTCCATTTCTGGTTCCATTTCTGCACCTGCATCCATATCTGAATTGTCAATTTCATCATCAGCTCCCATTTCTTGAGAGATAATGTCACGAATAAGATCTTTTAGGTCATCGACTTCCATGTCTTTAACTTCAACGTCTTCTTCTTCGTCTTCTGATTCGTCAGCTTCGTCTTCAGATTCTTCTGAATCATCCTCTGCTTCTTCAGCTTCTTCCATTGCATCTTCATCCTCCATAGATCCTTCCTCTACTTCTTCTTCCATTTGATCTTCGTCAGAGTAGTTTCCTTCCTCTACTTCTTCAGTTTCGTTTACTACTTCTTCTTCAACAGATGAATCATCCATTTCTTGAAGTTTAGCAGCTAACATATCCTTAAGATGTGGAGTTAACGACTCTTCTAAAGCTTCCTTGGCGTTAGCGATAGCGGCTTCTCTAATAGATTTTGCTTCAGCAATAGCTTGCTTGAATAAATCTTTGTTTGCCATTTTTTAATAAGTTTGTTTGATTTCTACGATTATTGTAATCGTAATAGGAAAGTTTTTACAAAATTTAATACAGTATAGATCACTGTATATTCTTATATAAATATATACCTTTTTTATAAAACTAAATAAAAGTTGATTTTTATGCAGATGCGGCAACTGCGCCTGCTATTTCAGCACCAACAACTGCGATATCTCTTCCTTTGAGTGCTGCTTTAACTGCTGATATAGTAGCTGTAGCTACGTTTGCTCCTCTTAGAGCATTTAGAGCACCTATTCCGGCTTTTACACCTAAACCTGCTAACATAGCAATAAATAATCCTTTAGCAACTAATTGTCTCTTTTTTTCATCCTTTATAAACGGTTTCATAAAGCCACTAATTGCTCTTACTATATTTACTTCATTATTATGTGCCCATTTATGAACTGCGTCAGCTTTATCTGCTGCTTTTTCTAAACCTAGTTTTTTAAACCCTTTTGCTGCATACTTACCTAATATATCTAAAACTGTATTAGAAGCTAACGCCCATGATAGTATACCAACTGTGGTTATTACTTCATTAACATCTCCTTCTTCTCCAAATTCAGCTTCAATTGCGTTTGCCAATTCAGCTCCTAGTTGAGTTTCATCACTTTCTAAAATAAGTTCAGATAATTTCATTATGCTCTTAATATATCGTTGATTATAGAATCTAAGTTATTATATTTAGATATACTTGCTTTACCTTCTTGTAGTGTAATCGGATTCATGAATGCTCCATGAGTAGATGGATTAGATACAAAGTCCCAGCATACTAATTCAAAGTCTGGCTGGACTTCTAAGGTACCTTCGTTAGTCTGTGTGACTGATCCTGTACCTCTAGATGAAATACCTATTGTATGCCCTGCTTTGATTATCTCTTTTACGATATTTCCTGCAGGAGTATTAAGTAGCTCTACACGTCCCATAAGGTCGTTTCCTTTCCACCATAACTCTTTTACTATATGAGAGGCGTTCTTTAGAGAGACAATAGGAGATTCAGGGTGATCCAGTTCTCCGAATGCATTACCGTTCTTAACAAACTCTTCTATATACTTTTCTGATTCTCTTTCTAAAATAGCTTTACTATAGGTTCTACCATTCTGATTCTTTGATACTGCTCTTTGCATAATACCTTCCACCTCGTATACCCCTGGTTTCTCTTTTGATTCCTTAAGTATAGAGTTAAATGGTGTTACTTCTATTAATAGTTGTGCCATGTTTGTTTAGATTTTATTGTAAAGTACCGTTAACCGATGGACGGCTGTATACCGTTTGTTTTTCCTCTTCTTCTCCTAAACTAGGTTCAACTGATGTGTTATTATCAATATCTCTTTGTGATATGACTTTAACTTTAGGTTGATCTAGGCCTTTTGTAAATCCTGATTTGGTAACTGGTCTTAGGTCTTTATTAAATGCTGACTCAATTGAAGGAGCTAAAAAGCCTCCTACTTTTAATCCCTCTTCATTTCTAATATCACCTAATGTATCGTATACTTTTTGTATTTTAGTTCTTGTTTTATCGTAATATGCTTCTATATCTGTTACTAAATCTTGGAGCTGTATAATAGCTGGTTTCATTCCTTCGAATCCTCCGTATTGTTCAGCGAATTTTGCTAATTCATTTGTAGCAGCTTCGTTTATTACTCCTTCTTCTAGTACTTTAGATATAATTGCTTTAATATTCTCTTTTACGATCTTATCTTTACCCATTGACTTCTTAATAGCTGCGTCTTTTGCTGCCATATAGTCATCTTTATCTACATCTCCATCTTTATCGTGATCTTTTCCTTTTTTTTCTTCTAGATTCTCAACCATAAATTGAGTTTCTAAATACTTAAGTACGTCTTTTTTAGCAAACTCTACCATACCCGGTTCTGTCATTGGTCCCATCTTCCACTCTTCCCAAGCTTTTATTAATAGGTTAACACCTTTATCAAATAAAGGTCCCATACTCTCAACATATCCTCCAGTTTCGTAGTCGTTTTCAGTTACTACTTTACCTCCTTGAGTTTTTCTTCTTCTGCCTTCTGATATTTTACCGTAAGTTCTAGATCTTCTACCTTCTTTAACAACACCTTCATCGTAAGCATCTATCATATAAGCATCTCTAATTGCTTCTATTACTTCTAAAGCTGCTTCTTTAGTTGTTGTACCATCTTCATTAGCCATATCAGTAATAACTCTTACGATAGTGTCTAAATCTCCTCTACCTTCATCGATTACTGCTTCTGTTTCTTCTAGTTGATTCCTATTAGGATCTGCTCCTTCATTAAAACTTACTAATGTATTCTTAATTGCTTTTTTAAAGCTTCTTAAATGATCTAAAGCATCAACTTTGTCTCTTTCTTTTATAGCATCTATTGCATAAGATAAATGGCTTCCTTCTGAGTGATAATTAACATCTTCAAATGAATCAAATAAAGCTTGTAGGGTATTAATAGGTGTGTTAAGTCTTACTTTTAATCCAAACTCTAACATTCCTTCGTAATCAAAATCTGCAGAAAATTTATCTCCAGGTTTAAATACCTTAACTACTTTATCTTCTTGTCCATATTTCTCTATATCTTTCATCTGTTGATCAGACATAGCTTCTTGCTTTACCTCAATTGTTTCTGGTATATCTCTATTGATAGTTTCATACTCATCGTAGTTATGCCATACATCGTTAATATCATTAAAATCTATATCACCGTTAAAGATATCGTCTTTATGGGTTTTAATAAAATCAATTGCATCTTGGGTACCTACTCTGTGACCTGAATCTGGATGTCCTAAAACAGTTAAAAAGTCTATGATTTTTCTCATAGCCATTTTTCTATCATGGTTAGAAGCCCTTTCTCCTGGTACTCCAGGTTCAGTTGGTATAGCATCTGCTTCTGCTAAGTCCTCTACAATTACTAACCCTATCTTTTTATACGGTATCTCATGCTCGCCACCGTCTTGATCAACAGCGAACACTGAGTCGTCATGCCACATAGCAGCATTATCGTCATTGTTAGAGTTAGGATTATAAATTATGTACTCTTTTCCATTTCCTGTTTGAATACGTGCGTCATCAGCATCACCTAATCTTTTTAATAACTTTTCTTTGGTGTAGTTCTCTTTTAATTCAGCTTTTTTCATACCATTGAAGGTATCTACTTCATTGCCTTTTTTAGGTTCTACCATTTGATCATGCTTGTCTACTTTTGCTGATTCTCCAGCTATGATATTAAGGTAGTGCATTGCATCTTTTGCTAGGTTCTTACTAGCTTTATCATGTGCTTTTTGTCTATCCTCTAATGATACTGTTCCTGCTGAGTCTATACCTGCTTCTTCTAACTCATAATCAATACCTCTATTCAAAGCATCTTCTGTATAGGTTAACGAAGGATTATCGTATTCCGGAGACTTTACTTCTACTAGCATACCTTTAGATTTCAGTATTGATACTGTATCTGGGAATCCACTATAAGGAGATAGAAATTGAGGAAGTTCTCTTTTAGCGTCTCTTAAAAATTGTGTCTTGGAGAAGTTACCTTCTACGACTGCGTTATATTTTTCTTGTATTGTTCTCATCTAAGTAATCAAACATTTTAGTGTTATAGGGTCTTTTTTTTGTCTTTACTACTTTATATCCGAGCTTCTCAGCTTGCTTTGTAGCGTTATTCTTCTTATTATCTTTTCTAAACGCAAATGGAGTAAGATATCCTCCTGCTCCTGCTGTTGTGCTTAGTTCTTCAATTACCTCTTTAACTGCTTTTATTACTACACTTTTTTTCATAGTGAACGCATTTCGTTTACTAAGTCGTAATATTGCATTAAATTAATAAGGTGGTTGTCTGTTATTTTCTCTGTCTTTTTTGCAGGTTTAATAGTCTTTACTACTTCTTGTAGTTTAATTCTTACTACTTCATCCTTTACGTTACTTGACAGTTCTTCTACTTGTGATTTAATTTTAAGTATTTCTTCGTTAACTATGTTTCTTAATCTAGTAGTCGAATTTACTGATGTTATAAATTCTTTAAGTATATTTTTTTGTTCTGGTAAAAGATTTTTATAGTTATTGTTAAATTTTTCAAGTAATATCTTATACGTAAGTAAACGTAAGTCTTTTTCGTATTTTGAATATTCCTCTATTAAAGTATCCTTAACTGCTTCTTTTGCCATCTTAGAGGAAGTAAGGTGTTCAATAATTGTAAGCTTATTATTAACTAAGAAGTCTGGGTTAACTAAGGTGTTTGTATTCTGTGCTTCTAATAAACAGTACATTGCAGCTAAAGGTTTATAGTCTCTAACCTGTATACCGAAAAATTCTTCTACACTGTAGTTCTCTTTAATTAACGAAATTAACCTATACTTTTCTTCTTTAAGTTTT
>Ga0228643_1000464_pt1 | contig 13708 bp, 10 predicted proteins | sample 55DmetaG_FD_190533 | JGI IMG/M metagenome (GOLD analysis project Ga0228643, IMG submission 190533) | Seawater microbial communities from Monterey Bay, California, United States - 55D | ecosystem: Environmental > Aquatic > Marine > Coastal | place: USA: California | collected 2016-11-08
GATGGATCTGTAATTAATTTAAGAAATGTTATTGATTTTAGACCTATTGTTAATAGTTCAGGTAACTTTGGATCTGGATCTAAGATTAATGAACTTCCAAGACCTACAGATTTAATTACCTTTGATGTGAATTATTATCTCGGTAAAGCTGTTAAGGTTGTTATAAGTCGTGAAGGTGGAGTGGATGTAGTAGAGGGTGCACCATCTATTCAAGCTGAGCTTCCTAAATCTCCAGAAAAATCTTTAGATTTATTTGATGTTACTTTAAATCCGTATATAATTGATGATAATGATATTAACAGTCGAATGTTAACATACAAACGATTTACGATGGCTGATATAGGTAAATTAGAACAACGTGTATCTGAACTAGAAGAAACAACAGCTCTAACATTACTAGAACTAGAAACTTCTCAATTTGAAGTGTATGATGCTAACGGATTGAATAGAAACAAATCTGGATTCTTTGTTGATGGTTTTGCTGACCAAGGCAGATCGTTCATTAACTCTCCAGATTATAAAGCTGCTATTGATCCAGTAGAAAAAGAATTAAGACCTACTTTTACTAATAGAAACGTAAGTCTATATTATGATAGTGATAATACAGATAATAATAACGTCATTATTAAAGGGGATAACATTTATCTTTCTCACACTGAAGTTAGTTATATAAACAATGCTAGCATGACAGGTACAGAGAATGTAAATCCGTTTGCTGTGGTAACTAACCGCGGGACAATGGAACTATCTCCTACATCAGATGAGTGGTTTGAAACTCAATTTACTGATCCCATTGTTGTAGATGGCGGCTTTGAGCAAGGTAATGTAAACGGTCAGGTATGGAATGACTGGAGTTTTAACTGGTCTGGCGCTACTTCTTTTAACTTAGGTCAAAACTTAGGGTCTCGTAACTTTGGTTCCTCTACTAGTGTTACTAACACAGGCAATACAAGAACCACTACTACCACTACTACTACAGGGTCTGTAAGAGTAGCAGGTATTAGAACTAAAACAGACTTTATTGATGAAGAAGGTGTAGAAATTAATCGTACCTTTATACCGTTTATGAGAACAAGAAAAGTATTCTTTAAAGCTCAAGGTCTAAAACCTAATACAAGGCATTTTCCATTCTTCGCTAATAAGGATATTTCTAGCTGGGTTAAGCAAGAGACTTTTAGACGAACATCTAGTGTAGACTCTGATTTCTCCACAGGGTTTAATACTCTTTCTCAGCATCCTAACACACCTACAACTACGTTACTGTCAGATGTTAATGGTAGACTAGAAGGGTCGTTCTTCTTACCACACACAGAAGATATTAAATTCAGTGCTGGGTCTCGTGCCTTTACTTTAATTGATATCAGTAAAAATAAAGAAGAAGATTGTACAAGTATCTCGCATGGAAAATATTATGCTCAGGGTGTTACAGTACATAGACAGCAAACAGTGCTATCTACAAGACTTGTTGACCTTGCAATTGGTACTTCAAGCTCATCAACATCAACTACAGTCCCATTTAGAGACAACTCTGGTGACAATCCTACATCTACAGGTCCTGGAGTGTCCTTCCCTGGTCGATTCCCAGGAGATCCTTTAGCTCAAACTTTTACAGTAGAAGATATTGAAGGAGTGTTTATCACCGGGGTTAAGATTAGATTTGCTACTAAACCAGCTACAGGTGCTAGCCCAGTAGTCTGTCAGCTTAGACCAACAGTTAATGGCATACCTTCATCTCGAGATATTTTACCGGGGTCTGTAGTATTTAAAGCGCCTAGTGCTATAACTACATCTACAGATGGATCAGCTATAACAACTTTCCAATTTGAAGAGCCTGTGTACTTAACAGGAGGTGAAGAGTTCTGTATTGTATTGTTAAGCGATTCAAATGATTACAATGTATATGTTGCAGAAGCTGGACAGTTCCTTCTTGGATCAACAGAAAAAAGATTAACTAAGCAAGCTACAATGGGATCATTGTTTAAATCTCAAAACGCTAGAACATGGGAACCAGATCAAACTAAAGACCTTACCTTTGAGTTAATGAGAGCTGAATTTGCTTCAAGTGGATCTCTAGTAATTGAAAATAGCAATCTTCCTCCAGTTAATGTATCTAATGTGATTATTACAAACACGTCCGATGCTGATTCAATTACTATAAAATTACAAGACCATGGCTTTATTGTGGGTGATGATGTTCTTATAGCTGGAGCTTCAGCTGTAGGAGGTATTGCTGCTAATAATATTAATGGTGTTAGAACTGTTACAGCGCTCGATGGAGATGGATTTAAAGTAAATGCAGCTGCTAATGCTACTTCTGCTACAACTGGTGGTGGAGACTTTACAGTAGAACGTCAAAATATGTTTGATGTTATGATGCTTAAAGTAGAAAATATTATACCTCCTCAAACATCTCTATCTGCTAATGCTAAATTGACATCAGGTAAATCTTTAGGTGGAAATGAGACAGCTTATCAAAAAGAAACAAGCTATTCTGCTTACCCTATCAGTAGAAATATTTACTTTAATACCCCCAAACTCTTAGCAACAAAACGCAATGCTGATGCAAATTTATCTGCTGGTACTAGATCTACTTCTATTAAGATTGATCTTACATCTAATTCACCTTTCGTGTCTCCTGTAGTTGATATGCAAAGAACTTCTATATCAACGTTCCATAATATTATTGATAATAGTAACGCTATGAATGTAGTTGCAGAGACAAGTGCACGCGGTGGTTCAATTCTGTCTAAACACTTAACAAGACCTATAACTTTAGCTGAAAAAGCTAAAGGTCTTAAGATTATGCTAAGTGCTAACAAACCATCTGCAGCTAGCTTTGATGTATATTTTAGAACAAACAGTACTGGTGGTAGATTGCTTGATAAAGATTATACTTTAATAACTCCAGAAGAAGCTATGCCGTCTGATGATAATGCATTTATTTTTAGAGATTATAGATATCTTGCTGGTGGTATTGCAGGTACACTTGACGACTTTGATCAATTCCAAGTAAAGATCGTTATGAAATCAACTAACAGCTCTAAGGTCCCTCGCTTTGGTGACTTAAGAGTTATTGCGTTGACTGTATAAATGGACAGCTTGAAAGTAGAAGGTCGTACAGATCTTGTTCGTGATATGAATAGTGGTGCTGTTATTAGTATAAATAGTACAGAGGCTAACAATGCTAGAGAAAGAAAGCATCGACAGCAATTAGAAGAACAAGAACAAAGAGAACTTAAATCTGACGTGGATCAACTTAAGAATGATATTAGTGTTATAAAAGATTTACTGACAAAATTAGCAGAGAAGTAAGATATGCCAAAGCAAATTGTAAACATTAGTGATACAGTAAAAACGTTCCAAGAGAAGGTTAACATCATCTCAGCTGATGTGGGTTGGAGAGGTAATCTTACAACTACAGAGGACTCTGATGTAGTCGGTGCGATTAATGAACATGATGCAGAGTTAGGAACAATAACTTCTGTTGCTATGGGGACTACTGCTAGTACAGTATCTACAGCTATACTAGAATTAGATACAAGACTAGACTCAATTAACGATACACTGATTAACTCAGCTAAGTTACATATGAGAGATTCTAGTGCTACTAACACTGTAAAGGGCGATTTAGACGTTCATAGCAACGTGGACATTGGGGGTAACCTACAAGTAGATGGTACTCTTACTGTAGATGGAGTAGTTAATTTTAAAGCTGGTACAGACGGCTCTGTTACTCTAGGTGATGGAAATACAGATAATGTTGTATTCTCAGCTGATGTTAATTCTAATATTAATCCAAACACAGACAACACATATGATCTAGGGACTAATACTCAGCAATGGCGTGATTTGTATATCAACGGTACAGGTTATATTGATGCGATATCAGCTGATACATTAGATGTAAATACCTCTGCTACAATAGCCACAGCTAAGATTGAAGACCTCACTGACAATAGAGTAGTTATTGTAGGTACTGGCGGTGAATTAGAAGATGATGCTAACTTTACATTTGATGGTACTACTTTTAATCTTAATGGTAATGTAGATGTAGGTAATGGATTAGATGTAACTGGCAGCATTACTGTAACTGGTACTGTGGATGGTAGAGACATCGCAGCAGATGGAACCTTATTAGATACACTCGACGGTGAATTAGGAACTATTTCTGCTGCAGCAATGGGTACTACAGCAAGCACTGTAAGTGGCGCTATACTTGAGTTAGAAACAGAGATTGATACTCTTAACACTAAAGTAGAGCCTTCCAGAGCTTTAGATACTACAGCTACCACTCTAGCAGCTGCGATCAATGAACTTCATACTCAAATTGATCTTTTAGATTCAGGTGCAACAGATCAAATAGCTCAGATTGGTGATCTTGCATCACTTGATACAACAGCTAAAGGTGACCTAGTCGCCGCAATCAACGAGTTAGACGATAGGATAGACACTGACGCAGACTTTAGAAATAAAGTAAGTGCATCAGATACTGGTGGTGATGGGTCGTTTACTTACACTCAATCAACAGGTGTATTTACTTACACAGGTCCATCTGCATCAGAAACAAGAGCGCACTTCTCTGGTGGAACAGAAATTGGTATATCCTCTGGTACTATTAATCATAGTAATGTAACAAGAACGAATACTACATCAACTGATTCTGCTTCGTATGGTGGGACGTTTACTGTTATAGATTCTCTAACATCAAACGCAAGGGGTCACATAACAGCTGCAAACACTAAGACGATTGCTTTACCGGGTGCTTATTCACACCCTACATTTGACGGTGATGACTTCTCTGTAGATACTGGTGCTTTAACAGGCGCTACTGTAGTCTCAGATATTGATATTAACGTAACAACTGATGGTAACGGTCACGTAACAGACGCTAATGGTTCTGTATCAACACGAACTTTAACTCTAGCTAATCTAGGATATACTGGCGCAACAGACGCAAATAACTACTCACATCCAACCCATCCTGGTGATGATGCTTCTATTGATACTGGAGCTCTTACAGGTGCTACTGTTATATCAGATCTAGACTTTAATATTACAACTGATACTTTAGGACATGTTACTGATGCAAATGCTACAGTAGCTACTAGAACTCTGACACTAGCTAATCTAGGGTACACTGGAGCAACTAACGCTAATAACTTTACTTACTCACACCCCAATCATACTGGTGATGTAACTTCATCAGGGGACGGCGCTACAACGATTGCTAATAATGCTGTTACAAACGCTAAGATAGCAGATGATGCAGTTGGTGCAGATGAATTAAAGAGTGTTCAAAGTTTAATTATATACAATAGTGCAGGAACAGCACTGAAGACATTATACGGTGCAGGAAGCTAAGTAAATGGCGGTTAGAACACCACTTATACTTGATGGGTCGAACAATCTCATTGAGATGACAACGGCTCAGATAAATGCTGTTAAAAATAGATGCAGGTACTTGTATGGATCTGATCCATCTGTTACTCTATCACGTGTTTCTTCTGGTGGTAATTTAGGAAACTTATCTGATACTCGTAAACAAGCTGGAGCTATGTCTACTAGTGTATCTGCATTACCTCCTGAATCAACTACAGCAGAGCCTAGCACAGTTACAGTACAACGTGCTCACATTTCTGAAAGTAGAGCAAATACATCAGCTAGTGTGGATACTAATAGTGTTGCTTTTCCTGTATATCAAACGAGTGGTAATATTCAAGCTATGACGTTAACTGATGTATATGATACCTTTATATACCCTGCTATTGACACAATAACAGGAGCTGCTGGTCAACCTGGTACATACTATATTCATACATCTACAACACTCAGTGGATATTCTTCTGTAAGTACAAGTATAGTTTACGCAGATACAAGAGCTAATACAGGAGCTTACACAGCAGGTGGTATCGGTGAAACTTTAGATCAACCTACAACTATTACTAATTACTATCTTCTGGCCGCTAATAATATATCAGCTCCTTCTATGGCACAAATGTTATTTATTAGAAACTCAGATAAAAATTTAGAGCAATACACACAAGCAGAAATGGATGCATGGTTAAAAAACAGTATGAGACATGCTGCTTCTGAAATAACCGGATCTAAGATATCATATAACCTTAATGGTTCTGGCATAAACTTAGGTTCAGGTATGACAGATACTATCCTTAATGGATCCGGTAATTACCAAACACGCTACGTAGGTCTTGATGACTACCGTGCACAGGAATTCCCTAACGGATCTGCAGTTACTGCTGCAACTCATAGACTTAAAATTAATCAGGTATAAAAATGACAATACATAACTTAGAAATTAGCACAGCGCATTTTACTAATAATGAACGTACAGATATTGAAGTAATACTTATTTCTGAAGAATCTACTGAAGATGATGTAGTTCTTATTCCTTATAACATTGAAGCTAAAGATGGTGATGCTGATTATAAATGGTTAATAAGTAAGATTGATATCGACCAAATTCATGAGAACACATTTAATAAGTTTCGCAGAGAAAATGAAGAGTTTCGCGAAACTATCATTGCCACTGGTAAAGAGATGGGTCTCATCTTTGATAGTAATGGTGTGAACAGCAACCTATATGAAGCGCTTGTAGATACTTTGTTTGAGCCATTCGTTGAAAAAGACATGAAAGAAAAACTGTTTGTAATGAAACTAAAACTCTTTGAGGTAGAGGCTATTAAGTCTAGTAAAGATAGAGAACTAAAAGCTAAACTAAGAAAGTCAAAAGACTTCTTATCAGCTATTAAGTATGCAACAATGATTGCACTACCCGAAGAATAAGTCAAATTTCTTATGAACAAAATGTAATAGATGTGCCGCAGAAGTCATGTTCTGTTCATTGTGATCTAGTATAAAATTCCAAGGCATTCCAATATTAATAAACGGTATGTTGTATTTCTCTATTATATAAGAGAATATAACCTCGTTGTTTAATACCCAATTCTTAGAGATTTGTTCTGGATAAAGATTATCTTCCAACGAATCGTTAAATGTACATACAGCTTCTACTGACCTCTCAGCAAAATTAAGATTACGAACACAGTCTGCATTCATTACAATAACGGCTGTATTGATACAACTCTGAGTACCATTTATATCATGTAAGAGTAACATGGCTTTTTTATTATGAGCCTTTGTATACATATCCATAGAATTCCATTCAAAGTTATTATTAAACCTTTCACGCAATTGCTCATTATCAATATCTGCAACTTCTATATCAAATGCACATACTTTGTTTAGATCAAATTTTTCAAAGATGTTTACTGTAGTATTAGGTATTACATCAAAGTCGATATACATTATCTCGTCATATTTATTACGCAGCTTTTCAAACATATTAAGTTTCTCAAACTGTACATCAATATAATCTGTTGAATACGGTTTAAACAGTTTGTAGTCAGCACCAACAGCTGTGGCATATTCTCTATGTTTTTGCTCGATATGGTATGCATACTTCCTAAACTGTTCTCTTTTAAATGAGGGAACAGATTCATGATCAGCAAGATCATTTCTATATAAGCTGAATATTATTCTTTTCACACCATTGCCTTACATAGTCAAAGTCTTTACTTACACAATGAATAAACTTTGCATTCTTTGTTATATAACTCCATTTATCCATAAAGAAGTGCCACTGTTCTCCTAACACTTGATATTCAACTTCATTCATATAAGTCTTATATCCCCATATAGTTTCGTTATCATATCCAAACATATAGCTTATAGACTCAGGATAGAAATCTGGATCTGATATCATATTAGACATTAAGTCTAATGTTTCTTCGAATTTTTCAAAGTATCCTAACTTATCTAGGTGTTCTTTTCTTGCACCTACTATTGCTGTATTAAACACATCTGGTTCATCTACCCACATTCCACTCTCACCAAGCATACATCTGCTGTTCCACATCTTAGCCATAGGTGATCTTACATGGTGGGTATAGTTATGAGTCTGTAGTTTGTTTATAGGTTGTTGACCTGTGGCAGTACCAGTCATAAGAGCAACACCTTTAGACAAGTCTACTTCTTCGAAGAAGTTAAGATCAGTTACAGGTATTACATCTATATCTAAATATAATACCTCATCATATGTTTCAGATAAATCGTGTAATAGTTTTATCTTCCAAAAATTAACTATATTATAATATGATACATCTGGATAGTTATCGTTAAACCATTCGGCATACTCATCAAACTCTTTATCTTTTACAAAGTGTCTATACTCAACATTAATTGAATCAGCATATCTTTGTTGGCTTGCTAGTAGCCATTCATAATTATCAGCAAACTTATCCTTAGACTCATGATGAGATACAAGTTGATCTTTAGGTATATCTATGTAGAAACTATATATAACCCTACGCATATCCTATCACCATAAATCTTTTATAACCATTTGGCATATCTAAAGAACCCTTATATAATATTTCTCTTAGTCCAGTATTCTCAACTAACTCATCTTCACTGTTCACACAGTTGATATGATCTGGTACATGAAACATATTATTACTTTGTACAGCAAAGAGACAGTTGCCTTTATATTCTTTCTTTGCTAGTATAGTATGTAGTGGTGGCATATGTTCAGATGATGTATTAATAACTAAGTCTGTTTTTATATCACTAATATGATACTCACTCACATCTTGACATTGAGTGTCAACTATGTCTCTTGAGTTAAGTTTTCTGCAAACGCTTAGAGCATTTTCATCTATATCAATATTAGTTATTCTCTTAATAGAAAAAGCATCCTTTAGCATAGATGATATTGGGTGAGCAAACCAACCACCCCACAGCTGAATTTTTTCAATATCATATTTAATAATATTTTCTATTAACCATTCCTTAGATGCGACTTGATTAGGTGACATACTATCTAAGAAATGTTTAGTATCACCACCTGAATACTCACATTCCCACAGAGCTTCCCAAACTTTTGTATCAATACCTGTAAAGTTTGTTTTAACACCCCAGTAATGTTCCATACCTTTATAACCACGGTCATCTAACAGATACTTGCCATCTTTCTTATCACGTCTCCAACCATTAAATATACATACTGTGTAATCTGGCATACCATAGTATCCCTTAAAGTCACCATAAGTGTAACAGTTATCTTTATCAACACCAAATAGTCTAGAGTAGATTAGTTTTTCTGGAAAGGTGTTTATATTTTTTATCTCATGATACAAGAAGCCGTCTATGCCATTATATGCCCAAGTGTAGTGATCAATATCTTCTTTAAACTTATTCCATATATGAGATAGATCTCCACTCCAAGCCATAACTGAAGAGTTATAATCCATATCATTACCTTTTAGCTCATAATCTTTCCAAAAGGCTTTTATCATACAAAGTTTATTAGATCTTATACTATCAATAATAGGCTGTAGATTGTTTTGTATAACTACATCAAGGTCAAAGAACATATGTTGGCCTGGCTCTTGATTAAATAGAGTTAATTTCCACCACCAGTTTTCTAAACCTAAAGAAGTATCTAAAGGGTTTATTTGTATATCTTCATGTATGCTATCTGAGTTTTCTGTATGACAAACAAATGTAAATGGTATATCTATGTTATTAGACACCATTGTATACAATCTATTCACGTGTTCGTGACTAAACTTGTTACCCCATTTTACGCATGATATAATCATTAATCACCAATATATCCATTTCAGTTCTATTAAAGGTACTTATAGCTTCCTCTGGAGTCTCTACAATAGGCTCTTGACAGTTAAAGCTAGTGTTAAGTAACATAGGTACTCCAGTGATCTTATAAAACTCGTTAATTAGATCATAAAACTTTTCATTCTGTTCTCTATTTACTGTTTGAATACGAGACGTATTATCAACATGTGTTACACCAGGAATTTTATTAGACTTTACTTTTACTATTCGAGACATATAAGGGCTTGGTGATTTAGTATCAAAGTAATCTTGATAATGCTCTTCAAGTACAGATGGAGCAAAGGGTCTAAAGTCTTCACGTTCTTTTATCGTATGATTGATAATACTTTTTATTTTAGGATTTCTAGGATCTGCAAGTATACTTCTGTTACCTAAAGCTCTGTGCCCACTCTCAGACTTACCTTGGAACCAACCAATGATCTTGCCATCAGCAATAGCTTGAGCAACTTCTTTTATATCTACTTTCTCATCTCCAACAAAGCTATAATCCTTACCTGCATACACATCTGGTATATGAACATTATTATTAAGAGTGTAGTCAGCGTGCATATATGTTCCAAGTGCTTGACCTTCATCACCAGGAGCAGGAGGAACAAAAACATTCTTCCATTCTTCTGTTAGCAATTCATTCACATATCCATTATATGCTACACCGCCTGTAATACATAAGTTATCGCTAGTCTTATATTTCTTTACAGCATCTACAATTCTTTCTTGAGTTGCTTGTTGTAGTGTATATGCTATATGTCTAGGATTTTCTATCTGAACAATTTCCCACAGATGTCTCCAAATCTTCTTTCTAGCTTGGTCGTCCCCATTCCAAAATTCATCCAATAGCATATAAAATTTCATAAGTATTTTACGTGGGTTACCATACCCTACAAGGCCCATAACTTTACTTGCTCCAAGAGTGCCGAAACCTAGTTCTTTTGAGAAATAATCCCACAGTTCACCAATACATAAATTTAAGTCATGAGGCTTACCATTCTTATCAAAAAATACAGTGTTATATTTGTACCCTCGGCCATCAATAGCTAATATATCGGACTCATCAAAGCCAGAAGATAAGTATGCATAAGCTGCATGTGATTGATGATGGTCTATGTAATAGATGTTTCTATCTTTCTTATAGTCCCAAAGGTTGTTGGGCTTCCAATTCATAAATTCTTTTTTTAATTCAAGCTTAGGCATTTGAGCTATACCGCCTATTGTAGTTGTATAAGCAAAGATTTTATGATCTTCTGGTTTCCAATATTGGTTATAAAACTCGCCACCAGAACTATTGTCTTGTCTGTTCATTTTATCTACTGTATTGTGATGAGGATATGCATCATAGTGCCAAGGTATATTATGCTTTCGACGAGTATATCTTTCCCTTTGATTATGCCACACTCCATCATATGTGTTGTGATCATGCGGACCGAATGCTGCACTAAAGATTTTCATGGATAAACTCCATGATTAATTTATGACCTGCTTTGTTAGGGTGACCGTCATGGGGTCCAATTACATAATCCTGAGGAACATCCTTAGCGCTTTTAAAGAATGAGCTATCAGGATTATCGTTAGCAAGTTTATGAAACTCCCTCCATTGTTGATGAACTGTATAGTCTCCAACAACAAAACCACCAGCTTCATTGTAGATAGGCCATCCTATAAAATTACTCTTATCTATATGAAAGAACTGTGGCGATTCATTAATATGTTTTATACAGTCTAACCTAGTTTCTTCATATGTATGTGAATGATATTCGGATACATAATCCATAAATAGAGAAATCATTTGGAACTGCTTATATTTTATACTGTGATTCTCACATAGCATCTGTAAGTTGTGAAAATTTCTTATACTCTTTCTTATAAAAGAATATAGCTCTCCTCTTGGATTTACTCGAGTGTTATGCCATGTTCTTTTACCTTTTCTATGCGGTCGTGGGTGCGCATGTTCAAAGTCCATTCGTTCTGCTTTTGACCAAGCAGCAATTATCATACCTATATTTTCCGGATTATGATCACATACATAATCTTGTATAGAAGAATATATTTGCTCGTTGCCGGATCCTGATTGAGCTACACACTTTAAAGTCATATCTAGCTTTTTAGCTAATAATATAGGCCAAGTTACTATGTCTGTTCCATCATAAGAGTGACAATACTGATCAGAGAAACTGTCACCACCTACTAGTAATATCTTTCTCATAATACAGCTCCAGCTTCCATTATTCTCAGTATCTGTTCTTGAGGTCTTTTATCTATGTACTCAGTACAGCCTATACAGTACTTTTCAAAACCAAACAGTTCAAAGTTCATCATCTTCTGTAGGTTCTCGTATGTTACATCAAACTGTTTAGAGCCTTTGATTACCTTCTTGCTGCAGTGTCTTATCTTTTGTATCTCAAAGTCTATTACTGGTACCTTTGGAAAAGCGGCACACATACGTCTATCAAATTCTGGTGCTTGTGATGTTTCAGTCCAGTCAGGAGACCTTGAATTAAACTCTTTAAGTAATGTGTTCTTATGGTCTATCTCAGATAAGTCATGGTTATCTCTATGAGCAAAGTATCCTGGTGTCTTTATAACAAGGTTGTAGTTGTTCATATCATTCTCTGCAAAGAATGGAAAGTTACCTAGCTTCTCTATCTTATCTTCATGAAAGTCTAATACAAGATGTTCAACATAATAGATGTTAGGGTCTTCCAAAACATATGGATGAAACTTACGTACAAGAGAATTAGAAAGCACAGATAGCTTTATGTTATCATACTCTTTAATCTTAGTAATAACTTCTTTAAGGTTCTTGATTAGTCCTGGCTCACCTCCAAGTAGATTAACATTAACTTTATGCCCATCAAAACCGTCGAGTGTGTTAGTAAGAAACTCCATGTCTACGTGAAGGTTACGCATCTCTAAAGTCCAAGCAGTGCAATAGTGACAAGACTTATTACAAGACTTAGACAAATAGAAGTCAACACCAAGGTAACCTTGTTCTCTTATTTGTTGTATAGAAGGTATCATGTTTCTTTTATATAACTTTCTTTACCATCATCATTATAAAAGGTTTCTCTTTTATGTTGTGGCGCATTTCTTTTCTTACATACTAAATGACATATTGTAAACCCTTTACCATTTTTTATGTTTTCTTGAAACTCAAGCCATTCATCTGTTAATAGAATTTCTTCTATTGAATCATAGTCATGAATATAACTTGCTAATAGTAATTTTATATAATCAGGGTCTTTTCTATTAACTTGATTATCTAACCAACAACAAGGTATGAGTTCGCCTCTATTAGTAATAGCAAACGCCTCTTGTCTTCCATCAAGACATTTCGGATCTAGTTCAGTCATCATGTAAACTCAAGCTATGCTCTTTTGATGGTTTATACTCATCATTCTCTCCTAGCCATCGTGACGAGTTTACAATCATAAATTGTACTTCTGCTTTTTTAGCCATTTCATATGCTTCTTGTATATGATCTTCATTATATTTAAATACTATGTATTGCCATACAGGAACTTGTTTTAGATATTGTTTGGCTTCGACCATTATATCAAACAGTTTTTCTCCATCTTGGTTTATTCTATATTTATGACTCTCATTAGGAAGCCCATCAATTCCAAACCACCAACGAGCATTAGGATTAGCTTGAAATGCTTTTGGATACCACTTTCTAGGCTTAGCTGCAGTAGCATGATGTACAGATACAGTATTATTATTTTTATATAACAGTTCTAAAAACTCAGTGAATTTAGGATGATGAACAGGATCAGATACTTGGCCACAAAAGTTAATATGTGTAAAGTGTTCAACTATTTTATTAAATTCTTTTATACTCATATCATGACCTGGTACTTTAAGACCTTTAGATGTAAACGATGTAGCACGTTGACATCTAGGACATTCAAGAGGGCATCGATGAGTAATATCTAGATTAACAGCTTGTCGCTGTAACATAGTTAAGATAGCATCAGAATTGTATTGCATATTTTATCTA
>Ga0228643_1000475_pt1 | contig 13549 bp, 10 predicted proteins | sample 55DmetaG_FD_190533 | JGI IMG/M metagenome (GOLD analysis project Ga0228643, IMG submission 190533) | Seawater microbial communities from Monterey Bay, California, United States - 55D | ecosystem: Environmental > Aquatic > Marine > Coastal | place: USA: California | collected 2016-11-08
AAGGCGACCGATTATGAGGGGTTAAACCAATTATTTCGTATCGAAAAAAACGGAAAAAGAACGGGTGTTGAGGTAAAAGAAAAGGACATTAAGAAGCTAGGGATTAATTTATTATACACTGAAAATCTTTCTGATATAGTGTCAAAAATCCATAGTGGAGAACATACCTATTATGATAATTTAAATTTTCATGAAGCTATCGATTTGTTAAGCGATATTAGAATCAATAACTATTACCCTAACTGGCCGACAAAATTCTCAGCTTGTAAGCAATGTGAGTTTAAAAAGGATAGTACTCCAGAAGGTAAACAAAAAAAATCAGGGTTCCGGCATTGTTTTAAAGCCCAATACCACTGGACTGACGAGGATTTTAAAAAACCCACTATTTTTAATGTTTGGGATTTAAAAGATCCAAAGTTAATGGAGCAAGGTCTGTTATTTAAATCACAATTAAGCCCCAGTGACATTAAGTATAAGGAAAAGGCGGGAGAATTAGATCGTACGGAGCGCCAATGGCTACAAATAGAAAAAGAACGAGATGATGATTTCACAGATTTTATTGATTTAGAAGGTTTATGGGAAGCGATGCGTACTTGGAAATTCCCAATGCATTTTATCGACTTTGAAACCTCTACGGTTCCATTACCTTTTCATAAAGGGCGAAGACCTTACGAGCAGATTGCTTTTCAGTTTTCTCACCACATCTATCATGAAGATGGTCGTATTGAGCATGCTTCCGAATATATAAATACCGTTCCAGGACAATTCCCTAATTTTATTTTTATGGAGGAGCTTATGGAAGCTTTGCGTCATGATGAAGGAACTATTTTTTGTTATTCCACTCATGAAAATACGATACTTAATGCTATTAGAGATCAACTCAAGGCTAGTGATCATCTGCTTAAAGAAAAATTAATTGCTTTTATAGAAACTATTAGTCAGCCAAAAGATAAGCATCCCGATCCTTGGATCATCCCAAAACGTAATATGGTAGATCTGTGTAAGGTTATTAAAAAGTTTTATTACAATCCGCATACGTATGGTTCTAATTCGATTAAAAAAGTACTACCCGCTATTTTAAGAACCGGTACTTTTATTCAAAATAAATACAGCCGTCCAATTAGTGAAATTCAAGTTACCAGTAAAAATATTCCTTCAGATCATATTTGGTTAACTGAAAAGAATGGTGAAATTGAAGATCCTTACAAAACCTTAAAACCGGTTTTTGATGACCTAAGCCAAGAAGAAATAGAAACTAGGTTATCAGGAATAAAAAACATTGATGACGGAGGTGCCGCTTTAACTGCTTACGGTAAGATACAATACTCTAATATGGAAGCTTGGGAGCGAGAGCTTATAGCAGAAGGACTCAAGCGTTATTGCGAACTAGACACTCTGGCAATGGTCATGATTTATGAACATTTAAAATCGTTGATTTAAATAATTACCCTCATTTCGTTCAAGAAAATTAAAATAAACAGTTATAATACAATTTAATAAAGAAATCAAATGGCAAGAAAAGCAGAGTTTTCAATAAATGGGCTAGGGGTAATGGCGGAACTCAAAAAAGTAGACCGTAAAAAGATTTACGGCTGGTCCACCATAGAAGTGTTTGATCAAAACGGCAGTAAATGTAAGTTAGCAGGTTTGGCCGAAGGCCAGTATGTGATGCCCTCAGGGTCTTCTGCACTAGTTTCCTTAAATGCAAAAGGGGAAGCGGTTTCAAAAAGTACATTGGTAGGGGTAGATAGCGACGGGAATAAGGTAGAAAAAGTACCCTCTATTTATGACCAAAAAGTGATGTTAAGAGAAGCCTCTCTTGATGAATATTTATCTATGGCTGTAAAATCTGTATATCAATTGCAGATTGATGAGAATAAGGAAGTCTTGCTTAACGAACTTAACAATGGTAAGCTATACTATTTTGTATATAACTACAGGGCAGACTATGAGGGCGATGATGCCTTTTTAATCAGTAATGGAACCGATGTATTTGCCATTACGGGGATGAAGTCTGATCTTGAATTTATAGGCCTTGAAGACAATGAACAGGAATTAGTGCCTGAAGAAATTGAGGCAGTTGAAGACGACATGGATTTTGCAATGTTTTAAAATATAACAGAATGATTAGATATATAAAATTAGCCAACGATAAAAAAAGAGATGCCGAGATTACCTTTAGATCTCTAAATCCAAAGCCATCTGTTTCTATGGTTATGGAATCTGGAGAGAAAGTTATTAATAAACGTGTGGTAAAAAGCACTTCTCAAACTAGCACACAAACGTTACTCGCCAAGTACACTGATAAATCAAAGGAGGGTGTTGACGTTAAGATGCACCTTGCAACACAATTAGCCGAAGACCTCATTGCTAGTGATCCAGAATCTGATTTGGAACTTACAGGTAAATATATTGAGGATGTATCAAGAGTGTATATTAATGAAGATGAAAAACCGGTATTTAGCGTAAAAAAAATAGAAAAGATTTTTTCTCCTTCAGCCGAGCTTAAAGAAGAGCGGGAACCCAAGTACAACGATAGTAATATTACAGGAGAATGCATTGTTAATTGGACTGGAAAACTCATGCCTAAGGCTAAGATTTACAACAAGTTGGTGTTTCATAAAAAATATCAATTAAAGCATATTAATGGCCTTACCTATGATTTTCTATTTGACATGGCCAAACAATTAGCAGATAAAGACGCTATGATGATGATGGGTGGTGGTACATCGGGAAAAGAACCACTCGTAATGAATGATGGCGGAAAGCCCTACAGAGCCTTTCTAGAAGGTAGAATTAAAGGAGATAAATACTGTTTAATACTTCACCTTACTGATCAGGAATTAAAACCATTACCAACTAATTAAATGTTTCATTAAAATGATAGAAACCGCACAAAAATACAAACGTCAAACAGCATCCAGGTATCTACCTGTAGGTGCTGAAGAGATTACCTCAAAGATAATGGAAGCTGAATCTTTTGCGGTATCTACCAAACACGATGGCCACTTTTATCTCTTAAGCTTTGATGGTACAAAAGTAACACTTACTAACCATGGAGGTATGGTTATAACTGATTTACCTCTACTGAATGAGGCTTCAGCACTACTTAAAGATAAATGCAAAACTGTTGTGTTGGCAGGAGAATTATATCTGTACAAAAAAGACGGGCGTACCCGTTCTTTTGATATGACAGCAGCCTTAGATGATAAGTCTGCAGATATTTACTTTGCAGCATTTGATTTGCTTACCCTTGATGGGGAACAGGTATCTTTGAATCTCAAATCATTAGATGAAAAACTTAATGCAGTATTGTCTGGAGGAAAATCTTTACATGCAATAAAAAACAGCATTGTAGAAAGCAGAAAGGACATTGCGGCACTCTATAAATCTATTGTTGAAGACGGTGGTCATGAAGGTATAGTAGTGCGTTCTCACAACGGACCCACTTATAAGATAAAACCTCTAATTACACTAGATGCTGTAATATTGGGATATTCTGAAGGCCAGGGGAGTAGAGCTGGAATGCTAAGAGAAGTTTTGGTAGGCTTGTGTGTAGCAAAAGATGAGTACTTACTGTTAACAAAAGTAGGTAATGGCTACAGCGAAGACGAGCGTATAAAACTTCTAAAAGACCTAGAAAAGAAAAAAGTAGACTCGGGGTATATTGAAGTATCTGGGTCTAATGTGGCTTTTACCATGGTAGCGCCCAATCAGGTGGTAGAATTTAGTTGTTTGGATGTATTTGGAGAAAATTCAAAAGGGGGTATTTCCAAAATGTGTTTGAGTTATAAAGACGGTACTTACACAGCCACCGGCAAACAGCCAATGGCTAGTGTAATCTCTCCAGTATTTATTAAAATGCGAACAGATAAAAATCCCGATACGGAAGATGCAGGTTTATCTCAAATCACGAAGATTATTTCTTTAGATAAAGATGCTGCTAAAAAACTCGATTTAAAGAAAAGCGAGATTCTTTTAAGAGAAGTATATGTGAAGAAAAGTAGAGGCATGAAGATGGTACGTAAGTTCATGGTTTGGAAAACCAATAAGGAAACAACGGGCGAGTATCCAGCATATGTTTACCATTATACAGACTTTAGTGCAGGCAGGTCAGAAATGCTCAAGAAAGAAATTAAAGTATCAGATTCCAAAAAACAGATTGAAGAGATTTTTGCTGCAGAGGTTTTAGAGAATGTAAAGAAGGGTTGGGAGAAGGTATAATGCGATGAAAGTAAATGAAGTAATTAAAAAGTAGTTTGGAAATAAAAAAAAACTAAAATTAAATGATAGGAAATTATAAAAAGATATTGAATAAGTGTACAAAACAACTAAGTCTTGCGAGTATTGTTTTGTTAACATTTAACGTACAAAGTCAAACGATAGTTAATACCGAAAATTTAATGAAATCGGTGGATTCCACATTAAGTGTAGGTTTTGGTATAAATGGAGATTTTAAATTTGGAAATTTAGAGTTATATCAATTTAATATTACCAATCAAATTGGTAAAAAGTATGATAAACATCTGCTTAGGCTTTTATTTAATTATGAATATATTTCAGAGAACAACGAAGTATTAGCGTCTGATTACACGGCGCAATTTAGATACAATTACAGCTTGGGAGATCATTCTGTATTTACTTTTGTTCAAAGTCAAAAATCAAAAGCAATGAACCTTAATCTTCGCAATTTAATTGGGGGTGGATATCGCCATAATATCTATAAAAAAGATCAAAGTTATTTTGATGTTTCTTTAGGAGTTTTTTATGAAGACGAGTTGTATTTAAAAGACACCAATGATGAAGTAAACATTCAAAACTACAGGCTTAATTTAAGTTCATTTTTTAAGCTAAAGCTATCAAAAAAATCGTTTATTAATACCAGTATTTACTACCAAGTTAATTTAGATAATAGTAAAGATACCCGTCTTTTTATTGAACCGCGTTGGTATTATGAATTTGATAAAATAGCTGTTTATGTAACCACACAGATAAGACATCATACTACTCCTTATATTGATATTAAAAAGACAGACTCAGAACTTTTAGTAGGATTAGAATTTAACTTATAGGATAGTATTGTGTAAAAAATTAATGAAATATTTGTTATGTACTAGAAAATTAATTTTTTATCAGTAGATTTAAATTAGATTTTAAAAATTAATTCAATGGCGATTACTAAAAACACCACCCTCGAAGAAATCGATAAAATTGTTGAAAATTTTGTGCATGAAGATTTAACTTCACGAGAGCAATTTTCACTTGATGTGATTAAGTTCATTAATTTGAACAATCAATATTATTGGTTTTTGTTATCTGTAAATAATTCTTTAGGTCTCTGGCAAAATAAAATTGATGATGAAGGTTTAGATCTAAGTATTGGGGGATTATATCTTAAAGGAAGAGATTTGAATTTTAACCCTTATGAAAAGTATAGATTGTTTTATGACTGGAGAGAAGAAAAATTTGGGACTGAAGAAGATGATGATGAGCCAACTTCTTTTTTTAATGCAGTAATCAATTCATTTTATGATTTTGATTCAAATAACGATTTGATATCACTAAGTGAAGATGAGTTAATAGTATTTATAAACTTGTCCAAAACAGTTCTTTTATGTACAATATGTAAAGAATGTGAAAATGGAGCAGATTCTGATGATATAACCAATATATTATTGAATATTAATTTTGATGACCTTCCTCAAATTAATGATGAATTAGGTGGGGGTGATTTGGCCAATGAAATTTTGGAAGATGTTTTAGTAGCTTTAGGAGTTGATATTGAATTCTATAAGAACGAAGAGGATTTATGGAGAGACCAATACCTAATGAATTATGAAGAGGTTGCTCAGACATTATTAGATAATGATGTTTTTGATCTTGATTATATACGTTCTTAGCTCCATTTTTACTGATTTAAAAAACACACATTTAAAATAATGACCATCCAAGCAGGAGACATACTTTCATACAATGGTGAAAAAACAACCATTGCAACAGAGCCACTAAAACCTTATTTGGAAACTAGAAGTGATGTAAGTTTTATTTTTAAATCTACTGCTTTAGTAAGAGGGTATATTGGTACCTGGAAGATTAAAAACAAAAAACTTTATCTGGTAACTCTTGTTGGTTTTATTGAAAATAATGAGAAAGTAGACCTTAAGTATTTATTTCCAAATAAAACAGAAGTTTTTGCAGATTGGTTCTCTGGTGATATTAGAATTCCCGAGGGAGATCTGCTTCAAAACATCAATATAGGATACGCCTCTGTTTTTGCTAGAGACAGAGTGCTCAACTTTAATAAAGGACAATTGATTAGCGAAACAGTAAAAGACAATACAAAATCAAAACTGACAGATTAAAACATAAACACGTCTTAAAACAAATATTAAAATAATTATGATAGACAAGAAACTAAAACCACAACAGATTAAAACTTTTAAACAAAGGGAAGAAGAAGTGTTAAAAGCTGATGAAGATGGGTTCATTGATATTAGAAATATAGAATGGTTTGCTGATGAAATATTTGCAGCAGGTGACAAAGCTTGGGGTCTTGAAATTTTACGCAAAATAGAGGATTTTGCAGAGAATTTCTATGATCTAGAAGGTGTAATGGATAGGCTAGATAAACTAAATGAAAAAGATCGCTTATTGACATTAATAAAAAAAGCAGAACCTTTGATTGAAAAAGAAGATTATGGTGTTTCCGGATGCTATCTTTCTTCGGCAAATTATATGGTTTCTATTGATGAAAAATATGCACGAGAATTGTATGCAAAATCTAAAGAAAAGGCAGTTGATTTTAATGAGTTTAATTCTCTTGCAGATGCTATAGCTGATGACAATTATTTAGGAGATAAGAAAAATGGACTTAAAATACATTTACAGTCAATTGCTTTAATTGATCACAAAGACCATCATAATCAGTTAAGTCAAAGCGCACAAGTTGTCAAAAGTCTGATTGGTTTAGGAGAAATTTCAGAGGAAAGCGAGAAAGTTAATTTTAACGATTCAATTAACATATTAACTGATTACAGAAAGAAAAATAATCTTTAAAAATTAGTACAAAACAATTATTTTCTGCCCCTTCACATCAGCTCAGTTTCATCAAAAAATATTACCTAAAATAAAAATTATCCTTGGTGATAAAAAGTGGAGCCAAGAGGAGTGAAGTCGAACTATTTTGGGGAGGCCATAGAGTCATTAAAATTCAAATAACATCTTCGGAAAAGAAAATATATTGTATTAAATCAACATGCCAAATAATGATATTATTGATTGGAAATAGTTTTTTACCCTGTTGAAATTCCTTTGTAATTATAGCCTCATTATACAGAATTCCTAACCTTGGTTTTTTAAATTTTAAATATTTGTACTAAGCTAATTTGTACAGTTCGATATGACACTTTCTTCAGCCATAAAATCCACACAAGTGTTACAAATTAAACTTTTGAAAAAACAAGAAACACGGTTAATTCTAAAGTCTACGTCTTTTTTAGTTCTGTATATACCGTGACCGCCATTTGGGACAACGGTTAAGTCGTTACATACTCCAGCTTCAATAAGCATTTCATGAATTGGTCTAGATCCAAAACCAGTCATCATACTTTTTCCGATAGGAACTGTAGTGTCAAGATCCCCATGAAATGAAATGGTTGGAATTAAATCTCCGGAATTAAAAACAACAGGCAGAATAGCTCCCATGAAATTATAAATTCCTCTAATAGTAAATATTTCATTTAAACTATTTTCTGAAGATTCTAAAGGGCCTAGATCAGACTCAAATTGAGGAGCTATTTTATTCCATTCTTCTTGACTTGCGTAACTTGTTGACAGTGAAGTTATTGCCCCAGCACTAGAGCCCCCAATAAAGACCCATGACGTATCAACTTTAAATTTTTCTTTTTGACTAGCAATATACCTAAGTGCTGAATTGGCATCTTGTTGGGCCCTATAAACTGCTTTTTGAATATCCCCAAAAACTTCACGATTATAGCCAAGACGATAGCTAATTGTAGCCGTTACAAATCCTCTCTTAGACAATTCCTTAGAGTGATAGGACATACTTTCTCTGCTCCCCCCTGTAAAGCCACCGCCGTGAATTAGAAGTATTAAAGGACGCTTCTCTTGAGTGTCAATATCAGTATTTGGAAAATATACATCCATTTTTAAATCTTGTAAATTCCCCATGTAATCATGAGCTGCACCATAACTAATATTTTTTAGTGAATCTATTTGGGATTTTAAAAAATAGTCAGTGTTAGTATACCGCCCCTCCAAACAGTATTTTTGTGCTATAGCATAGTGTATTGTAAATACCATACAAAACATGTATAATAGTTTTTGTTTGTTCATGAAATTTATTTGTTTTTTAAAAAGATGAATCCACCATTATTTTCACTGTAATGGTTTCCTTCAGTTGGAACAAATAACGAAATTACGTATTTGTTATTGTTAATTTTAGTTATGGATGGATTTGCAAAAGATGTAGATTTTTTCGGAGTAGAAATTAAAACTTCAGTATAAAATCCATTAAGACCTAACATTATTTTCCAAGAACTCCAATCATTTTTAACAAATCTTGCTTCTTGTAAGGTTAGCAATTCACCCTGATATTTAAATCCTTTTCGACTTCCGATATTTCCTTTAAAACTCATATCTCTTAAATTATCTTCAGCTAACGAATCTTTCCATGTTGTCCATATACAGCCATTTTTTAAGACGCCCATAGCTAATTTATCGACAGTACCGTCATGATAATGAAATCCAATTAAGATGCTTCCATTGGTAGGATTTTTCCCAGTAAAATGTCTAATATCAGGTGTTCCTTCAACTCTAAAATTATGTATTGATGTGTTTAGGTGTTTTTCAAAAGTATAATGATTAGATATTAAGTGATCATAATTTGCATAATATTTTAAAGCAATATTATTAGCTCCTTGAATTTTATCTTCTTCGTATGCTATAAGATATCCGTCATTCCATTTAACGATATCTCCTTGGTGAGCATTTTGATCAATTTCAGTAATGAAGCGCCAATTAAATAAATCGTTAGATCCAGCCAATTGCAAATTGAAATTATCTTCAGAAATTGTAACATGATAAACCCCTAAATAGAGGAAGCTATTAAGAGTGTCCTCATTTGTTTCAACAATTTTTATTACGTTCATTGGTCTTTCTAGATCATCTTTTAGTTTAAACTTAGAACGTATAAGAGATGAAGAATTGTCAAAATTAATTAAAGAGTTGTATTTTTTTGGAAGGTACCAGCTGTGGCCTAATTGAACAAGTTTTTTTGTGGTTAGAGATTGAAGGGCAGGTATACTTAGTTCTAAATTTTTTGTATTTTCAATAATTAAGCTATTTCTTAGGTTTGCAATAGACATATCTTTTAGTTCACTTTCAGTTCTAATAGATGCTGTTTCTAAAAAGGTATATAGCAAGCAAAAAGAAGATAACTCAACGATAGTTTTACTATGCAGGTCATAACTAGTTTCGTTAGTTCGTTTACTAAGTTCTGTAACTAATAGCTGTTTTAATTCATTTTTGGACATTTCGATAATTGAATTAAAATCACTCCATTTAGAATGTAAAATTATTGAAATGTATAGGTCTATTTCTGTTTTTTGATTTGTTGGTTTATGTAGTATTGATTTTGAATAAGATTCTAGTGTGTCCTTGTAAAAACTTTTATGAATTTCAATCGCTTGTGAATTCATAAAATTAATTAAAATAAGAAAGGCAATTAATTTCATTATAATTCTTAACTAGGAGTAATGTTTATAAAAGTTATATTTTTAGGATTAATTATTTATCTATTAATTTTCTAAGCTCTTTTATTTGTTTTTGTTGCTCTTTAATAGCATTAATCAGTACAGGGATTAGTCCTTGATAATTAACAGACAATGTTTGATCACTAGTATTAGCTGTTTTTACTAATTCTGGAAATACTTTTTGCACGTCCTGAGCCAGTAGTCCTATTTTGGAATCTGCCTCATTACTTTTCATCGTATAGCTTTTTCCATCCATCAATAGTAATTTAGTAAGCGTACTTCCTAAAGAAATAATATTAGATTTTAATCTAGCATCAGAATTTACGGTCAATTCCCCAGAAAGTGTTGCAGATCCGTCATAATTCACGACAAATGCGTTAGAAGGGTTGCTTCCTGCTAAACCGTTTGATGAGTTCATATCGCCATTTCCAATCACAAAGGCAACTCCAGGAGATGCTCCTGTATATTGACCATCAGCATAGTAATACCCACCATAATTATCAGGGTCAATAGTTGTATCACCCAATCCCGCAGAATTATTAACACCAATAGCAAGCATACCAAAGTTATCAGCAGTAGTAGAAAGCCCAAGAGCAGCTGATGCTTGGTTACTCGCCGTGGTATTTTTATTAGCTGAGAACGAGCTTCTTCCCGAAGCAGTAGTGTACATACCCATTGCTGTAGCACTTCCAGCAGTACCTACACTAGCATTAGTATCTCCAGCAACATTTTGGTATCCAGTTGTGAAATTAGTAGTTCCCCATGCAATATTTTCTTGTCCCAATGCTATAGAACCACCACCAGCTGCATGATTTTTAAACCCTATGGCTACAGTACTAGCACCTTCTGCCCAGTTTTCTTTCCCTAAGGCTATTGTTGAATCTCCGGTAGCATAGTTGTAATTCCCCATGGAAACAGAAGCATTCCCCGAAGCAGTATTTCTAAATCCAGTAGCAGTCGAAACATTACCAATGGCTCTAGCACCCCATCCGGCAGAAAATTGCCCAACATTTGCACCATCTATCCCACCAGCAGCTCCAACCTGTGGGCCAGCAATGGTGGTGAAGCCCAACGCAACAGAACCAAGGCCTGATGATCGATTGTATGCATTCGCGCCAAAAGAGCCCCAACCAATAGCGCCCATTCCTTCATGAATCATTGAAAGATTTCCATCTCCTAAGTTATATAATGGGTGACCAGACTCAGTAAAACCACCATGATCCTGTGCAGCTTGTTGTGGAGATTTCTCCGAAACCACTAAATCCACACTCCAATCTCCAGGATCACCAAAAACATCATTAGAATTTCCATTGCCACCTCTAGATGCTCCACGAGCAGAGGACGCATAAATTTTTCCATTAAAGACATTACCACCACCGTCTTCAACAAAAACAATTGCAGGCTTTTTGTCTGTGTCATTAGAAATGTTCTGTGCTTCACCATTAAATATTTCATTTAAAGCAAACTCCACATTTTGCGGAGTGAGCTGTACATGACCTTCGTTTTGGGTTGGCATACTCCAAGCATCAAATGGAGTATTATCTGGGTTAATCATTTGATCATACCAATTATTTGTAAAATAATCCATTGAACTTATTGAAGGTATAAAAGTAAAATAACTTGTTTGAAGTTGCGATATAAAGCTATCAACGATAGGGTCAGTTGTAGCATAGGTCGAAGCAATTTCTGAGATATCAAAAAGTCCCCCAGGGGCTGTATCAATTCCATCTGTATGACCATGTGATCGTGCCACAGCTTGAGCGTTAATATCACAAAAACAAAACCATGGAGCGTCTATAAATATTTCACTAACAGTTTGCGTTTGGTTTATATATGGAGTAAACCAAGCGTCAAGGTAAGCATCTGTTCCGTCGGCAACCCCTGGCATGTATGCGTCAAGTACTTGTTGACCAGGGTTAACTGGGTTTCCATTTATGTCATAAAATGGAGCCACTGGACTACTACCATTTATTATGGATATGTTTCTTGTATTTTGAGGGAATTCAGTTGAATTAATGTTATCTATAGCATCATAAAAGATATTAAAAAAAGGATGAGGTTGAGGAAGAGCATTATTATTATCAAACTCGGGTCCGCCATTTACAAGGTGCGGCTCAAAGTGATCCCACAACATCTGTCTTGCTGCGGGTGATTTTAGCATGCCATCTACAAGGGGTCTTAGAGATTCTACACTAAAATCGCCAGCCCATGTGTCAAGTCCATAAGCTAAGTAGTTAAACATATGCTGAAAACCAATTGGAACATTTGCTCCAGCATGTGGGGAGTCAAAGGAAACATAAAGCCTTGTTTCGTGATCTAATCCAATACTTTCCATATAGTTTAATCCATACCGCGCAACAAGTCCTCCCATACTCGGGCCGATAATTACATTTTCTTTATCGCCTACTTTTAAATTGTTAATATATTTGATTAGTTCAACCAAAAGCATAGCGTTTCGTTCAATATAATCAGCACCTCCATAAATCCAAACCTGATCTTCTTCTCTAAAATAGGTCGGAAAATTTAAAACTACAACGTCATATCCGTTGTTACGCACAATATCACCTAGATTTCCGCCACTATAATCTAACAACTGGTATATAGTATTAATATTTCTTGAATCCAAAGGATCAAATCCATCGATTAGAAAAATAGGTTTGTCAAGAACTCCATCAGGACTATAAAATATATCCATCTCTCCCCATCCCTTAAAAGGATATTCGTTATATGGCTGTATGTATGGTGGATCTGTAGTGCTTGAAGTGAAGCCAACTATGTTTTGGTTATTTTGTCTATTTAGCTGTTCGTTGGAATAGATAACATTTAAAGATGCACTACTTTCTACAACTTCTTGATTTTCTAAAGTGATTCTAAATTGTATTAATTTTTCTCCTTCACTTTGGTAATTTACAGTTGAACTTGAGTTAATGGTGATTGTTCTGAATCCTTGATTATCATCAAAATTAATTTCAATATTTACGATATCCAAATCTGTTGTATTAAAAAATGTTTCCTCCTCTAATTTAAAAACGACATCTGTACCTCTTTGTATAGACTTCAAAGCCGCTCCAATTAAAAGTTGATGTTTATCGAATATTTCTGTTTGCTGTCCCACCCTTTGAAAGGTGTTACCTTCAGTCGATATAATTAGATTATTGTTTGAGGCAACTTCGTTGAAGGTGTCATATTCTGTAAAAAGTAATGCTAAAGGTACTTCTAAGCTTAGTAATTCCCTAGTTGCTTTATCTTTTAGAATACTTAAATCCGGTAAACGTTGTTCAAAATCTGAAAACGAAATAGCCTTGTAGGCTTGATAAAAATTATAGATGTTATGAGTTTGAGTTGAGTAGTTTCTTATATTATGAATTGAGCTATTATTGTATAAAATAGATGTATTCATACCTCTTTTATCAAAGTTTGGAAACATTTCGATTATGTTTTGTGAATTCATCAATAGACTACTAAAACACAGACCTAAGAAAATTAATTTTTTCATAACTTTTTCTTTTATTTATTTTAATTTGTTTTCAAGCTCTTTTATTTGTTTTTGTTGTTCTTTAATAGCATTAATCAGTACAGGGATTAGTCCTTGATAATTAACAGACAATGTTTGATCACTAGTATTAGCTGTTTTTACTAATTCTGGAAATACTTTTTGCACGTCCTGAGCCAGTAGTCCTATTTTTGAATCTGCCTCATTACTTTTCATCGTATAGCTTTTTCCATCCATCAATAGTAATTTAGTAAGCGTACTTCCTAAAGAAATAATATTAGAT
>Ga0228643_1000482_pt1 | contig 13453 bp, 11 predicted proteins | sample 55DmetaG_FD_190533 | JGI IMG/M metagenome (GOLD analysis project Ga0228643, IMG submission 190533) | Seawater microbial communities from Monterey Bay, California, United States - 55D | ecosystem: Environmental > Aquatic > Marine > Coastal | place: USA: California | collected 2016-11-08
ATACTCATGAGTAATTGTCTATTAATACAACTTGGTGTGGGCTTGTTGTCTGCGTTTTTTGGGTTCCTATTAGGGCGCCTCTACTGCAAAAAGAGGGGTTACAGTGCTAAATGCGGGTCAGAACAACGCAACAGATTGACTGTCGAACAAAGCGACTCTAAAAATGCAGCTCAAGAGCATTTGACAGGGGCTAAAATGCCGCAATTTAACGCAGCACTAGCAAAACAGGCTTGTAATAGAACGGTAAAAGAAAACGACCTTAAGGTAATTGAGGGTATTGGTCCAAAAATTCAACATCTTTTTCATAATAATAATATTAAAACCTGGAAGTCGCTTGCCAACTGCAGTGTCGAAAAATGTCAGTACATTTTGGATAAAGCAGGAGAGGCTTATAGAATCCACAGCCCAAAAACATGGCCTAAGCAAGCCCGCATGGCTTATGAGGGAAAGTGGCAAGAGCTGCGCCAATGGCAAGACAAACTTAATGGAGGCCGGTAAATTAAACAAACAGTAACCTGAAAAAGTTGCTTTTTTAGTTGTACTTCACTTTTCGAAGAATGCGCAGGCTTTCTTTGTACAATTTGTGTAAATCATGACTATACTTTGCCAAAAGAGGTTTGGCAGACTCCAACAGCTTCAATGCTTGTGTAAAGCCATTAAAGTGACAAATCAAATAAGTTATAGGGAGGTTTTTTAAATCTTGCTGCTCCCTTTCACTTAAGGTTTGATAAGTCTGTAGTTTTTCAATTAAAGCATTGTTCGTATTAAAAACGTGGTGTAATACTTTCTTGTCATAAATAGGCGGCTGAAACAACAACTTAGTTTGAATGCTGTACTGTGCGTGATCAGAAAACTCAATACATGTCTCCTCTAATTTTAGGTATTTATCTTGGCCATTGAGCCCTAGATTTACATACTCTATAATTTTAAAGCAATCAGCGTCATAATTAATTTCAACCTCATCTAAAGTTGAGTAAAATAGCCGAACCTGTTCATTGATGAGCGCTATATCAACTCTTGAATAAAAAGTTTGGTTTCTTACACTTTTCTTTTGGCCAGACCAACACATCACGAAATACTCCTTGAATACCCGGTATGTGGGGTCATAATCTTTTCTGTTGTTCAAAAAGTCAAACACCCCGTCTAGCGTATATTGAATGTTATTTTGGGCGTGTTGCTCTATGGATGCTACAATTTTTGAGTTTACATCTATAAGCTCAATATCAAAAACTTTCGGCATGCTCATACTCCCGTCTCTAAAAAAAATAGAGCCGCCATAGTATTTCCAAATATTCTTTCGCAAGGCTGTGATTTTGCGCGTGTTTTTTGCTCTGATGGTAACTAAACCAACAACTTTATCATCCGAAAGATGTGGGAAAGAAACATTTTCATACTGTATGATTGGCGGGCATTCAAGGTAAGCGTTGATTAGGTTCTGGATTTTGCTATCGTCAAAAAAATCTACTCCAATAATCTCATTTGTAGGGTCTTCTATTCCAATAATAATATAAGAATTGTTGTTAGGGTTGGAGTTGGATAGAGCGCAAACATGTTTCAAGAATTTTGCTTTCCCTTCTTTTTCACCAATGTTTATCTGGCGCTTTTTATCGTAAAAACTGTTCTCATCATTGTGGGCTAGTAAATTCTTGATAAGTAAGCGTTTATTAATCATTAAAATGAAATTTTATCTTTTCTATAAGTGCTGTTTTTGTGTCAAGTACTATTCTTAATACTATTAAAATTAAAAAATAAAAGTCTATTCCGCTCCCAAAAAAATCTTTATTTTTAACCAATTCTTAACAGAACTAAGAAAAATAATTTAACACCTTGCAAAAGAAGAGAACAATATAATAGATCCCGAATAATGGAAGAAAATAGTCAAACAGTCGATATCAAATCAATAAACGAAAAAATTGAAAAGGAAAGTGCCTTTATTGACCTGCTTACTTTAGAAATAAATAAGGTCATTGTTGGTCAAAAGCACATGATAGAGCGGCTTCTTATAGGCCTTTTAGGTCAGGGTCACATTTTATTGGAAGGTGTGCCTGGTTTAGCGAAAACACTTGCAATAAACACCTTGTCACAAGCGGTTTCTGGCAGTTTTAGCAGAATACAGTTTACCCCAGACCTCCTTCCTGCTGATGTTGTCGGTACGCTCATTTATAACATAAAAGCAAATGAGTTTAATATAAAAAAAGGGCCAATCTTTGCCAATTTTGTCCTAGCGGATGAGATCAACCGCGCACCAGCAAAAGTACAGTCGGCACTTCTAGAGGCTATGCAAGAAAAGCAAGTGACAATTGGCGATGAAACTTTCATTTTAGAAAAACCTTTCTTAGTTATGGCAACTCAGAACCCGGTCGAACAAGAAGGGACCTATCCGCTCCCTGAAGCGCAAGTGGACCGTTTTATGCTAAAAACTTTAATCGATTACCCAAAACTTGAGGACGAACAGCTAATTGTTCGTGCTAACTTGAAAGGGGTATTTGAAAAAATCAAACCCGTAGTAAGTGTCAAGCAAATCCTAGACGCACAAAAAGCAGTGCGCGAGGTTTATATGGATGAAAAAATTGAAAAATATATTCTTGATATCATCTTTGCAACGCGCTATCCTGAGCGCTACAATTTAGCAGAGCTAAAACCACTCATTTCATTTGGAGCATCACCAAGGGGAAGTATTAACCTAGCAACTGCAGCAAAATGCTACGCCTTTATCAAACGCCGCGGCTATGTCATCCCAGAAGATGTCCGTGCAGTTGTCTTGGATGTTCTTCGCCATCGAATTGGAATCACCTACGAAGCGGAGGCTGAAAATATAACCTCCGAAGATATTGTACATAAAATTGTAAATGTAATAGAGGTGCCTTAGTAGGCAGCTGTTAATTATCTTTTCAAAATTAAAAAATTCATGTTTTAGCACAAATGGATACAAAAGAGCTCCTCAAAAAAGTACGTAAAATTGAAATCAAAACAAGGCGATTATCTGATCATGTTTTTGGTGGAGAGTACCATTCGACTTTCAAAGGACGTGGAATGACTTTTTCGGAAGTAAGACAATATCAATTTGGAGATGATGTGCGTAATATTGATTGGAATGTTACCGCGCGATATAACGAACCTTATATCAAGGTTTTTGAAGAAGAGCGGGAGCTAACCATGATGCTCATGGTTGATGTTTCTGGGTCGGGTCAATTTGGGACGTTTCGTCAATTTAAAAGTGAATTTATTACCGAAATTGCCGCTACCCTCGCATTTTCTGCAACCCAAAACAACGACAAAATTGGACTCATTCTTTATTCTACTGATGTCGAGCTTTATATTCCACCAAAAAAAGGACGCTCTCATGTCTTGCGCATAATTAGAGAGCTTCTTGAATTTAAGCCAAAAAATAAGCAAACCGACACTGCAGAAGCATTAAAGTTTTTGTCCAATGTGATGAAAAAAAAGGCTATTGTTTTCCTGCTTTCAGATTTTATAGATTCTGCTTATGATCACAATTTGAAGATTGCGTCCGGAAAGCACGACATAACCGGAATTCGTGTGTTTGACAAGAACGAAGTCGAGATTCCTAATCTAGGAGTCGTGCAAATGCTAGATCAAGAAACCGGGACATCAACATTGGTGAATACAAGCTCACGAAAAACAAGGAGGGTTTATTCAAAACAATACTTAAACCAAGTCAACTATTTTAAGAATAGTTTTAAAAAAGCTGGGGCAGGACACCTCGAATGCAGACTTGACGAAAGTTATGTAAAAAAATTATTAGGTTATTTCAAACAAAGAGGATAAACAAAGAGGATAAACAAAAGCGATGAAATTCAAAAGGCAGTATTTAAAATCATGGTCTAAAAAGCAGTGCTTTTTAGTAATGGTTTTGCTTGCTTTTGTTGGTAATGCACAACTCAAAACAGCTGTAGATACCACATCAATAAAGATTGGTGAGGAATTATTATACAGTATTGAAGCAGAAATTGACAGCACAACAGTAGTTGTGTTTCCTGAAGGGCAAACTTTTAAGCCTTTGGAAATGATTGAAAGCTATACCACAGACACCCTTCGCGGCAATTTTAAGTCCAAACTCATAAAAAAATACGGTCTCACCCAATTTGATTCTGGCGCTTATACCATTCCACGCCAAAAAATATTAGTTGGGGGCAAAACAATATTCTCAGACTCCTTGCGCATAATTGTACAGCCCGTAGCTGTTGATACAGCCAAACAAAAACTTTATGACATAAAACCTGTAATTCATGTGGTGAATCAACGTCCGTTTTTTGATCATTATTATTGGGCTTTTATTTTATTCTCGGTTTGTGCAGGTGGTGTTGTATATTGGTTGTTTTACAGAAAAAAAACACTTTCTGAGGAGGAGAAAATTGCAGCCCTACCTCCATACAGACGGGCAAAATTAGCTCTTGACAAGCTTGACGAGCAATCGTATTTCGAAGGTCAAAAAGTTAAAGAATTCTATTCTGAACTAACGTTCATTTTACGTAAATACCTCAACGAAAAAGTCTATGATCAGTCGCTAGAAAGTACAACAGAGGAGCTTATTCAGAGGCTTAGTGCACTTAGAGACGCAAAACATGTTTCAATAAATAAAGAAACTATAAAAAATATCCAGGCAACCTTGCAGCGCGCAGACTTAGTAAAATTCGCAAAATCAAAACCTGATTTTGAAATTGCACGTATGGATAAGCACGTAATCGATAAAGAAATTGACCATGTAAGAGCAGCTCTCCCTGAGCCTAGCGAAGAAGATCTTTTAAAAGATTTGGCCTATCAAAAAGAACTGAAACAAAAACAACAACGAAAAAAAATAATTGTTGTCGGTCTTTCCTTTATGGGTGTACTCATTGCGGCTTTTGTTGGGTTTAGCATAGTTTATGGGTTTAATTCGGTAAAAGACACCGTACTGCGTAACCCCAGTAAGCTTCTTTTAGAAACAGAAGATTGGGTCACCAGCGAATATGGTGCGCCAGGAATTATTGTTGAGACTCCAAAAGTTTTAGAACGACAAAAAAAGGAAAAACTAAATGAGACTACGGACTCTCTAAACACAAAAGTATTTACATACAATAATTCTAACGTCCCTTTGGAAATTATTGTGAAAAGCTCAAAGAAAAATTCAAGCGATAACGCAAAAAACTCAAGCAATGAGTCATTAGATCTGATTAAAATAGCAGATTACGAGCTTAGCTTGCTGGAGAAAAAAGGGGCTGTAAATATCATTCCCCGAAATGAAAAGTTTGTTAGCCCTAACGGCCAAGAAGGGGTGAAAACCTATGGTACAGCGACCCTTGCGTTCAAATCAGGAAGATTGACAGAAGGGTCTTTTGTAATCTTAGGGTTTTCGACTGCAGCTGTTTTACAACAACTTATTATAGTGTGGAAAACTGACGACCCCTACAGCCAGCAAATAGTTGAGCGCATATTGAACTCCGTAGAACTGATTAAACCAAACGATAGCTAATGCTGCAAGGAATAGAATTTACACACACAGAATTACTTTGGTTACTGCTGCTGCTTCCTCCGCTGCTGCTGTGGTATGTTGTAAAACATAAAAAACAAACTGCAGTTCTAGAAATTTCAAATAGTTCAGGATTGGTAAAAGGAAGTTTGTTTTGGACTGTTTTAAAGCATTGTTTGTTCGGCTTCCGTACACTTGCCCTTATTTTCATCATTGTTGCAATGGCAAGGCCACAGAGCGTTGACGTCTCCACTAAAACAAAAAAAACTCGTGGGATTGACATTGTGATGGCTATTGATGTATCGGCAAGTATGCTTGCAAAAGATTTAAAACCAAACAGACTTGAGGCGCTAAAAGACGTAGCGGGAAAGTTTATAGCCCGAAGGCCAAATGATAGAATTGGTCTTGTAGAATATGCAGGTGAAAGTTATACAAGAACTCCAATCACAAGTGATAAAAATATTATTTTAAATTCCTTAAATGATATAAAATACAACACAATTATCACGGGTGGGACGGCAATTGGAATGGGGCTTGCAACAGCGGTCAATCGTGTAAAAGACAGTAAAGCTAAAAGTAAAATTATTATTCTTTTAACCGATGGAGTCAATAACTCTGGATTTATAGATCCGCTAACGGCAAGTGAGTTGGCTTCAGAGTATGGAATAAAGACCTATACCATCGGCCTAGGAAGTAACGGTATGGCATTGTCTCCTGTAGCCATTCGAAATGGCAAAATACAATACTCTAGAATTCAAGTTGAAATTGATGAAAAATTACTTGAAGAAATTGCTGAGGGAACTGGCGGGAAGTACTTTAGGGCAACAAACAATAAAAAACTTGAAGAAATCTATGCTGAAATTAACCAGCTCGAAAAAACAGAAATTGAAGAATTTAAGTATTATAATTACGAAGAGAAGTTTCGGCCACTGGTCCTATGGGCCCTTGTGTTACTTGCTTTTGAATTTTTGCTTCGTAATACCTTATTAAAAAGTTTTATTTAATTATGTTTCAACTCGAAGAAGACATATGGTTTTGGCTTTTGTTTATAGTGCTGGGTATGTTTATAGTATTCCTGTGGGTTCAAATATGGAAGAAAAAGACTAAGCGGGAATTTTCTGATTTGGAATTATTGGCTCGTTTAAGTCCAGACCAATCAGTGTTTAAATCTGTCCTGAAGTTCATTGTGCTATCGCTTAGTATTGTTTGTTTAATCATCGCCTTAGTAAACACAAAAATGGGCACATCACTACAAACGGTCAAAAGACAAGGGGTTGATGTTGTTTTTGCAATAGATGTTTCCAAAAGTATGTTGGCAGAGGACATTGCGCCCAATCGCCTTGAAAAAGCTAAGCAGCTCACTACGCAAATTATAAATAGCCTTGTCGGTGATCGTGTTGGCATCATTGCCTATGCGGGAAAGGCTATCCCACAATTGCCTATTACAACAGATTACGCTTCTGCAAAAATGTTTCTTCAAAACATGAATACAGAAATGCTATCTTCCCAGGGTACAGCTATAAATGAGGCTATTCAACTGTCTCGTAGCTATTACAATGATGAAGAGCAAACAAATCGTGTGCTGGTTATTATTTCAGATGGGGAAGACCACAACGACTCGAGTATCAGTGTTGCTGAGGCTGCCGTAGAGGAAGGGATCAAAATATACACCATTGGGGTTGGTAGTGAAAAAGGAGGGCCAATACCATTGAAGAAAAATGGGATTGTTATGAGTTACAAAAAAAACCAAAGCGGAGAAACTGTAATTACAAAATTAAACAAAAAAACACTGGTTGACATTGCTAAAAATGCGAATGGTACATATGTTGATGGTAAAAACACCAACAGTGTAACAGAAACAATCAGCGATATTTTGGATAAAATGGATAAAAAGGAGTTTGAAGCTAAAGAGTTTGCTGAGTATGAAGATCAATTCCAGTGGTTTTTGGGGTTAGGTCTTTTCTTTTTAATTTTGGATATTCTTTTTTTAGAAAGAAAAACTGCTTGGCTAAAGCGCCTGAACTTGTTTAATGAAAATCTATGAGAAAAATCGTTTATAAGCACTTGTTTTACATGCCACTTTTAAACTCTTTTTTAAGCTGCTTTATGTTGTTTCTGTTTGCCACTTTTGTGAATCAATCTCAGGCACAACAAAAAGATGAGATTCAAGCTGAATCAGACGCTTTTGTATACGAGGGAAATGCTGTTCTGGACGAAAATTTCACTGAAGCAGAAAAATATTATCGTAGAGCGATTTCAAAGAAAGCTACTAATGCGAAAAGCTCCTATAATCTTGGTAGTGCTTATTATGCAGCTGAGTTTTACGACGAAGCACTTTCAAAACTTATCGAGTCAACAGAGCATGGCAACAAAAAAGAAAAGCATGCAGCGTTCCATAATATTGGAAATACGCTCATGAAAAACAAAAAATGTAAAGAAGCTGTTGAGGCCTATAAAAGTGCACTAAGAAATAACCCGGCAGACGATGAAACCCGATACAACCTAGCCCTAGCAAAAGATTGTGCCGAAGAGCAAGGAGGAGGCGGGGACGAAGGCGACGATGATAAAGAAAAGGAAAACAAAGACGAGCAAAATAAAGACCAAAAAGAAGACAGCGACAAACAACAAGATAAAGACGACAAGAATAAAGATAAAAACGACAAGAATAAAGATCCAAAAGAAAAAGGGGACGACCAAAAAGATGATAAGGAGAAACCAAAAGACAAAAAAGGAGACCAAAAAAAACCCAATCAAAACAACAAAAACAGACAAGGAAAAATGTCGCCGCAGCAAGTAAAAAATCTACTTGAAGCCATGAATAATGAAGAAAAAAAAGTTCAGGAAAAAATGAATGCCTCCAAAGCAAAAGGAGTAAAAGTAAAAACAGATAAAGACTGGTAGTTTATGAAATTTAGAGTGCTTATTTTTTTGATTTTCCTTTCAAGTTTTAGCTCTGCTCAAGTCACTTTCGAAGCAAAGGCAAGCAAAACACAATTAGGGGTAAATGAGCGTTTACGTATAGACTTCACCATGAACGAAGATGGCGACAATTTCACACCGCCTAGCTTTGAAGGCTTCAAAGTCGTTGGCGGACCAAGTCAATCCATAAAAAACTATTCCATAAACGGTAAGCGTTCGTTTTCTAAGAGTTATAGCTATTTTTTGTCTCCAACAAAAAGAGGGGTGTTTACCATAGGGCAATCTAGTATTGAAATAAACGGAGAATCCTACAAAACCTCCCCAATGAAAATTACAGTCACCACGGCTGTTGATATACCAAAAGACCCTAATGACCCAAACTACATCGCTTCAGAGAATATTCATTTAGTTGCAGAGGTTTCTACAACAAGCCCGTACCTCAACGAGCCTGTAAGTGTTGTTTATAAACTATATGTAGCAGAAAATACTGGTGTTAGAAACTGGTCTGAACTAGACAGTCCTAGGTATAATGATTTTTGGAGCCAAAATATTGATGTTAAAGGTCAAAACGTAAGAGAGGGAAAATATAAGGGAGAAGACTATCGCTACGCTGTTTTGAAAAAAACAGTGCTGTACCCTCAAAAAACAGGGAAATTAAATATTGAGCCGCTCACCTTAGACGTAAGTGTTGAGGTTCCATCAAAGAGGCGAGATATTTTTGGGCGATTGATAACTACCACGGCTAATTTGACGGTAACAGCTGGAAAAAGAATGATCAATGTAAAACCTTTGCCTAGCGCTGGAAGGCCAAACGATTTTTCAGGGGCTGTTGGACGTTTTGACTTTAGTCTTTCTTCGAGCAAAAATACGTTAGAAGTCACAGAAGCGTTTAACTTAAAGCTTAAGGTGTCTGGAAATGGAAATCTCAAGTTATTCAAGCTTCCTAAGCCGAAACTTCCCAGTTCACTTGAAGTTTACGAGCCCGAGCATTCCGAAAAAGTTTCTACAACCCTCACAGGGATGAAAGGCGATATAACTGATACTTATACAGTTGTACCCAATGATCAAGGTCAGTACCCAATACCCGCGGTTAGCTTTTCTTACTTTGACCTCAAGTCTGAGGCTTATAAAACAATTAAATCAAATGAGTTAGTAATTTCGGTTATGGGAAGTTCTGGAATAACGCCAACTGATGATTCAAACACAGAAGTGCAAAAAACAAACGTTACAGCGCTCTCAAAACAGTTTTTTTCCTTTAAATCCAACGCAGATTTAGAGCCTATTGCTCAAAACGCTTTCTACAATACAAAGCTGTTTTGGTGGATGTTCTTAGGGCCATTGCTTTTAATTCCGTTACTGATCATTTTTACGCGCAAGCAAGAAAAAAGAGCAATGGATGTTGCTGGAAATAAAACAAGAAGAACGAATAAGCTTGCTCGTAAATATTTTGGGTCAGCAAAAAAGGCTATTGGTGAAAAAGAGGCGTTTTATGTGGCCTTGGAGCGCGCATTACATAATTATCTGAAATCTAGATTGAAAATTGAAACCAGTGAATTCTCCAAGGAAAAAATTGCGCTTCTTTTAGAAAAAAGAGGGGTGAATCAATTGTACGTCCAATCGTTTTTAGATATTATCGAATCTTGCGAGCTAGCCAGATACACCCCATTACAGGCTTCTGACATGACCCGCGATTATAAAAAATCTATTGAGGTAATTAACGCATTAGACAAACAACTAAAATAACATGAAAAAACTAATTGTTCTTTTTTGGCTGATTGGGCTTCTTGGTTTTTCACAAGAAAATCTATTGTTTGATCAAGCAAACACCCTGTACAATAAAGGCGAGTATCAGGCCGCCATTTCCATGTACAACCAGATTATAAGCAATGGTTTTCATTCTAGTGCCTTATACTTTAACATGGCTAACTGCTACTATAAATCAAATGAAATAGCGCCAAGTATATATTATTACGAAAAAGCTTTGAAATTAAGCCCATATGATGAAGAGACACTTAACAACTACAGCTTTGCTAAGCAAATGACAATCGATAAATTTGATAATGTGCCTGAGGTTGAAGTGCTTAAGCTCTATGAGAAAATGGCGGGATTTTTTAATGTCTTTGGGTGGTCTATTTTTTGCATACTAACAATGTGGGTGTTCGTGTTGTTGTTTATTGCATATTATCGTTCTGAAACCACGAAAAGCAAAAGAGCATATTTTATTCTAAGTATTTTCTCTGTTATGAATCTTACTCTGGGGCTTGCTTTACTCAATAAAAAACTAAATTTAGACAACGAGCGTTTTGCTGTCGTTTTCTCGCAAGAGGTTGCCTCAAAATCCGAGCCTAATCTAAAAAGTGAAACGGTTTTTATTCTTCACGAGGGCGCGAAAATCCAAATTCTTGAATCGTACAAAAAAGAATGGTCAAAAATTAAGCTTATTGATGGCAAAAGCGGATGGTTGCCCAACGAAGCCTTTAAAGAGTTATAATTAACGTATCTTTAAAACAATTGTTGTTTTTGTTTTATTTTAATAAATAATTTATATTTTTATTAAAAAATAAACAAAAATGAGAGGCTTTTTTTCAAATATCAAAGGTGATGCTTTTGGTGGTATTACTGCCGGAGTCGTAGCGCTTCCTTTAGCGCTTGCATTTGGGGTTTCCTCTGGCTTAGGACCTAGCGCTGGACTCTATGGCGCAATATTTATCAGTTTTTTTGCAGCCCTTTTTGGAGGAACTAATACGCAAATTTCTGGACCTACAGCGCCAATGACCGCAGTAAGTATGGTTGTGATTGCCAGCATCGTGGTTGCAAGCGATGGTGATGTGAACAAAGCATTACCTTCTATACTGATGGTTTTTTTCCTAGCAGGCTTGATTCAGGTTGGTCTAGGGCTTGTTGGAGTGGGAAAATATATTAAATACATTCCCTACCCTGTTGTTTCTGGGTTTATGACAGCAATAGGAGTGATCATTCTTTTAACTCAAATTCTACCATCTTTAGGTTATAGCCCTAAAGAAGACATGGAGTATGTGAATCAGTTTAAGCCTCAGGCGGAAGAAATCATACTTGAAAACATATTGAAAGAAGAGGCGGGAGAAGGCTTACTTGTTTTGGAAGATTTCAAAGAAACTATCAGGCGAGCTGGCAATATTAGTGAGGCAGATATCCTACGAGAGTCTAAAACTCTTGCGGCAAAACACGCTTCGGGTACAATTGGTGCGGTAAAAGTAATGCCTAGGGCGCTTCGCAACATAAACTGGCTAGAGCTGCTTCTGTCGCTCGGCACAATTATAATCATCTTTGGTTTTAGAAAGATCTCAAAAGCAGTCCCTAGCACACTAGTTGCACTTATAGCGATGTCTGGAATTGCTATTGGCTTCGGGCTGGACTACAAGCCAATCGAACAAATCCCTGAGGGACTTCCTGTGCCTAAATTAGAGATGTTTTCTCATTTCAATCTTGGCAGTATTAGTCCCTATATATTCTCGGCACTCACATTGGCACTTTTGGGAGCTATAGACTCTTTACTAACAAGTATAGTGGCCGACAACATGACAAAAACCAAACACAAACCAAATAAAGAACTTGTTGGTCAGGGCATCGGTAATAGTATCGCCGCTATTTTTGGTGGAATTCCAGGTGCGGGTGCAACCATCCGAACTGTAGTTAACATCAATGCTGGAGGAAAGACTAGATTGTCTGGAATGATTGCTGGTGTTTTGCTGTTGTTTATTCTTCTTGTATTAGGACCAATTGCGTCAAAAATTCCTGCGGCTGTATTATCTGGAATTCTTATAACTGTTGGTATAGGGGTTATGGATTATAAGGGGCTTAAGGCTATACCTATATTGCCAAAAGATATTTTCCTTGGGCCTGTTAAACTAAGCTCTGAGGTACTGATTATGATAATTGTTTTACTATTATCAACTTTTTGGGATTTAATTTTCGCGGTTGGAATTGGGCTTCTTATTTCTTGTTTGATGTTCATGAAGCTTATTGGTGACCTTACCGCAGAAAGATCAGAAGTTGGGCCGCTTAAAGAGGAAGCTTGGCCTGATGAAATTGATTTTCCAAAAAATTTAAAGGATAAGGTGTTTATTAAACATATTAAAGGGCCTCTTTTCTTTGGTTCGACCTCGGAATTTGAACAGCTTTACAAACAAATTCCAGAAGGCGCTAAAACGGTAGTGATTCGGCTTAGCAGAATGCAATATATGGACCAAACGGGTTTATATGTTATGGAAGACACCCTTCAAGACCTAAGGGTTAGGGGGGTAGATGTAATTTTTGTAGGTCTATTGAAACAGCCTAGGTATATGATGGAGCGAATTGATATTATACCAGATTTTATTCCTGAAGAGCGTATTTTTAAATCTTTTAAAACGTACTTAATGTCGCTTTCTAAATGATCTATTCTTGCTCAGAAGTGCTAAAATCAGGAACGCCAAAGGCTTGGTCGTCTCCAGCAAAACGGGGTAAGATTAACGGTGCCAAAACACCCACTGGCTCGTAAAATATAGAGGTTTTAAGCTCTTCGTCAGAAACCATCTTTAAGCTTGGGTTTACGCGCTTAAAAACAAGCAAGACAATAGATAAAATTAGCGCCACTTTGAGGCCTCCAAAAAGAGCACCCAGAAACTTGTTTATAACACCAAGCGCAGCAAAATCAGCAAGCTTTGTCAAGGCTTTACCCGCCAAGGATACCGCAAAAACGATTATTACAAAAGTAATAACAAAGGAACTTACGCTCATTGTGTGTTCGGACCAATCTACATAGCTTGATAAAAATTCTGAAGCATAGTTGCTAAAATGAACAGCGCCATACACGCCCAACATTAGAGCCAAAAGAGAGGCAACTTCTACAAAAAGACCCTTAAAAAACCCTTTAATAATACCATATACAATAAGGGCGCCTAGAACAATGTCAATTACAGACATAAAATAATGTGGGTTAAAATTTCTTTAATTAAAATTAGACTCTAAATTTACAAAATAAATTATGGCAAGAGACGAAGAATTAAAAAAACGCTGGGATACCCTTATAAAGAAACTCTCTTT
>Ga0228643_1000485_pt1 | contig 13432 bp, 10 predicted proteins | sample 55DmetaG_FD_190533 | JGI IMG/M metagenome (GOLD analysis project Ga0228643, IMG submission 190533) | Seawater microbial communities from Monterey Bay, California, United States - 55D | ecosystem: Environmental > Aquatic > Marine > Coastal | place: USA: California | collected 2016-11-08
TTGGGAAATGTGTACTATAGGAGATCCATTAATGGATCTTGGAACATCAATAGCTTATTGGGCAATGGCTTCAGACCCTAAGGGGCTTAAAACAGCCTTTGACTACCCAACTTCATTGGAGGGAAATCCATCAAGACTTGAAGTTGTTGAAATGTATGAAAAACAGACTGGAGAGGCTGTGAATAATTTAGTGTTTTATTATGTTTATGGACTTTTTAAAATAGCTGTAATTGTTCAACAAATTTATTTTAGGTACAATAAAGGTTTAACAACGAATGAAAAGTTTAAAAATTTAAATAAGATTGCTGAAATTTTATGTAAAATTGGTTGGCAATCTATTCAGAAAAATAGAATAGAAAATCTTTTTTAATGAGTAAAATATATTTATTTAGACACGCTCAAGCTTCGATAGGAAAAGCAAATTATGATGTATTATCCCCAAAGGGTGAATCACAAGCCGCAGAATTAGGTAAATTTTTATGTAAAGAAAAACTTGTTTTTGATAAAGTTTACGTTGGTAACTTACAAAGGCAAAAACATACTCAAGAAATTGTAGCCAAACAATATAAAGATGTTGGATTAAATATGCCTTTACCTACAATTTTAGAAGGTCTTAATGAGCATCAAGCTACTGACGCAATGAAAATAGAAATGCCAAAGATGATTGAAGATAAATATCTGAAATCGTTAAAAGAAAAACTCATGAAAAATCCAGAAAAAAAACATTCTTACATGATGTTAGGATTTAAATATTTTTTACACAAATGGGTTAATAATGAAATTATTATTGAAGGAATAATTCCATGGTCTGAGTTCAGAAAAAATTCAATAAATGCAATAAAACATATAACTAAGGATATTAAAAAAGGAGAACAAATCGCAGTATTTTCATCAGGTGGTACAATAAGCTCTATAATTGGAGACGTTTTAAAGTTAAATAATGAATTAGTAGTTGCTGATTTGAATTTTTCTGTGAGAAATACATCATTCTCCACCCTACTATATTCAAATAATGAAACAAATCTTTTAACTTTCAATGAATTACCTCATTTAAAAGATGATATGATAACCTTTGTATAATATAAAAAATGAGAAAAGATTTAGACGAATTTTACAAAAGAAAAGAATTCCTTAAAGATGAAAATAGATCTGAATCTGTAAAAAAAAGACATGGTAAAGGAAGTAGAACTGCAAGAGAAAATATTGACGATTTGTGTGACAAAGATTCATTTAATGAATTAGGATCTTTGATAACAGCAGGACAAACTAAAAGATTTTCTAAAGAAGAATTGATTAAAAAAACCCCAGCTGATGGTTTAGTTTCTGGTATTGGAAATATTAACGGTAAATCTTTTGGAAAGGAAATTTCAAAATGCTGTGTACTGAGCTATGATTATATGGTTCTTGCAGGAACTCAAGGCGGCTTTAATCATAAAAAAACTGACAGACTTATTTCAATTGCTAAAAAAGGAAATCTACCTATAGTATTTTTTGTGGAAGGTGGTGGTGGTAGACCTGGAGATGTAGACTTTGATGCTGTTAATTCTGGTGGTTTAGATCTTCCAACATGGACAGAATATGCAAAACTCAGTGGCAAAGTCCCTAGGATTTCCATTGTTTCGGGAAACTGCTTTGCAGGAAACGCTGCAATAGCTGGTTGTTCTGATTTAATAATAGCAACTAAAAACAGTTCTATTGGAATGGCAGGTCCTTCAATGATAAGAGAAGGTGGTTTGGGAGATTTTAAAGCAAGCGAAATTGGACCATCAAAAATTCAATACGAAAACGGGGTAATAGATATTTTAGTTGAAAATGAAAAAGAAGCAGTAGAAAAAGTAAAGTTATATCTCTCGTTTTTTCAAGGAAATAAGTCAAAATGGAAAACTAGAAATCAAAATCAACTTCATGATTTAATTCCTGAAGACAGAAAATATGCCTATGATGTAACAAAAATACTTGAGTGTATTTTTGATGAAAATTCGGTTTTAGAATTAAGAGGAGGTTTTGCAAAAAACATGATAACATCACTAGCTAGAATTGAAGGAAAACCAGTTGGTATAATTGCAAATAGCACTAAACATCTAGGTGGAGCAATCGATAGTGATGCATCTGAAAAAGCTTCAAGATTTATGCAGTTATGTGACGCTTTTAATTTACCACTAATATCATTTTGTGACACACCAGGATTCATGGTAGGACCAACTCATGAAAAACTAGGACTGGTTAGAAAAACTTCAAGATTTTTTATCAATGGAGCTAACTTAAATATTCCTATTAGAACGATTATACTAAGGAAAGCCTACGGACTTGGTGCAATGGCAATGGCTGGTGGTAGTTTTCACCAATCTTACATGACATTAAGTTGGCAAACCGGAGAATTTGGCCCAATGGGACTAGAAGCAAGCGTAGAACTAGGATTTAAAAAAGAGTTAGAGAGTACAAAAACTAAAAAAGAAAGAGATAAACTTTACAACAAATTAGTAAAAGAGGCGTACAACAGAGGAAAAGCCATAAATGCAGCATCAACAATGGAAATTGATGAAGTTATTGATCCAAAAGAAACAAGAAATTGGATTTCAAATGGTTTAAATAGTCATTCTAACGGAAAAGAAAATAACTCAAACTTTATAGATTCATGGTAATAAAAAGCCCCGATAAATCGAGGCTTTATATTAATAATTATTCTTAATTCTACTTTAGTAAAGTTGCATTCCAATATGCATTTCTTTGGGTTATTTTACCATCATTATCGAAATCATCTAAGTAAAAAACAGGTAGCACTACTTTTTTATCATCTGATTGTCTTACCATTGTGAAATTCCACCAAGATTGAACCACTTTAGAATCTCTCCAGTCATATTCAAGGTAATCAGGATAACCACTTTCGTCAAGCGAAGTAATGTTCCAACCAGAAAGTAATTTAGCATCTCTGGCTCTAATTTCTTCTTCATTCATTCCTTTTGATTCGTTAGAATCAATATAAGTAGCATTTTTGGTAAAAAAACTAAATGCTTTATCAACATCTCCATTGGCAAATGCATACATTAATTTTCTAACAGTATTTATATTTTCATGATTAATATAAATTTTACCATTTTCTCTTTGAGCATATGAATCACGCATATTTATAAAGCTAGCTTCATTAGTATATTCTTGAACTGCTTTAATTGACTTATTGTCATTACTGATCAAATATAATCTATGAACTGGTGCATCAAATTTAGCTCCAGTGTTTTTATTAACTCCATATAAATGATCCCAAGTTTGAACCCAAAGTTGATCTCCTTCCTTATATTCAATAGCGTCAGGATATGCACCTTCAGATCTTTTAATTTGAAAATAATCCATATTGTTTACCCACCATGTCATATTTCCTACAAATTGAGTTTTAGTCCAGCCTTTAGCATTTTTGTTAAGTCCAACTCCATTGAAAATTCTGAAATCTTCAGCCAAAAAGGATTTAGCTTTATCCAAATCACCAGAAACCCAAGCATTTTGAAAAGATTCAACCATATCTATTGCTGGATGATCAACATATACAGTTCCGTTCTTTTTTTTTTGAGCACTAACAGAAAAAGTAATAAGTGCTATAAGCATAAATGTAATTTTTTTCATAATATTTTATTTAATTAGATTGACTAATATATAAAATAATTCAAAAAAACATTCGCTAAAGAACGTTAATTATTTTTTCACTACAATAAAAGTGGCTGTAGCTCCAGTAGAAAGGTTCCATTGGTTAGATGAGATTAAAGAATTAGCGTCATCAAAAACTCTTAATTCAGCTGTATTTGGCCCAGAACTACCTTGATTTAAAGCGGTAAAATCAATTTTATTAAAACCTTTAGAAAGAGGTAATTTAAATCCAGAAAAACTAGATTCCAAATAGAGATTATAAATAACAATGGAATCATTAACAGAAATTCTTACTCTATCTCCATCAACGTATTCAAAATCTCTACATAATATATTTACAAAAGTAGAACCAGTAGAAACATCTCCTAAATAAGCACCTTTATTGTAATCATTAGGTTTCTTGTCTTTTTCTCTATTTAATTTTTTTAAATAAATGTCACCAGGATTTAAAAAATTTTCTTTTTTATCTAGCCTTTTTGCTGTTGATGATTTTTCCTTTTTCTTTAAAGAAAAGTAGTTAGGATTCTTTGGAGTAATATCTAATTTTTTTAGAGCAGCAGATGCCGGTGGCAAAAGTTCTATCTTTCTCTTTGAATTTTCAATTTGAGAAAATCCAACAATAGAAAATAACAGAAAAAGTAAAACATTGATTCTAATTGATTTAATCAAGTTTAAAAAAATATTATATTTCATAATTTACAATAGGCAAATATGATGCCTTTTAAATAATTTAATCTAAAAATAAAGTTAAATTACTTGAAATACTTTTTGTATTTGAAATAAGAAGCAAAACCAAGAACAAAAACAAATAAGCCTGAATAGTACACAAAATCAGGTGTAATTATTTTATCTCCACTTGCATAAGAATGTAATCCTGATAAGTAAAAGTTAACACCAAAATAAGTCATTAATATACTAGCATAAGCAATTATTGACATTAAATTGAAAATCCATTTCCCTCTCAAACCAGGTATTAAACGCATGTGTAAAATAAAAGCATAAATCATAATACTAATTAATGCCAATGTTTCTTTTGGATCCCATCCCCAATATCTTCCCCAACTTTCATTAGCCCATTGACCACCAAGAAAATTACCAATTGTAAGCATTATTAATCCTACGGTAATTGTTAACTCATTAATAATTGTTAACTCTTTTAAATTTAAATCAATTTTTTTCTTATTTTTTTCATTTGTAATTAAAATAAGAAACAACGAAACTATTCCAAGTATCATTCCTAGTGTTAATGGACCATAACTACCAACTATAACTGAAACATGAATCATTAACCAATAACTATCTAAAACAGGAACTAAATTTGCAATTTCAGGATCCATCCAACTCCAATGAGCAATCATCAATATCATAGCAGCAACAAACGAGGTTGAAGCTAAGGTTAAATCAGATTTTCTACCAAAAGCTAATCCAATTCCGACAGTTGCCCAGGCTAAATAAATCATTGATTCATAAGCATCACTCCAGGGGGCATGACCAGAAATATACCAACGAGCTATTAATCCCAGGGTATGTAAAACAAATAGGGACACAATAGAAAATTTTGAAAAATTAATAAGATAATTTAAAAACTTTTTATCATTAAAAATTTGAAATATTAAAAAAACGAACATTAAAGCCCCAACGTACATATACCAACTAAATAAACTTCTAAATATATCATACTTGTTATATAGAATCTCTGCGTTGATTTGATCCTTTGAAGGTAATACTGAAGAACCATATTTATTTTGAAAGCCTTTTATACTTTCTAAAATTTTAGTTGAATTTGCGTAATCATTAGTTTCTATGTCATTTTTTAATGATCCTAAATAAAGTGGTAAAATATTTTTTACATACAGTGAATCAATTCCTTTAAAATCATCAATATTTAAATCTTTGAAAGAGACCCATTTATTACCTGGATCGTTTGGAATTGGAAAAATTGTTAAAATTTTTCCATCTAAAGCTGAAAACAATAAATTAACTTTTCGATCAGTTTCGATAAAATCTTTTTCAAAAGCATTAGGCAAAACAGATTTATAAGATCTTTCAAGCTGCTTGGCGATTTTATAATTTCCTTTCTCATCAAAGAAATCTGTAAAAGCTGCGTATTTTTCTTTATTATTTCTTCCGATAATTTTTCGTAAACTATCGTTTCCTCTTTTTAAATATATAATTGGAACGTTATACCATAATATAGGGTCTTTAGTAATGGATAATAGAACTTGGTCAGCATTTAAATTTTTATAAGAATCCGATTTACTAACTTTTCTTAAAACCTCTGAAGCAAAAGTATTTAAAGGCTTCATTCTTCCACCAGAGTCTTGTATAACTATACTACCAAATTTAGATGCATGCGATTCATCAACTGGATTGTTGATAATAATAGAATCGATCTGACTTAAATTAATTTTTTGTTGATGATCATGTGAATCCTGAGAATAAATTAATCCCGAAAATAAAATTAATATCAGTGTTAAATTTTGTTTTTTTATTTTAACTTTTTCCAATTGCTTAGCTAAATCTTTAAATCGTGTTTTTCCAAAAAACATAATTCCTAATAATCCTATGTAAAGTAAAAAATAACCTATATAAGTAATTAATGTTCCAAAATAATCATGATTTACAGAAAGTACTGTACCTTTTTCATCTGGATCAAAACTAGCTTGAAAAAATCTATAACCTGAGTGATTCAAAATATGATTCATATAAATATCGTAGTCAAATGACTCTCCATCAATTACTGTAACTTTACTCATAAAACTACTGTAACTTTTTTCGGTCCCAGGATACTTTTCAGCTATAAAATCATTTAACTTTATTTCGAAAGGCAACTTGTTTTCAAGTGAACCATATTTTAATAAAAATTCTAAACCACCTACTTCAATTTTTTCTGGATCATTAACTATTCCTTTGGCTCCTAATAACCCTATTTCTTTATAATCTCCGTTTGATGAAACTTTTAGAAACAGACCATCTTGTTGTGTTTCTTCATCAGATTTAATAATTTCAAATCTTCCATTTATTACAGGATTTGGGAAAACGAATTGTAATCCAGCAACGTTATACAATGATCTTAATAATAATACTTGATCAGTATTTTGTTTGAGATTTCCTTGCATTTGGTCTGCCATACGCATGTAATCTCCAGAAAAAGGACTATTAATAATTAATTCATTGCCGGAATCACTAATATTTATTGCTCCTTCTGTTGGTTTGTTTAACGCAAATAATATGTTGTGAACGCTAGTTACTTCTCCAAATTTTAAAAAATGTTCATGACGATTTCCTTTACTAGCCTCAACAATTTTTAAATATTTTTCTCCATTTTCATTTTCAATTAATTCTTTTTTTGCATTTTCAATAAAATCTATGTATTCAATGGTAAAATCCTGACCTTTAAAATCATAATTCCAACTGAAGTCATTATTTGTATGTTCAGAAAATAAAAAATCATCTTTTAACATTTTTCTACTAACCTCTCCATTTACTTCTCCATCTACAACAGCTGTTAAATAAGTTTTTTCAGAAAGAAAACTATTTGAAGTTGAGTTTTCTCTTATTGGCATAACACCTTCATAACCTATGTATCTGGTCACACCTGCTCCTACAATTATTAGAATCCATGAAATATGAAGCATTAAAACTGGCCATTTATTAAACTTTAAAAGGTTATATCTTTTAATGTTAAATAAAAAATTTATAACAAAAACTACTAAAATAAGCTCAAACCAAGTAGCATTATAAATTAAAATTTTTGCAGTTACTGTTCCGTAGTCATTTTCAATGAATGTTCCTATTGCCATTGCAAATGCATAAACAATAAATAAAAAAGCAGTAAGTCGGGTTGATACTAGAAAAGATATTAATTTTTTACCCATTTATTTGTAAAATTACAGTCTTGATTGTCTTTATTAATATTAATATATGTATCCTCAATTTTTTCGATCATCCAACTTTGAATTCTTTTAAGTTGTTTTTCTTTGAGGGCTAATTCTTTAATTTTAATAAAATCCTGAGAATAATCCGCAATATGCTCATCAAATCTATTACTAACTTTAAGTATTTTATATTTTTTTACTCCTCTTTGATCTTCATCTAATAAAGGCATTGAAATTTCATTATCTTTTAGCCTTTGTGCTTGACTGTAAAGAACTGGATCCATTTTAGTTAATTCAAAACGAGTATCTCCAGTTGTGGGGTTAATTAACACACCACCATTACTTCTTGTTTCGACTTCATCAGAAAGTTCTTTTGCAGCTTCAGTAAATGTTAATTCACCATCTATAATTCTTTTTCTAATTAAATCAATAGTTCTTTTAGCTTCAACTATGGCCTCATTTGTAACATCTGGAATTAAAAGTATATGTCTTGCATCTACTTCTTGACCTCTAATTTTTTCAACTTTTACAATATGCCAACCACTTTCAGTTTCAAAAGGATCAGAAACTTCGCCTTCTCTTAATCTGTAAACAGCGTCTCTAAATTCTTTGTGCATTGTAGGTCTATTTCTGTTTAATGTATACATACCTCCAGTTGCTCTAGATCCCGGGTCTTGCGAATACAAAATTGCTTTTGTTGCAAATGAAGAACCATTAACTACAATATCATTCTTAATAGTTTCTAATCTTCTAATGACTTTATCTTGTTCTTCTTTGGATACTTCGGGGTTAATTATGATTTGAGCGAGTTCAAGTTCAGCTCCAAAAACTGGTCTTTCATATTTAGGGATAGAATAAAAGAATTGTCGAACTTCATCCGGTGTGATTTCAATTTCTTCAACTATTTTATTTTGCATTAGTTCTGAAAGCTGCCTTACTTTATTAATTTCAAACAATTCAGATCTAAACACCTGTTCATCATTTTTTTTGTAAAACTCAAGTACTTTTTCTATGCTTCCAATTTGATCAACAAAATAATCGATAGTTCTATCTACATATGAATAAATAGAGTTATTATCAACTTGTAAACTATCTTGCTCGGCATGATGAGCATAAAGTTTATCTTCCATCAGCTTTCCTAAAAGACTACATCTGGTAATATTTTGTGTTGACACACCTTGAGATTGAAGGTCTATAAGAGTTTTATCAACATCTGATTCTAAAATGACATAATCGCCAACTACGGCTGAAACTCCATCAATCTTTATTTTAGTTTGGTAATTAGTACTTTCTGTATTCTGACTAAATACGAAAGAGGTAAAAAATAAAATTATTAAAAAGTAATTGTTAATTGGTTTCATAAAATTCAAATTCATTTTGTTGGAGGGCATCTTCAATTATTTCGTTTTCAAATTTACTAATAAACTCCAATTTTTTCTTATTTAAAAGTACTTGTTTTAAAGTCGATTTGATAAAATCAAATGGAGCAATATCGTTTTTAAGCTTATAATTTTTAATATTGATCAAATATAGTTCCAAAGAATCTTCTAATCTATAAAATAACTTATTTTTAACAATATTTTGTTTTAATCTATCATTTATATCAGGTAATTTATTAAAAAAAACATCTTTATTAATCCATAAAGAGTCATTAAAATAATAAGAGGAAAATTGTAACGATATTGAGTCTAAAAATATTTTATCACTTTGTTTAAATCTTTTGAATCTTTTAACTACATCTTTTAAATTATAATTTTCACTGTTTATTTTTAAATACCTTGCATTAATTATTTCCTGATTAAGTTTAAAATTTAATTTATTTATGTTATAATATTCTCTTACAGATTGTTCTGAAATAAAAGTATCCATTGCAGACTTGACTATCTTCTCTTGATAAGCATAAGAAAACAATTCATTTTTATAAGACTCGATCAATTGATTTAAATCTCCTTGCTTTTTATCTCCTAAGTTTACAAGAGCTTTTTTAAACAGTAATTTTTCTTTGGCCCAATTATTTATACGGTTTTTAACAAAAATCACACTGTCTTCTTCAGAAAGTCCAGTAGGAAAAATCTCTATTAAATCGGATTTATAATAAAACTCATCTCCCAACCTAGCTAAAACTTGATCTGGTTTGTTTTCTATAAAATCACAACCAATAAATAGTAAAAAAAATATATATACTTTCAAAATAAAATTATCTAGAATAATTTGGTGATTCTTTTGTTATCATAACATTGTGAGGGTGACTCTCTTTTATACCAGCTCCAGTTATTTGAACAAACTTTCCTTTATCCTTAAGTTCATTAATGTTTTTACTTCCACAGTAGCCCATACCAGATCTAATTCCACCAACAAATTGATGGATACTTTCAACTAAATCTCCTTTATAGGGAACTCTTCCTACAACTCCTTCTGGAACTAATTTATTAGATTCATTAACTGAATCTTGAAAATATCTGTCCTTACTTCCTTTTTGCATAGCTTCAATCGACCCCATTCCTCTGTATGACTTAAACTTTCTTCCTTCGTAAATAATAGTTTCACCTGGAGATTCTTTTGTTCCAGCCAATAGAGAACCTAACATCACACAATCGGCTCCTGCTGCAATTGCTTTAGTGATATCTCCAGTATATTTAATACCTCCATCAGCGATTACTGAAACTCCAGATCCCTTTATTGCATTAGAAACTTCATAAATAGCAGATAATTGAGGATACCCAACACCAGCTATAACTCTTGTTGTACATATAGAGCCCGGTCCAATACCTACTTTGACTCCATCAGCTCCAGCCTCAACTAAAAATTTAGCTGCTTCTGCAGTTGCAATATTTCCAACTATGACATCAATTTTTGGAAATTTATCTTTAATTTTCTTTAGAATATTTAAAACCCCCTTCGAATGGCCGTGAGCAGTATCAATTACAACGGCATCAACTCCAGCTTTACACAAAGCCTCACATCTTTTTATAGAATCATTTGAAACTCCAATTGCAGCTGCAACTTTTAATCTTCCAAAAGAATCTTTATTGGATTTAGGTTTTAAAAATAATTTTTGAATATCTCTAAATGTTATTAATCCTAATAATTTATTTTGTTTGCTTACAACTGGAAGTTTTTCAATTTTATGTTTTTGTAATATCACTTCAGCTTCATCCATTGTAACTCCCTCATTAGCCGTAATTAAATTAGATTTGGTCATAACCTGTGATAATTTCTTATTATTATCATTTTCAAATCTTAAATCTCTGTTGGTAACAATACCAATTAGAATATTGTTTGAGTCTACAACAGGAATACCTCCAATACTGTACTCTTTCATACAATGCTTAGCTTCAGCAACTAATGAGTTTGCATTTAATGTTACAGGATCTAAAATCATTCCTGATTCTGATCTTTTAACTCGTTTAACTTTTTCAGCTTGCTGTTCAATAGTCATACTTTTATGCAAGACCCCTAAACCTCCTTCTTGAGCCATAGCTATAGCCATTTTACTTTCTGTAACTGTGTCCATAGCAGCAGAAACAACAGGGATATTTAAGTTAATATTTCTAGAGAATTTAGTTGTTAAATCAACTTGATTTGGAAGACATTCTGAATATGATGGCACTAACAATACATCATCGTAAGTAAGTCCTGTTCCAATAAATTTTTTGTCTGGGAGTTTCATAGCAATTAACTTATTAATTAATTGCATGCAAATATACTAAATTATTAATCCTTAAATAACTTGAGATCTTTTAATATTAAAAAAGCTGATAATAAAAATGACAAAGTCATTAATACGCCAGAAAATATTACCACATACTTGAACCAAAGAATTTCAAGCCAAAGCAAGTAAATACCTCCAAAAGTTAAAAGTATTGAAACAAATGGTTCTATTGCTAAAAAAAGCTTTAATCTAAAATTAATATTGGTCATACAAACTAAAAAACCCATCAAAAAGAAAATAACAGACATTGAAAGAATATGAGAATGAATAATAGTTAAAATTTCTCTTTCACTCTTTTTGAACTTCATAACGTCAATATCATCTTCGGAAAACTCATTGCCATTATACTGCTCAACTAAACCATTTGGGGTTGTACTATTTGAATAATCAACGAAAACTACACTTGAAATAAAGCCAATACTTGTTACTAATACAAATGTTGCTATTAGATATTTAAATTCTTTTGAAAGTTCTGAAAGACTGTTTATTTTGAGCACCGCGCAAAAATACTATATTATTTTGTTTTGAATTAAAAAATTCAAAGAACTTAATAATTCATTTACAGCATTGGTCATAGATTTAACTGAGATCGTTGCACCTGATATTGCTGAAATATTTTGTCTGTAAATAAATTTATGATTAGTTCCCTTTAAAAGAAACTGCTTCAACCATCTTTTACTGCCAATTTCACCTCCCCAGCTTTCTCTATACAACAAAACTTTTGCTTTTTTAATCACAAATTGATTATCAAAAAGAACTAAATACTCAAAAGTTTCAGTTTTACTTGGTGCAGTTCCGACATATGCATAACCAAGCTTAATGTCGTTGGAGGAAATTTCCAGAAGTCTATTTCCAGAAAAATCTGCAGTTAGTTCTTTAATAGGCTGAATTTGTACTGGATTCAATTCAAAATCTTCTAATACAAAAACTTTAGAAATTTCTTTTTTTACTTTTTTTAAAATGTTTTTATATAAAACATTTTCATGATTAGAAAAAGAACTGCATAGTATTACTACAAAATATAACAAAACAAAGCTCCAATTTATTTTTCTATGCAGTCCCATCTACTAATTAATTATTTGAATTTTTTAAAAGAATACACCAATACCCATATTAAATTGACCTTTTGATTCGCTATCAGGAACAGCTGTACCTTTTGATTGCCAGTCCATTTTAAAGACAGCTCCGTCAGCTAAATGATAAGAAAAACCAAAAGTAGTTTCTTTTCTGTGAAAAGATTCGTTTTTAGTTAAATTTCCTGCAACCTCAGCGTGAGTATCAAAATCTTCATATCTTAAAAAAACATCAAGTTTTTGTCTAGCTGTTAATGGAAGTAAATTATAAGCCCCCTCTACATAATATCCACTCATTTTCGAACCCAAATCCTTTCCCGATGCAAGATTGTACTTGTCTGTATCTGAAAGTGAAGCATTTATGTATTCCGATCTTGCAGAAAAACGATTTTTTACATATCTAGCGTCAAATCCAATCATAGATAATCCAACCTGAGAACCTACAACACTTTTATCAGTCGTTTGAGTTTTTCCGTTGTATAAACTTAAACCAAATTTAAGACCAGGTAGTCCATAATAGTCAACTCTAGCAGCAAAATTTGCATTGCTTCCTACAGATTCAGCACCTTTTTGTCTTCCAGATCTAAGTCCATTTGTTCCTTTTAATTTATAAGCTCCATTATAAGAAATGAATCCATTCATTACGTAAGCTTGGTATCTTAATGATGCACTATTAATTCTACCATAAACCCCTAATCCCATTTCTCTCCAAGTTGTAGGCACTAATTTATTATTTAGACTAGGTCTTTCTACACCATTATATGTTGTTGGCTCATGATATTCGTTAACGATTCCCATAGGAACTAGCATTAACCCTCCTCTTAAATTAAAGTTATCAGAAACTCCATAATTTAAAAAAGCTTGCTCAACGTAAACTTCCTTAACGTGCTCAAATTCAATTTCAGTGATAAAAGAAACTCTATCATCAAATTTATAAGCAAATAGCATTACAAGTCTTTGAACATCAATTTCAGAAACTCCAGAATCGGGATCATTGTAAGTGATTTCTCCGTATCCACCGATTTTAAGTCCAGTAGCCATTGTTTGAAGATTTAACATTTGTTTTTCGGAACTGTTCTGAGAAAAAACAGAAAACGAAATTAAAAGTGAAAATATAATTATTTGATTTTTCA
>Ga0228643_1000496_pt1 | contig 13296 bp, 10 predicted proteins | sample 55DmetaG_FD_190533 | JGI IMG/M metagenome (GOLD analysis project Ga0228643, IMG submission 190533) | Seawater microbial communities from Monterey Bay, California, United States - 55D | ecosystem: Environmental > Aquatic > Marine > Coastal | place: USA: California | collected 2016-11-08
CTTTTAAAACTTTAAATTTTATATAATTTCTTGTTAATGATTTATAAATTTATTTTGGCTTCAATTCTATTAGTGTTTGCTTCATATGTATCACTTACCAACCTATATTTAAAATATTTTTGAATTCCATACAGCACCAATTTATGCAAACAAAATATTATCTAGGATTTGATTTGGGAAGTTCATCCGTTAAAGTGGCTTTAGTAGAAGCGACTACGGGTGAAAATATATTGAGTCTACACGAACCCCAACACGAAATGTCTATTCTTTCAGAGCAAAACGATTGGGCGGAACAAGACCCTAACGATTGGTGGAAATTTGTGTGTCAAGGGACCAAACGAATTTTACAAGAATCAAAAATCGATCCTTCATCCATTCAAGCCGTTGGAATTTCTTATCAAATGCACGGTTTGGTGCTTGTTGATGGTGACGGCGAACCACTGCGGAATTCAATTATTTGGTGCGACAGTCGCGCTGTAGACATTGGTAAACAAGCTTTTGAAGATTTAACCAAAGAACGTTGTGTTTCCAATCTTTTAAACTCCCCCGCAAACTTTACAGCCTCTAAGCTCAAATGGGTTAAAGACAACGAACCTGAGTTGTATAAAAAAATTCATAAGTTCATGTTACCCGGTGATTTTATTGCATTTAAACTTACAAATGAAATTTCAACCACCAAAAATGGCTTATCAGAAGGTATTTTTTGGGATTATAAATCTGATTCCATTGCCAATTGGTTACTTGATTATTTTGAATTTAGCCCCGAATTGGTTCCCGATATTGTTGAGAATTTTACACCTCAAGCTTTCATTTCAAAACAAGCAGCAGTAGAAACAGGATTAGCTGAAGGTATCCCGATTACCTATCGTGCAGGTGATCAGCCAAACAATGCTCTTTCACTAAACGTATTCAACAGAGGAGAAGTTGCTGCCACTGGTGGTACGTCAGGAGTCATATATGCAGTGACTGACAGTAAAAATTCTATTGAAGCGAGTCGAATCAATCATTTTGCTCACGTAAATTATTCATCTGAAAAGCCAACAATTGGAAAATTGTTATGTATCAACGGAGCTGGGATTATGTACCGCTGGTTACGCAATCAAAGTTCTGCAGAATCCTACGAAACGATGAATAGGAAAGCGTCTAAAGTTCCCATTGGATCTGATGGCTTGGTCATTTTACCTTTCGGAAATGGTGCTGAGCGCATGCTAAATAATCAAAATATAGGCACTCAATTTTGTAACATCAATTTAAATCAGCATTCTAAAGCCCATCTTTACAGAGCTGCACTAGAGGGCATAGCTTTTTCATTTGTATATGGAATGGAAATCCTTAAAAACGACAATGCTGCCATTAAGGTTATTCGGGCGGGTAATGACAATCTTTTCAGATCTGAGATTTTTGCCAAAACCTTGTCAACTCTTATTGGTTATGAAATTGAAATTTACAATACCACAGGCGCTATTGGCGCTGCCAGAGCTGCGGGTTTGACCGATAAAGATTTTGATCGCTTCGGTCAAAACATCACAAAAAACGACCATGTGATGACATTTAAACCCATCGAAAATAAGAATCCATATCTTGATGCTTACCAAAACTGGAAAATAGAATTAGAAAAACAAATTAAAAATTAAATAATGATACTTACTGGAAATAAAGAATACTACAAAGGGATTGATGCCATTCAATATGAAGGCAAAGATTCGGATAACCCACTTGCATTTAAATATTATGACCCTACACGTGTTGTAGCTGGTAAAACCATGCGTGAGCATTTTAAATTTGCTATCGCGTATTGGCATACTTTCTGCGGACAAGGTTCTGATCCGTTCGGTCCTGGAACTCAAAATTTTCCTTGGGATCAGTCTTCAGACCCTGTTCAAGCGGCTAAAGATAAAGCCGATGCTGCATTTGAGTTTATTACTAAAATGGGCTTTGATTATTTTTGTTTTCATGATTATGATTTAGTTGCCGAGGCCAATTCTTTATCAGAATCTGAACATCGTCTTTCTGCTATTGTAGACTACATCAAACAGAAACAAGAGCAATCAGGAGTAAAGCTTCTTTGGGGAACCTCTAATTGTTTTTCGAATCCAAGATTTATGAACGGTGCCTCTACCAACCCAAATTTTGAGGTGGTTGCACGTGCTGGGGCACAGGTCAAATTGGCACTAGACGCGACCATGGCGCTCAATGGAGAAAACTATGTCTTTTGGGGTGGGCGTGAAGGCTATATGTCACTGTTGAATACTGATATGGGTCGCGAATTGGACCACATGGGCCAATTTTTGACCATGGCAAGGGATTACGCCAGAGCGCAAGGCTTTAAAGGTACATTTTTTATTGAACCAAAGCCTATGGAACCTATGAAACATCAGTATGATTTTGATTCGGCAACAGCTATTGGATTCTTAAAAGAATACGGATTGGATAAAGATTTCAAATTAAATATTGAAGTAAACCACGCCACACTTGCACAACACACCATGCAACACGAACTGGCAGTGGCTGCAAAAGCTAATATGCTAGGAAGTATTGATGCCAACAGAGGTGATTACCAAAATGGTTGGGATACCGATCAATTTCCAAATAATATTCAAGAAACAACTGAAGCAATGTTGGTGTTTTTAGAAGCAGGAGGCTTGCAAGGTGGAGGTATTAATTTCGATGCAAAAATAAGAAGAAACTCAACGGATATGGAGGATGTGTTTTTGGCCCATATTGGGGGTGCAGATAATTTTGCTCGCGCATTGATTACTGCTGATAAAATCATAATATCTTCAACTTATAAAAAACTAAGAAAGGAGCGTTACGCTTCTTTTGATGATGGCAAAGGAGCTGCATTTGAAACCGGATCACTAAACCTACAAGACTTGTATCAAATTGCTCTGGAAAATGGAGAGATTTCTCCACAAAGTGGCAAACAAGAGCTTTTTGAAAATATCATTAATCAATACATTTAATTAATTTTAGTATTATGTACTATTTTGCCTTATCATCTTCATCTGTTTTGGAGAAACTGGACTGGTTTGTTTTGAGTATTTATTTTTTAGCATTAATTGCTGTAGCTGTTTGGGTTGTCTTACAAAAAAATAAAAATACAGAAGACTATTTTTTGGCAGGACGAAATGTGGGCTGGTTTGTTATCGGCGCCTCAATATTTGCTTCTAATATTGGTTCAGAACACGTAGTTGGTCTCGCGGGTACTGGTTTTGAGTCTGGAACACCAATGGCGCATTACGAGCTTCATGCTTGGATTGTTTTATTACTTGGATGGTTGTTTTTGCCGTTTTATATTAGAAGTGGTGCTTTTACCATGCCGGAGTTTCTAGAAAAACGATTTGATAGTCGCTCACGTTGGTTTTTATCTTTATTTTCTTTAGTGGCTTATGTGCTCACAAAAGTTTCTGTGACCATATATGCAGGTGGTATTGTAGTCTCCGAACTGTTAGGTATTCCCTTTTGGTATGGCGCTATTGGTATTGTTGTTTTTACTGGGGTCTACACTGTTGTAGGTGGAATGAAAGCGGTTATATATACCGAAACACTTCAAACGATTGTCCTTATTCTTGGATCATTAATTATTACATATTTAGGCTTACAAGAAGTCGGGGGCTGGGGGCAATTGCGTGAAACTGTAATCGCTGTAAGTCCAGACCATTTTAATATGTGGCGTCCGATTTCCGATCCGGATTTCCCTTGGACAGGACTCTTAATTGGTGGAACTATTGTGGGGATTTGGTATTGGTGTACCGATCAGTATATCGTACAAAGAACTTTAGCAGCTAATAACATTAAAATTGGTAGGCGAGGAGCTATTTTTGGAGCTTACCTTAAATTGTTACCAATCTTAATTTTTTTGGTTCCTGGAATTATTGCATTTGCTTTATCTATTCAAAACCCAGAAGTTTTTTCTGTCGAAAAAGCAGACCGCGCTTTTCCAATGCTAGTTAAAACCTTGCTTCCAGTAGGTTTAAAAGGGTTAGTTGCTGGTGGTCTTATGGCTGCTTTGATGAGTTCCTTGGCTTCTGTATTTAACTCGTGCTCTACCATCTTTACTATTGATATTTATAAAAAATTAAAGCCTAATAAGTCGGAACAATATCTTCTTAAAGTTGGAAAAATTGCAACAGGGTTTATTGTTGTACTAGGGATTATTTGGATTCCAATTATGGAAAAAATTGGTGGCGGTGTGATGTATCAATACTTGCAAAATGTACAATCGTATATTGCGCCTCCTGTTACAGCTGTTTTCTTATTGGGTATTATTTGGAAACGCGTTAATTCAGCTGCGGCAATCACAACACTTTTATCGGGTTTTGTTCTTCTAGTTCTAAGGCTTGGTTCAGAAATTTATTACCAGCCACAAATTTCATCTGATGTGCTTGTTGACTCATTGCTTTATAGTTTTGCAACAATTAACTTTGCACATATGGCTATTTTTATGTTTGTTTTCTCAGTTATAATGTGTGTTTCGATAAGCCTAATTGGTATTGCACCTGATTATAAAACGATTGCTGGATTGTCCTTTGGAACATTAACAGATGAACAAAAGGATGCTTACAAGAACAGCTATGATACTATTGATGTGGTGTTATCGGTTGTTTTAGTTTTTCTAGTAATTGGCATACTTTGTTATTTCACAGGTTAAATAAAGTTAATATGATTCATAGACTAATTTCAATAAGATTGTTTAATTTAATATTTATTTTACTATTGAACTGTGGAGGTTCAAGTAATGACTCAACAGATACCTCATTGCCACCTGATCCGATTCTTGAGGATGTGTTTTATATTTCTCAAACTATAGATGGGGTAGAAGTACAACGCGAAGTGCTTTTACATTTTCCTGAAAATTTTGATCAATCACAATCTTATCCTATGGTTATTGCTTTTCATGGCAATGGTGGGCAAAATAATAGCTGGTTATATAAATTATCACAATTTGTAGATGCAGGAGAATTTATTGGTGTATATCCACAGGGGTATTTAAACTCATGGAATTTAGGTGCAGAAGCGTCTACTGCAGATGAGGTTTATTTTTTCAATCAAATAATGGCTAAACTTGAAACGTATTCATTTTTTGACACTTCAAAAGTTTATGGAATAGGAGTGTCTAATGGCTCTGCTTTAATCAATAAATTAGCAATAGAAACCTCTTATTTTAGCGCCATTGCAGCTCTTGCAAGTCAATTGATTGTTGAGACGGTACCCAATAGCTCAACCGCTCCGGTTGCTGTTTACCAGATGTGTGGTACGGCCGATAATATCATTCCATACAATGGCGGTATGTCTGTAGTAGGGCATAATTTCTTAAGTGCTCCTGAAAGTGCTTTGAGTTGGGTAAATGCATTTAATTGTGTGACAGAACCAATTGTAGAAATGTTAGGAGAGGATGAAATTTTAATTTACACAGATTGTGAATCAGAAAAAGAGATTCGCTTTCATAGAGTAAATAATGCAGGACATAATTTGAATCAGCCTAATACCCCTAATTTTTATGGTCCAGTTTGGGAATTTTTAAAACGTTTTTAAAATTATGAATTTGTCTTCATTTCATTTAAAATTAATCGGGTTCTTTATTGTGTTGTCTTCATTATGCTCTTCTTTAATTGCTCAAAACAAAATTAATATAGAAGGCGTGGTTTACGACGAATTTGATTATCCGATTCCTTATGCCTCTATAGGAATTATAAAAAAAAATATTGGTACAAGTTCAACTGAGGAAGGGACATTTAAGTTTTATGTGTCTAATAATGAAATTTCAGACGTCATAGAAATTTCATCAATTGGTTACGAGCCCTTTAAAATTACTGTACAAAATTTTATTGCCTTGAAAGATAAAACTTTTGTGCTAAAAGAGAAGATTACAGCATTGGGTGAGGTTTCTATTGAAAGGCCAAATGAAATAGTAAAAAAGGCCTTCAAGAAATTGAAGACAAATACCATCAGCCGAAAACATAAGTTAGGCGTACTGTATAGGCGCTGGTCGGTAGAGGATAAACTATGTCGTTATTTCATCGAACAATATATAGATCTTATAGACCGTGGTCCTTCTTCTTATATTCAAGCTTTTGAAGTGCTTCAAAGTCGTACTTCTTCGGATTATAGATTTATAAAAAATGAACAAGACCGTCATGCCCTACAATTCATGGCGCTTAATAATCCCCTGCGCAATGGACCATCACTAGGATCATACAATTGGAAAAAAATTGAAGACACATTTTATGAAGGAGAAGATGTCTTGGTATTGCAGGGCACTCAAAAAAGCGGAAACAGTATAACGCTATATATTGGCTTCGATTCTTCAAAAATATATAAGATTGAAAAGAATACAATTTCAATGAAAATTGGTAAAAGTTTGAACGCACTTTACATCTACAAAAAAAATAATGAAGGTAAACTTTATTTAAGTTACCACAAACGTCAATGGGAAGGGGCTGTGGCCACTCCAGAACACGTAAAAAGAGCTATGCTTAATGAAGGAAAAAAGGAGCGTAAATATATTCCTATTTCATACCGTCATGAAGTTTTTGTATTGGATCTTGAGGATGGTAATGGTAAAATGAAATTAAATGACGAGTCTATTAAACAAGATATGACATTGTATAAAATCCCGTACGACGAGGAATTTTGGAATAGTGTCAGTTTACCTCCTGAGACTAAATTTTATTTAAAAAATATAAAAGAATTGGAAGGGCTTTACGATGTTCCTATTGAAACCCAGTTTTTGTATTCTAACAAAAGGTAACTTTTGGGAATAAAAAGTGAGGCAAAGGGAGTAAAGTCTAAGTATTTTGTTGAAGATTTGGAATTGATTTAGAATAAGGTGTACCTTTGTTCCAAAGTTCACAATGACCTGTATCGTTATATATTGTCATTTTTAAAACCTAATATATGACATTCCAGTCTTTGGGACTTATTGAAGCCCTACTTAAAGCAGTTCGTTTACAGGGCTATGAAACACCCTCTCCAATTCAACAAAAAGCTATACCTCCAATTCTTGAAGGCCTTGATGTACTCGCTTCGGCTCAGACAGGAACAGGGAAAACTGCAGGATTTACCCTGCCAATGCTGCAAATTTTATCAAAAAACCCAGTCCGCCATCGGCGTCCTGTACGTGCATTGGTGCTTACGCCAACTAGAGAATTGGCCGATCAGGTATTTACAAACATTAAACACTACAGTAAATTTTTGGACCTTCGTTCTACTGTTATTTTTGGTGGTGTAAATCAAAACCCGCAAATCAAGCAACTTCGAAATGGAGTTGATGTTTTAGTAGCAACTCCGGGGCGATTGATTGATTTGGAAAATCAAGGCCATTTATCACTGTCTCAAGTCGAGATCTTTATACTTGATGAAGCCGATCGTATGTTGGATATGGGGTTTAAACGTGATATCGACAAAATACGATCATTGATTCCCTCTAGACGCCAAAATTTAATGTTTTCGGCTACTTTTTCAAGAGAAATAAAAAGTTTAGCACAGACCCTTTTAAAACGGCCAATTCTTGTAGAAGCAACACCGGAAAACACAACTGTTGAAGCGGTTACTCAACAGATTTACAGAGTGGCAAAAGAGAAAAAAACAAAGCTTCTTATAAAACTTATCAAAGACGGACAGTGGCAACAAGTATTGGTGTTCATGCGCACCAAACATGGCGCTAATAAACTTTGTAAAAAACTTGAAACTGCTCAAATTTCAGCAATGGCTATTCATGGAAATAAAAGTCAAGGCGCAAGAACACGCGCTTTAGCCGGTTTTAAGAATCGTGACATTCGTGTTTTAGTTGCAACGGATATTGCTGCACGTGGTTTGGATATTCCTTTGTTACCACATGTGATTAATTACGAGCTTCCAAACATTCCTGAAGATTACGTACACCGCATAGGTCGTACAGGTCGAGCAGGAGCAAATGGCGTGGCTTTATCTTTAGTCTGTGCCGAAGAAACTTCGTACTTAGCTTCTATAGAAAAACTTACCAAGCAACGTTTCAAGAAAGAAATTGTTGAAGATTTTGAACCCGATCCTAATGCTTCAACAGCGCCTCCTAAACAAGGTGGAGGTCGCCAAAGACGCAGTGGTGGCCGACCCAGTAATAACCGTCAAGGCTCTACTGCCGGAGCTAACAGATCTAATTCTAAGCGCCGCCGCCGCTAACTTTAGTAGTTTCATTGTTTGCTAATTCATGTAAACTCTTTGCAACAGCAAATTTTTAAGTAGCAGGAATTTCCAAAATAAAATTTATTTTAGTGAGTTATGCCTTGGAGCCAAGAGGCGTAAAATCGAACTATTTTGAGTAGAATTAGATTAGAGTTTAAATTCCTGCTAATAAATTCCCTAGGCCGTCTTTAAATTGAAAGCCTTCCATGGTTCTGTATTTATTCAGTTTTTTGTTTGCCTCTAGTCCCCACAATAAAAATTCCATCATAAACAATAGATCTTCATCGCGACAATCTACATTATAAGCTGTTATTAGTTTTTTTAAGTTAGGAACGTTCATTAAGGTATCGTGGTATACATTATCACTTAGGTTGTCTTCCAAAAACAATTCATTATCGCCGTAAAACCATTCTAACAGCTGGTCATAAGGACCTTCTTCCTCTTGTTTTTTAAGTTTTTTTATTTCTGGAAAATAAGCTGGAAACAAGGTTTTTATAGCTTGACTAATTAAGTGAAAAGAAACTTGTTCTGCCCCTTCTTGTTCGCCTTCATAGACCAATTCTACTTTTCCATTTATAGCAGGTATAGTTCCTAGAAAGTCAGACATTCTAATGCAGGTACTTTGCTCGCCAGACATGAGCATACGGCGTTCAGCAGCACTCATTAGGTTTTCAAAAGCAGTAATGCTCATCCGTGCACTCACGCCACTTTTGGAATCAACATATTCACTTTTTCTAGCTTCAAAACCTATTTGTTCCAAAATATCACGCGCCAATTCAGGGACGTGTATAGCCTGCTGAACTGCCTCGTCGGTATGAGTCTCTTGTCGGGTTATGGCCTTAGCCGTTTCCAGGTTGTGTGGATAGTGTGTCAAAATTTGAGAACCAATACGGTCTTTCAGTGGGGTAACAATACTTCCTCGGTTAGTGTAATCCTCAGGGTTGGCTGTAAAAACAAACTGGGTTTCAATTGGTAATCGGAGTTTGAATCCACGGATTTGAATTTCTTTTTCTTGTAGAATGGAAAAAAGTGCTACTTGTATTCGTGCTTGTAAATCAGGCAATTCATTTAAGACAAATATACACCTATGTGCCCTGGGAATCATGCCAAAATGAATCACCTTTTCATTGGCATAAGACAACTTAAGGTTAGCTGCTTTAATGGGATCAACGTCGCCAATCAAATCGGCTACACTAACATCTGGCGTAGCTAATTTCTCAAAGAAGCGATCGTTTCGGTGTAGCCAAGTGATGGGGGTGTGATCTCCTTTTTCTGCAATAAGTGCTTTGGCAAAATTGCTGATAGGGGCTAGTGGGTCATCATTTATTTCAGAGCCTTCGACCACAGGCACCCACTCGTTTAATAATTGGGTAAGCTGTCGCGCGAGTCTTGTTTTGGCCTGACCTCTCAAGCCGAGTAAGTTGATACTATGCCCCGAAAGCAATGCCCGTTCTACATCTGGAATAACCGTATTTTCGTAGCCCAAAAGACCTTCAAATGTTGGCTTGCCTTTTTGCATACGAGCTCTAAGGTTTCGTGCCAGTTCTTGTTGAATAGAAAGGGGTTTGTAATCCGTTTTTTTTAGTGCGCCTAGTGTGGTACTTTTTTTCATTTATCTCAATCGTTTTTTTCTATTTTGTTCATAGTCTTCAAAAATCATTTCGCCTAAGCCTTTTAATCCTGTGAAGAATGCCTTTCCTTTATTAGCTTCAGTAAAAGTCCGAATAAACTCTTTTAAATAGGGATCTTGTGCAATCATAAAAGTAGTGATGGGGATATGAATTTTTCTCGCCTGTCGTGCCATATTATAACATTTATCTACAATATAATCGTCTAGTCCATTGCTATTTTTATAATAGGTGCCATCGGAGTTTTTTAAACAACTTGGCTTTCCATCCGTAATCATAAATATTTGTTTATTACTGTTTTTTCTTCGTCGTAACAAATCCATTGCCAAGGTAAGTCCGGCAACAGTATTGGTATGATAAGGTCCTACTTGTAAGTATGGAATATCTTTGAGTGCAATTGGCCAAGCATCGTTTCCAAATACCAAAATGTCGAGTGTGTCTTTTGGGTATCTAGTGGTAATAAACTCCGCCAGTGCCATGGCTACTTTTTTGGCCGGGGTAATGCGATCTTCGCCATACAAAATCATACTATGGCTGATATCAATCATTAAAACCGTGCTCATTTGCGTATTGAAATAACTGTCCTCCACCACTAGGTCGTCGTGATGCAATATAAATTCATCTCCTGCAGATCGTATTTGTGCATTGCGCAGGCTTTCGGTCATAGATATTTTCTCTAGTGGGTCACCAAATTGATAGGCTTTAAATTCGCCAGTATTGTCTGCGCCTTGCCCGATGCTTTTTGTTTTGTGGTTGCCGCTGCCTGCTTTTTTGAGTTTACCGAAAATTTGCTTTAAGGCGTGTTCGCGCAACAGCTTTTCTGTTTTGGCAGTGAGGGACATCCCTTTTTCATCGCCAATACCATCGCCTTTTGGTTGTATATAAGCACGTTTTATGAGGTCTTCGATAAAATCATCTATTGTGTATGCTGTGGTGGTTAAGCCATATTCAATATCTAATTCACGCAGCCAATTAATGGCTTCATCAAAGTCGCCAGAGGTATGGGTAATTAACTCCTTAAAAACCTCAAAAAGACGCTCAAACGGTGTTTGGTGCTTAGGGATATGTTGTGTAAATGTAATTCCAGCAGTGGACAGTTTTAGTTTCATAGAAATGTAAATTTAATAAAACCGTACTGTAATTTTCTTAAAATAATGTTTAAAAATAATATTAAAAAATAAAATAATCTTAGAGATAAAAAGTGAAGCAAAGAGGCGTAAAATCGAACTATTTTGGGTAGGATTTAATTCTCATTTCTTCCAGGTACCTCCATATTTATAAGCACTGTTATTAGCTTTAACTTTAAGTAAGCAGTCCTCGCACACAAACACCCATTCCTTAGGGTTTTTGTATTGTATCCTGTACATGGTAGAGAAATCTGTATTACAGACCGCGCAATGCTTTATTCGTTGTTTCAAAAATTAAAAATTTTATTTTAGCTCTACAATAATTTAATTTCGTCTATTAAACACTTCATAGGGTATGTTATAAGCAAACAGCTCAAATTTGTTTAAATACGGAATACCTTCACCTTTTAGAGTTGCTATTAATTGATTTTTATAACGTACATTTTTTTTGTCGTTTGCCCAACCTTTAATTTTATATTGGCTTTTAAGAGGAAACAGATGTACTATTGTATATCCAACTAACAAAATGCCAGGAATGATGACTAATATTTTCATAAAAAAAAATTAAAGTCCCTGAATTACAATACTATAACTTTTAATTCAACTAATTTTATCACGTTTTATAAATGAATGTTAAATGTTAAAAATTGCCTTTGACCCAATCTACAAACATCAGCTGAAAGTTGGGCATCGATTTCCTATGGAAAAATATGAGTTGTTACCAGAGCAATTATTGAGAAAAAATATTTGTAATTATGATAATTTTTTCTCCCCAACTCCTATAGAAAAACAATTGCTGCTATCCACACACGATGAAGGTTACTACAATAATTTGATCAATTTATCATTGCCCAAATTAGATGCTAGGCAAATCGGTTTTCCGCTTTCTGATACTTTGATAAAGCGCGAGCGTATAATTGCCCAAGGTACCATTCAAAATACACATTATGCACAACAATATGGTATTTCGATGAATATAGCAGGCGGAACCCATCATGCTTATCGAGACCGACCCGGTGCATTTTGTATGCTAAATGATCAGGCTATTGCTGCTAATTACCTACTAGACAATAATTTAGCTAAAAGAGTTATGATTGTTGATTTGGATGTACATCAGGGTGATGGAACAGCCTCAATTTTTGAACATCAAGACTCTGTTTATACCATTTCTTTTCATGGTCAAAAAAACTATCCGTTCAAAAAACAAAAGAGTGATTTTGATTTACCCCTTGAGGATCATACTGGAGATGAGGTTTATCTCAATGCTCTAAAAAATAACTTGCCAAGTTTGGTAGATGCTTTTGAACCAGATTTTATCTTTTATCTGGCTGGTGTAGATATCTTAAAAACTGATAAACTTGGTCGATTAGGGTTGTCAATAGAGGGCTGTAAGGCAAGAGATCGCTTTGTTTTAACTTTTTGCAAGCGACATAATATTCCAGTTCAAGTGAGTATGGGAGGCGGGTATTCTATTCATTTAAAAGACATTATTGATGCTCATTCTAATACTTTTGAATTAGCTCAAGATTTGTTTTTTTAGTATAAAATATTCCCTAAAATAAATTTTATTTTAGGGAATAATCTCGTGGAGCAGAGGGGAGTGAAGTCGAACTATTTTGTGGATGATTTAGCTATTTTGAAATCAAAAACATTTCCAACGTGCAATATGTGTTTTATCACTCAATCAATAATTTAAAAACTGCTTTAGAATTTTCTGATTTAATATTAACCAAATACAAACCTGCTGCTTCATTTAGAGTAATTTTTAATACCTGGGTGTTGTAGTATGAATCGGATTGAATTTGCTTACCATTTAAATCTGTGATTGTTATATCGACTTTTTCAAAGTTTTTTTGCATGTCAATTGATAAATTTCCACTTGTTGGATTTGGATAAATTAAAGGAGTGAGTTGGAAATTGTTGTGAACGATTCCCAAAGAAGGCTCAACAAAAATGGTATAATCTTCAACTTCACCATCAAAGTCGGTCTCACATTGATTAGGATAGGTACCAAATTTCGCTGCTACTCTTAATACTGTTTCCCCTTCTTGTGCATTATCGGGTACAGTAATTGAAAGTGGAGATAAACTGGTAATGCCATTAGTTGTGTTTGTTGCAAATCCTAAATTATAGGTTTCGCCCTCATCATCAAAATCATCATCTTGATTCCAGTCAATCCAAGCAGTGGAGTAAATACTATAATTTCCATCAGTGTCAAGATTTACACTAAGATTATAATCATTTCCAATTTGAACTATAGATGAAAAAGTTTCTGTGAAGTCAGAGTAGGGGCTGGTTTTTCCAGTACCGTTATATATGCCATTGAAATTAACAAGAGTAATGGCTGTATCCCACGACATGTTTCCAAAAGATTCACA
>Ga0228643_1000509_pt1 | contig 13091 bp, 10 predicted proteins | sample 55DmetaG_FD_190533 | JGI IMG/M metagenome (GOLD analysis project Ga0228643, IMG submission 190533) | Seawater microbial communities from Monterey Bay, California, United States - 55D | ecosystem: Environmental > Aquatic > Marine > Coastal | place: USA: California | collected 2016-11-08
GAATATATGATAGTCATCTTAAAGCACGTGAAGAAATTGGTGCATGGACTGCGTTATCTGATACAGCTTATGTCAATAAGCGTAACAACGTTTTGAACCGATAATTAGGTTTACTATTAGGCCAAGGCACTTCGTTGCCTTGGCCTTTTTATCATGAAAAGGGTATACGATGGCTTCGACAACAGTCCAAAATGGGAATGGTTTGTTTTCAAATCCTTTGTTTGTGAGATCACTTGGATGGTCTAATTTATGGGTAATGTTCGCCTATCTATTTAATAATTTTGCAACTTTTTGGGGTGGCCTGCCGGGTGCTTCATTAAACAATGGAGCAGTAGGATTGTTGCAACTTTTATTATATCCAGCGGTTATTATTATGGCAGTTTTCTGGACTTTGAGGCGCAGAGAAGTCACTTTGCGGCAAGATAGTTACACAATCTCAGATATGAATGCATTCTTGATCCGAGCCGCATTTTGGGCAGTTGTGTTGGTTGGGTGTATGGATAGTTTGATATCATTCCTTCGTGTTGAAGATATGTTGTCAGGTTTAGTTGGCGAAACAATGGATAAAAATTTAGGGCGATCACAATTTAGAGGGCCATATGTTCATATACCACTGATAATTATGGGTATTCTTCTGGCAACAAGAACAAAAACTTTAGGATTTCATTGGCTTGCATTATTGATTGTAATCGGTGAATTAATGATTGTCGTATTTCGTTTTATTTTTTCCTATGAACAGGCTTTTATGTCAGACCTTGTACGCTTTTGGTATGGAGCTCTGTTTCTATTTGCTTCAGCCCATACGCTATTAGAAGAAGGTCATGTACGTGTTGATATTCTTTATGCTGGTTTAAAAGAAAAATCGAAGGGTCGCATTAATGCAATTGGAACAATATTCCTCGGCATTTCTTTATGTTGGATGATCATTTTGACTGGGATGGCTCAAAAAACTTCTATTATAAATAGTCCGCTTTTAAACTTCGAAACTACACAATCAGGTTTTGGATTATATGTAAAATATATGATGGCGGGTTTCTTGGGTATATTTGCAATATCGATGATGATCCAATTTGTGAGCTACCTTATGGCTGCTGTAGCTGATTATCGAGGTGAAGATGGTAAATATGTCCCATCAGGTTCAGGAGCTCACTAATGGAACTGTTCTTTCTATTACTTTTAATTGCTTTAATGGCAGGGGCGTTAGGTTCAGGATACCCGGTTGCCTTTGCCTTGCCAGGTGCTTCAATTATCACATTGGTATTAGCTGGATTAACCGGTTATTTAATTACTGGTGATCAAGGGGCATATTTCAGCCAAGGTGATGCCTGGACTTGGCTAAGCTCTGGGAATGCAAACCTCAGAGGAACTTACTGGGTCCCCGAACGTGATACCCTTATTGCTATACCACTGTTTATCTTCATGGGCATAATGCTTCAAAGATCTAAAATTGCTGAAGATTTGTTATTAACAATGGCAAACCTTTTTGGACCAGTGCGTGGCGGTTTAGGTGTTTCTGTTGTATTCGTTGGAGCATTATTGGCTGCCACAACTGGTATCGTTGGTGCAACTGTTGTTGCAATGGGGCTTATTTCTTTACCGGCAATGCTTAGGAATAATTATTCACAATCTTTAGCGACAGGAACTATCGCTGCTTCAGGAACACTAGGACAAATTATACCGCCATCAATTGTATTAATCATTCTTGCAGATCAATTGGCTTCAGCTGCAGACCAAGGCTCAAGTATCCGTAAAGCACTCCACAAAGAAACAACTGGTGAGCTCTCTATGCCGTCAACATTTGATGTAACTTCTACATCTGCTGGTGAAATGTTTTTGGGAGCTTTCATTCCTGGATTAGTACTTGTTTGTTTATATATAATTTACATATTAGTTTTTGCCTTTTTGAAGCCATCGGCGGCCCCATCAGTTCCATATGAAGGAAAATATGACCGGGCATTTGCCAACAAAGTTTTCTTATCACTCGTTCCACCGTTATTTTTAATATTTATTGTTCTTGGATCTATTATGTCTGGAATAGCCACGGTTAACCAGGCAGGTGCCATTGGTGCTGCTGGTGCTTTGATCATGGCGGGTTATAGATTAACTGATGGCCAAAAAGGGTGCTATCATCCAGCAATATTATGTTTAGTAAGTCTCCTAGCGGTTGGGCTGATTTTATCAAATTTTGATACAAATATAAAAGGAATTGAAACTGGGCGTGACCAACTTGGTGTTTTTTTAGCATTAATCGCTACTATTGGACTATTGGGTAGTTTAGTTTGGAGTGGTTACAGAGCATTTAAGATTGAAGATACTTTAAATGGTGTGATGATGGAGACTGCTAAAGCTACGGCATTAGTTTTCATAATCCTATTAGGGGCAGCTATTTTGACTGCTGCATTTCGTGCATTTGGAGGCGAACATTTAGTAAAAGAATTTTTGGATGGATTAGCTGGAGGCTTCTGGTCCAAATTTATTATAGTTATGGCTGTGATTTTCATACTAGGGTTTTTCCTTGATTTTATTGAGATTGCAGTTGTTGTAGTCCCTATTGTTGCTCCAATATTATTGGCTGATCCTGGTGCGAATGTAACTGCAGTTTGGTTAGGCGTTATGATCGGCCTAAATATTCAGACGAGCTTTTTAACACCACCATTTGGGTTTGCTTTATTCTACCTTCGGGGTATTGCACCGGCTGTAGTCAAAACTATTAATATGTACAAAGGGGTCATTCCCTTTATTGTTCTGCAAATAATTGCAATGGTTATTGTGGCTAATTCACCTAACTTGGTTAATTATTTGCCAAATAGAGTAGCACTTCTGTCTGAAAATTCGCCCCCTCCCAGAAATCCACAAATCGCATATTGCGTTGATCAATACGTATCTAATCAGATTTCAATAAACGGTGATATTATTATTGCTGGAGCAGAAACAGCGAGTAAAATTGACTTGTCGGTATTACCAAAGAAGTTACTGAAAAATACTTCCAAGAGTTTTGCTAACGTCAATCTTGCAATTGACCAGCTACGAAGTGCAGAATTAATTACTGAAGAATTAACTCAGGCATCGATAAATTTCCGGCCTTTACATCAATCAGTTCGCTCAATTGAACGTAACATCCGTAGTTATGAAGAAGAGATTAATCATATTAAATCTGACATGAAAAACTTGGAAGAGGGTGGCAAACTGCGACCACTAGAAGAAAAAATCACTCGACTAGAAAAAGAAAAAGAAGCTCTAATTGCTACTATTCCAGAAAGTTGGAACGAAGAACTAAAAATATTCCGTGATTTACAGAAGGCTGAACAATCCGCATATCGAAAATATACTAAATCTGCTCAAGCTGCATATCAACCAATTGCAAATATGAATGTAATTTTAGAAGCTAACAGTGATTATTTTATACTAGAGGAAGAATTGCTAGCCACTAAAACTCAAGTTGAAAATCTAACACCAGAAGAAATGATTGAACCTTTAGGGTCTCTTGGTAAGCGCTTTAGTAAAGTTGCTGGTGCGGAAAAAATAAAATCTGCAATATCTAAAGCCAGAAGAGCCTTGAAGTCTAGAAATCCTAGCAAAGAAAAAGCCCAAAAACAGTTAGATAAAGCAATCAAATTATATTCTGAACAAGTTGAATGGCGTACAGATGCAGCAGAAAGTATCTTGCCAAAATTGATTACTTATGAAGATTTAATGAGAGAAACTATTGGCATCAGAGATCAAGCAAAATTAACAAAAGAACAGGCTTTGTTTGTAGCAAAATGCCAGGCTAATCATCGAGATGTTTCATTGAATTTCTAATAATAAATAAAGTATTTATTGTTCAAAAAAACACTTGCATTCGGTCCGTGAATCAAGCAAAAGGCGCTTTGAAAGTGCCCCTATAGCTCAGCTGGTAGAGCAATTGATTTGTAATCAATAGGTCCGCGGTTCAAGTCCGTGTGGGGGCACCAGTTTCCAAAGAAATCCGCAGTTAACCACCTGATATCAAGCGATATTTGTTTTCGTATGATACAGGAGGCCACCATATGGTCCACCAAAAGTGCACTTATTTGAAGCTAAAGGGACAGACATATTACTTCTCGCGTCGGGTACCTAAGCGTATCCAGAAACACTTTAAGACTGATCGAGTCGAAGTGTGTCTACATACGACATTAGAATCTTCAGCGCGTAGGCAATCCCAAGTGTTGGCAAGTGAACTTGAGGATCATTGGTATATCTTAAGAAGACGCGAGATGAAGGATCGTCTCTCTAATGTCTTTGGTGGCTTTGAGTTTGGACAAGGTGCTGCTTTAGCTCATATAGGTAAAGGTCCAAAGTTATCCCAGGCCCTAGAGACTTACCTCTCCTTAAAAGGCACTGGCAGACCAAAGACCTTTGAAGGTGGAGCACGTAGGTCTGTTGGTTATCTGATGGAAGTAACAGACGACAAACCAATAGATGCCTATCAAAGGTCTGATGCTAATGCCTTTAGAGAATATTTAAGGTCTCGCAGTTTGTCTTCAGAGAGCATTGCCCGGACTATCAGCAATGTAAGAGCAATCATTAACTTCGTATCAAAAGAAGAGGGGCTACAGCCATCTCAAGCCTTTAGTGGCGTTTATCTAGGTGAGCCTACCAAGAAGGTAACTAGATATGTTCCTGATGCAAAAGAACTTAAGAAACTGCAGAGACTATGTAGATCTTGTGATGATGAGATGAGGTGGTTGCTTACACTTATTAGTGACACAGGCTTGAGGTTGTCAGAGGCGCTGGGCTTATCGAAGGATGAAGTATTCCTAGACACATCCACTCCTTACATTGTGATTGAACCAAAGCCATGGAGGCGCCTTAAGACCGCAGATAGTGAAAGAGTTGTTCCCCTCGTCGGTGAGGCTTTGTGGTCAGCTCAGAGGGCAACAGATGCTTCTAATAACGACTACCTCTTTCCTAACTATTGTGATGGAAACCAAGTTAAGTCTAACTCTGCAAGTAGTGCCTTGAATAAATGGCTCAAAGAAAATGTGTCAAAAGAGATTGTAGTTCATAGTTTAAGGCATGCCATGAGGGATCGTTTAAGGGCAGTGGAATGCCCAGCAAACATAATAGACCAGATAGGTGGCTGGAGTAGGAAGGGTGTAGGAGAGAGCTATGGGAATGGGTATCAGGTGGAGCAATTGCATCGCTGGGTTCTAAGATGCTTACCTGAAATAGTTAAACAAATATAAAAATGTATTCTAAATGATTTTGCGCCTATCGTCATCGACCTACACAGGCCAACATCCTCTGCATTTATGACCTTCCAAACGTCTGTGAGGTGTTCGATATCGTAATCACTTAACATTGAATCAAAAATATGTAAGAATGATACTAAATCAATTGGAGAGTTTAAATGAAATTGCGGAAAATTATTTTATCTCTAGCAATAATAATCATACCTTTTACATCGTTTGCAGACAAAACAACTGCTACAATTCAAAGAAACTTAAATCTCCTTGGCTATAATGCTGGACCTGTAGATGGAGCGTATGGCAAAAAAACTCGCTTGGCATTAGAACAATTTTATAAAGATAATGGTGGACTATTTGATGGAAAAACTGATGACAATGAAATCACAGACTTAACAAAGGCATTAGCATTAAATAGTGGGTGTAATTCTTCAGATCTTTATGTAACTACATCTGAAATAAGTGATAAAAAATTTAGTCTATTTGGGAGTAAGGTTCGGAATACTAAGATACCTAAATACCTTAAAAATACGACAGGGGAAATTACTTCAGATATTGGAAATGTCTACGCTCACATACATTTAGTAGATGATTTTAACAATGATGGCATAGATGATTTACTTATTGATTATAATTCCACTTTAGTTGCTCCATTAATATTATATGGCCAAAAAAGTGGGTCATTTAAGATCTTAGATTTAGGAGTTTCAAATTCTAATGCAGCTAGAAAAACAATAAGAAAAGCAGTCAGTGCTGACTTCAACAATGACGGCTTCTTGGATATTTTTGGTTTTACAACAGGTGATCATTATCAAGATAAAGACATATCTGAAGTAGATCTTCTTTTAATAAATCAAAATGGAAATACTTTTGAGGCGGTAGATATACCTGAACCACGAAAAAATACACCAAATCATGGCGGTTTTGTTATTGATATTAACAATGATGGATATACAGATATAATATCACTGGATGAGGATGAAGGTTTTGCGACTTACCCATTAAAAAACATAGAAGGGAAAAAGTTTTCTTTACTTAAAAAAGGGTTGAACCCTGATGTTAAAAAATATCGGATACATGACGGTGATGCTGCCGATCTTAATGACGATGGATTTGACGATATGGTTATTTCCATTCATTTGCCAAAAAAAGATAAATTCAAAAATAAAGAAAATTTAAGAATAATATATGGTGATGGAGATTTTAATTTTGATAAAAATAAAATTACCAAAATAGGTAATTCTTGGCTATCGAAAAAAAGAGTAGAAGAGATTTCAGATGATTTTGATGCAGAGGTATTATCTGGAACAAGTAATATAAATTTAGTTGATATAAATGCTGATGGAAAAATTGATATTTTGGTTGGTGAATACATTGATGTCTTTGACTGGAAAACTTCAGGATTTAAATCATACATAAATCTGGGTAATTGTTTTGCCGACCAGACCAGCACCTATTTCCCAAATCAAAAAGCAAATAGAAAAATGGAGAATGGAAACTTTACAGACTTTATTGGGGCATTTGAACACGCAGATTTAAATAATGACGGCTTTAAAGATTTAATTTTAAGAAATTGGATGGATGAAACCGCCTATTGGGAAACAGCAAAAGCAGAAGCATTTCCTTACATCTTCATGAATCACAATAATGAGAAATATTTACCAATATCATTTCGATCAATGAAACGCTTGCGAGACGAAAAGTCTCTTTCTGTGGGTGACTTCAATGGAGATGGCTTAGTTGATTTAGTAACAATTGGAAATCGTTTTGAAAGTAATGAAATTACCGTAAGAACATTTCTTTTGAACTCACAGTAAGTCTCAACCAACATATTATCAACACGCTACACATTTAAATAATACTATGTAACAAATATCGCTTGATATCAGGTGGTTGACTGATGCCTATCTAGGGAAACAGACCCCGTGTGGGGGCACCAGTTTCCAAAGATCAACGCAGTTAACCACCTGATATCAAGCGATATTTGTTTTCGTATGATACAGGAGGCCACCACATGGTCCACCAAAAGTGCTCTTATTTAAAGCTGAAGGGACAGACGTATTACTTCTCGCGTCGGGTACCTAAGCGTATCCAGAAACACTTTAAGACTGATCGAGTCGAAGTGTGTCTTCACACTACATTAGAATCTTCAGCACGTAGGCAATCTCGAGTGTTGGCAAATGAACTTGAGGATCATTGGTACATATTGAGAAGACGCGAGATGAAGGACCGTCTCTCTAATGTCTTTGGTGGCTTTGAGTTTGGACAAGTTGCTGCTTTAGCTCAGATGGGCAAAGGTCCAAAGTTATCCCAGGCCTTAGAGACTTACCTCTCCTTAAAAGGTGCTGGAAGACCAAAGACCTTTGAAGGTGGTGCACGTAGGTCTGTTGGCTATCTCATGGAGGTAACAGATGACAAAGCAATAGATGCTTATCAAAGGGCTGATGCTAATGCCTTTAGAGAATATCTAAGGTCTCGCAGTTTGTCTTCAGAGAGCATTGCACGGACTATCAGCAATGTAAGAGTAATCATTAACTTCGTATCAAAAGAAGAGGGGCTACAGCCATCTCAAGCCTTTAGTGGCGTTTATCTGGGTGAGCCTACCAAGAAGGTAACTAGATATGTTCCTGATGAAGCAGAGTTAGGGAAACTACAGAAACTATGTAGATCTTCTGATGATGAATTGAGGTGGCTGCTTGCACTCATTAGTGACACAGGTTTGAGGCTTTCAGAAGCGCTGGGCTTATCTAAGGGTGACGTCTTCCTAGATACATCCACTCCTTACATTGTGATTGAACCAAAGCCATGGAGGCGCCTTAAGACCGAAGATAGTGAAAGAGTTGTTCCCCTTGTCGGAGAGGCTCTGTGGTCAGCTCAGAGGGCAACAGATGCTTCTAATAACGACTACCTCCTTCCTAACTACTGTGATGGAAACCAAGTTAAATCTAACTCTGCAAGATCAAAAATAACGTCTTGGGGAAACCCAAACCCTGATGTGTATTCGCTCATGCGGCAGCTTTCTTAAATTTAACAAAAGTATAAACGAATGATGATTTAGGTGACTTTGCCATGCATGTTCATAAACGACCCACTATGTCGTGTTAAATTAAAGCGAAATATAAATGTTAGGCATATGTGTATTTAAGAGAAAGTTATCATTTTTTAGTAGACTGTCTCAACATGACATATTAGCATATTCCTAAATAATTTATGGAACGCCTAATGGCAGTAGAAAGAGAAGTTTTCGGTTATACAATTGTTGAGAGCTGGAGCATAAATTCCTTGAGCATCGCGGTAAGTGCAAAGTATGTGAACAATTAAAATTTAATTATTTATGGAGTTAATCATTTTCAAGTTTTTATATTTTAAACACAATAAAATAAATTATTTCATAAAATTTTTGTTTATTTTATCATTAACGTTCCCAAGCTTAAGTTTTAGCTCTGACCAAAAAGAAGGAAGATTTTTTTGGGACCAGCCAGATGTAAATGATGATTACCAAATTCATTTTAATTACATTGTGACCTTGGATGGTGAAGATAGGGGCTGGGATATAAATGGAAAACTGGAAAAATTACTCAACGACCTTAATGAGGTCATGTATCAAGAAACAAAAGCTAATAGATTTTCCAATGGGATTGGAAAACGTTATAAATTTGATCGCCGAACTGACGGAAAGCTTGATATCACATTTATCCGGATGGATAAGTACCTCAACGAGTTAAGTGCCTCTCCAAATAACGATACTGCTAAAGTATTATATAATTTAGGAATGAATAATCCAAAAAAACTTTATTTCAACTTTGCTGATTTTAAAGCTAAAGATGGAGGCATTGCAGGAGTAGGTATTGGAAATACTTTCATGCGGCACCATAAGATGAGCCGTAAGGGATTTATGCTTAAAAATACACTGCATGAACTTCTTCATACCCAAGGTGGTGCTTATGCTTGCATCCCAGGTACGAAAAATAGTCATTTACTAAAAAAGTTTGATAATACAGGGCATCAGCTTAAAGGTGGTTTGAAACTCAATCATTTAATATACAAGCATGACATCGATGGTTGCCCCCAACTTGCTGATAGCGTATTTCTAACACCCACATCGCAAAATCCTTATGATCCATATAAGCTTAACTGTTTGTTTGATATGGGAAAATATAATCATAAAAAATTGAATAACGTCATAAATAAGTTGAAAGCTAAAGGTAAGTATAACTGGAGAACTAGTTTTGGTGCCTCGTGTCAATGGAGAGATGGTAGGCGAGATGATAAAGGTTATTTTATGATGGGTTCAAACTTCAATATTTTAAAAAAATAACAAAGTCTCATAGATCTATAGCACTAAAGTTGGCTTTAGTCATAACTATGATCTTCAACCACTTCATCTTTACTTGCAAACAACAGCCCCTTTAGTCCTCTTTTTGAAGTCCAATGATTGCCAAGGGTACGGGGGGTCTCATTTATCTATACCATGGGACCCAATTGCTAAGGCCACCACACAGGCCACCAAAAGTGCCCTAAACAGCTCATGTCATTATTTGTTAACTCATTGATATTACTTGTGTCGGTTGGTTGACTGATGCCTATCTAAGGAAACAGACCCCGTGTGGGGGCACCAGTTTTCAAAGATCACCGCAGTTAACCACCTGATATCAAGCGATATTTGTTTTCGTATGATACAGGAGGCCACCACACAGATTGGTATTGGGTAGCTTATTGTGAACAAGGGTGATTGTTTCAACTTCTTTTCTTGAAGTAATCACGAACATTCGGGCGAGAAGCGAGATAAGACATTAACCAAACAAAGCTAAAAAATGCTGACATCCAATACTCAGAAAGTGGAACCTGATATTTGTAAAAAACTACTGATCCCCCAACTACAAGGAAGAACAAAAAAGTTGTCAAAAAGTTGATTGGGTATAGCTGCATACTCTTACCAATGATGTGAAGAAATCCAAAATAGGCGCAGGTCAGTAATACTCCTACTCTGATTGCAGCCAGTCTATGGAGCGGGATTTCTGCGGAGGGCCCCAGCACCCATGGAAAATAAACTGTTGTGCCAAGCATGGCAGTTAATGCGGCGGCTAGTGCCCAAATTGACATAGCGATAATAATGATGTTTGCAAAAACTCGCAGCATTTTTTGACTTTACCTACTGATTTAACAACTTGCTTTATTGTGGTATATTCGTATCCACTTTTCAACCTATCCTTTTGTTTTAATGAGATTATAAAACTAACAAATCATGTTTTAGAGTTTATTAGCTTTTGCTAGAGGTTATTAATAGCTTGTCTCTCTGAGGAAATCTTGCAAACATTACAAGGTTGCCAATAATAGTGAAGGCGATACCTAAAAAAGCTGTGGTATGCCATTCAAAGCCCTCAAAGAGGGTAGACATTATCAATGCAACAACTGGAAATAGAACGGTAGTATATGCTGCACGATCTGACCCTATTCGGCTTACCATCATTAGATATGTGCTAAATCCTACTACTGAACCGATAATAGCAAGATAGATTAATGCCCAAATATATGTTGGAGAGTTAGGTATTGCAAAGTTTGATCCAGTGACTCCAGCGATGGTGACAAGAATTATTGCACCGATACACATGCCCCAAGAGTTTGCAGTAATTGGATTGACACCATACATACTATTTTTCCTAGACATCATGTTTCCTATAGAAAAGAATAATGTTCCAGTAGTTGCCCATCCCACACCTTGGATAACGTCTGAATTGTAATTTATGGTCAAGTCGCGCCAGAACAACAGCACAAGACCTGTCGCACCTATCAAACCAGCGAGTATAGTTTGGGGGCGTATTTTATCACCAAAAAATATGCGGGCGTTTAGTGCATTGAATATCGTTGCTAATGAAAAAATTACAGAGACTAAACCAGAATGCATCACTGATGTGGCTTGATAAAAACAAATGAAGTTGAAGCTAAATAGGCAGAGTGCCTGCAATACTACGAAGCGCCATTGATTGGGTAACTTTAATCGACCTAGTAGTAACAACCCGAATAGAAATACAACCCCAGCCAAAGCAAACCGGTAAAAAATTGATACTATTACATCGACATGCCCAATTTGCAACGTGATTGCGATCCATGTTGTTCCCCAAATTATGACAGTTGAAGTAAAAAGCATAAAGTTCATCATCAGAGTCCCTCAGTACCACTATAATTTGTCAATGACGAGCTGTTCAGTAGTTAATGACAGATTGACTTTGTAATGTTTAATCAGTGTTAAGTTTCACAGTTTGCAATATAGTAACTAATTAGACTGCACTTTTCATGGACGGCTGTTTTGCGGACTTAATGTGCGTTCAAAACGGTTGTACCAATGCCCCTTTTCGTAGGGTGCGATGCAAAAGGTTTACCATGCTGCTGATACACTCACAGGGTATTTTTTGCACCTCAAGCCCGATAGGGTATCTTGGTGTCACATAGAATATGTCTCATCAAATATTGCGGTGCATTGTCTTCTTGCGTGTTCGAGTAGCTTGAGTTCCATCGTCGCTGCCGTCATGAAATGTTCCAAACCAACGGTCCCAAGGCATTTCTTGATTGCCATAGTTGCACTCGTAATAGCGATGATGCAGCTGATGATAGAACGTACCCAACGCTAATCTGCGTTTATCCCTAACAAGCAAGTCTTCGTAGCCAGTATGGGTCATCGCCGCCCCCGGTCCAAGATAGATCACATGAAAATACACAAGGATCGGATGGCTGGGGAACACAAAATGGATCAAAAGTGAGGACAGGTAGAGCAGGTGCTCAACGGGATGCATGGAGAGCCCGGACCACGGCCCGACATTGACATTGCGGTGGTGCAGTGAATGGACATGCTTATAGATGAACGGCACATGCAAAAGCCGATGCATCCAGTAAAAATGAAACGCCGACCAGATCGGTAGTAAAACCAATCCAGCAACAAACAGGATAGGATTAGAGATTAAATTGATCGTTGGAACATATTCGTTCGCCATCAGCCACATAATAACGACTTGGTACATCGTAAGTTGCAGTACACCGCTGCCCAGAGTCCAAAACACATTGTCATGTACTTGGTTTGAGAAATTCCAGAGCTGATTGCCGCGTGCCGGGTCTCGATGATCGAACTTCAGCGTTTTGCCTTGCTCCTTCCGTATATAGAAAAAATAGTGGAGCCCTCCCGCGATCCCGATCATCAAGCAAAGATTGACGAGCCAGACCTGAAGGACCCATCCGAATGCAAAGTTTTTCACCGACGCAAAGGTTGGGTAGAACAACCACCAACATAGCGTTGCTAGCAAAACCATCATCACTCGCTCGCTCATTGTAAGCCAGTTACGGACGACCCAACGGGATAAAAAGCGAGGGTCTGGTGGCCACTTGAATAATGATGGGTCAGCAAGCGGTAGCTCGGGATGATAATTCCATTCCCTACTCATCGCGTCAGGATTAATTTTGTTTGTCATAATTACCTCGCACATGTCTATACTAACAACGTTCTTTTTCTGATGTAGCCGGTCTTTCCTAAATGCGACTGAGTATGTCGATTTCAAACAAGTTGAGATTAATCAAGCAAAAGAGACATCTGCTTTTGCTGTCACCTAGATAAAATCGTGGCTATGTGCACTTTTTGCGGCACTGGAAAAGGTAATGGTCGCAACTTAATAGATGAAAAGATTGCTAAGGTTGATGGTTTTATTTCAGCAACAAATGAAAGTGCTGATTTACGAAAAGCAACTTATGAAGAGACTGAGGGATGGTATGCAGGTATAACTGCAGATATGTTTGGCTAGTAAAACTGGGAATTTTGAATAAATCAAAATCCCCAAATTATGTATACCCCAATAAGGAATCCTACGTTGAGGCTTTAGGTGGATTGGGGTATGTCCA
>Ga0228643_1000516_pt1 | contig 13016 bp, 16 predicted proteins | sample 55DmetaG_FD_190533 | JGI IMG/M metagenome (GOLD analysis project Ga0228643, IMG submission 190533) | Seawater microbial communities from Monterey Bay, California, United States - 55D | ecosystem: Environmental > Aquatic > Marine > Coastal | place: USA: California | collected 2016-11-08
CACTATTCATTGGACCTTTTGGCTCATTTAATTCTTCAGCGTTAAAATTCTTTTTAGCCATATCATGTCTCCTAAGATATAAATTTAATTCTTAATCCAGTCTTCTGTGCTACTCTTAAACTTTTTTTATTGTCTGGGTTTATAACACACCATAATTGTTGTTTTCCAAAATATTCTTTGCATAAAATTATTGCTTGTGTTGCTATTCCTATATTTTGAAACTGTTCTGAAACAAAATATGCTGTTTCTAAATTTTCTTTTACTTCTATTGCACCTGCAAGTATGCTTCCATTAAGCCATATTCCCCAAGTATTATATTCATTAATAAACATATTGGCTGATTCTCTAGTAAACGGCCAATCCAAATAAGCACTATTAGCAACATCTTGTTTAATTATAGAAGTTAGTGGATACAAGTCTACCCCACGCAATCGTTTTAATTCAATCTTCATCTTGTAATTGTCCTATAGTAAGATCCCAGTTAGATATATAATCAGATACTGAAACTTTTCTAACATCTTGCCAATATTTAGTTATTTCTTTTAATAGCTTTAATCTTTGTTGTACTCTCTGTGGATCGTTATGATTATGCTCTGAGTTATCAGATAACATGTTTGCAAAACCTTCCACTTCGTAATTTATAAAATCATCATTCTCTGGGTATGCATCTTGCCAATCATTTGATGCGGCTAACATATCATCAATAGCATCTTTCATTTGCTGTTCTGAAACTAATCCAGGTTGCATTATTTCAGGGTCTTCTACTGTGTTAAAATCACAGGATCCGTTAATACCTAGCTTGTGTGCATATCGTATTATATCTCCACACTGATGTACATTGAATACACTTATTGCTATACTAAAATTGATAATTATATTTTTATAATTATTTTCTTGAATTGACTGCATAACACGTTTATGCTTTTCACTTACACTGCTCCACTTTCCTGGCCAACGAATATAATTATATGATTCACCAACAGCATCTATACTCCATGCAATTTTGAATTGTTTAAATTGATTCATTAAGTGTAACCACTGTGTACTATCCACTGTACCATTGGTAACTGTTCTAAAATCTATATTCTTACTGTAACCATTTTCAACCAAGTACTCTAATAGTTTACCAAATCCTGGGAGTAACATTGGTTCTCCACCAGTAGACTTAATACTTATAATGGATGGAGCAAGTTTTTTAATATTTTCAAACTCATCATCTGAAAATTCTATATGTGTTTGTTTTATATGTTTACCATTAGTCATTTTACTGTCATCTAGAGATTTAGGTAAATTATTTTTTGTGCGCTCTAGTGCAATAAGACTACTGTTAGTTGGATCACACATTACACATGCGAGATTGCATTTATTACCAAACTTTATATCAAGTGTTTTTACTTGAGTATAACCAGGTTGAGTGTATGCATTGTCTATTATCTCAGGATCATATTCGAGCATTTGCATATTATACATATGTCTAGGAGAAGTACCAGTACTCTTTTCCCAACGATAGCATTTCAAACAAGCATCTACACGTTCACCTGCTTGCATTTGACGTCGAATTTCGATCATGTTAGCATTAGTATGGAATGTCTCAGCTAGACTTCCATTGAGTTCGCTTGGAGGCACTGTTGTTTTTGATGCTTGACAGCATAGTTTAAGACCGCCATTAGCAGTATTACATATCTCAGTAAAAGGTTTAATACAAAATGTACTATTGTATTTAGAATCCAGCATTTTTCTGTTTTCTATATCTGTCATTGTGTTTACCTATTAATCTTTATTTTTAAAATAGTTTTTCCAATAGTTATTTCGATCATTAGTACTTACACGCAATTTTTCGTGCAACTTAATACGCTCAACATAATGCTTAATATCAAGTTCCGTAGACTTCATAATATTTCTTCTCTAACTCTCTTGGTGTGATAGGTAATTTAAATACTCTCGATATATCAAAAGCATAACCACCTATACTTTGTTTTTTGCCGCTTTTTGCAACTAGTTTATCTAATGCACCTAATGCAGCTTTGATAAAATTATCTTCTTTTGATGCTTCCATTACTTCTTCATCATCATAATACATATCTGGATTAATTTTAGCATCTAATGCAACACCTGCTCTGTCAGCTATCTTTTTCAATGTTATAAGACCTTTGCCTGTTTTATATGCTGCAATTAATGCTTGCTTTAAAACTGCTACTGATGTCTGTGCTACTACTGCCATAATAATTAGTTCTGTTAGTGATGGTAATGCACCCATATCTTCATTTATAGAATCTGTACTCTCTGCTAGGCCGAGATTATATAAAGTATGTGGGGTACTATTTTTTCGAGCAGCCTTGTGTAATTCAGGTGGTGTGCCATCTAGGCCTAACTTAAACCCAAATTTAGCTGCTTGGCGTTTGGCTTCGCCCGGTTGGACGTCCTGAGTGGTATTCACCCCCTTAACGATCTTGCCTACGCCTGATTCATTTATAAATTCATTAATCTTCATAATAGTACCCCAATACTTGTTCTATATACTTATTTATCCTAGTTCTTCAGGTACGCCAATATCTTTGACTATGTGATTATCCTTAAACCCTTGTATAACGGTTTGTGCTGATTCTTTGGTCCAGTTTTTATTCATTGCTGTAAATAAGGATTCAAAACTATTTAAATCTTTTCCACTATCTAAGCCTAATACTTTTGCGATATCATCAGCTTGTTTCCAAGGACCGTCTATTCTGTCGTTTTGATTCTTTTTAGTATATCCTGTACCTGCTTTATTTGGAACAGGTGTGCGCTTAACACGTACTAATCCGTCAGTTGGACTCCATAAGTAACGTGTACTTTCCATTGGTCTACCATCTTCTAGTTTAGCATCACTGTCTATTCTGTTATGTGCTGCTGCCATAATAGATATCATAATATTACGAAATACACCTTTATACTTTGATTCGTCTTGTGAAGGACTGTGATAGAATGTTTTCATCCAACCTGGATCGCCTGGCATAAAGTCTACTTGCACATATCCTGTACGTGGCCTACCATCTGTCTTTTCACTATCAAAGCCTACAATCTTTACTTTAGTCATAATAACACTTGACTTTGCAATGTCAAGAACAAGTGGGTTCTTTTTAAGTTTTTCTACAAACGACGGAATCTCCTCTGCAGGTAAATTAATAGCAACATCAATGTCACCACTAAACGGTCTTTTACCAACACTGCCAAGTACATTATTTTTCAAATCTATTCCTAGACTTTTCTCTAACTCATCTAGTGTGGCATTAATTTCATCTATGTGTATAGCACCAACACCTGGCATTGCACCGCCTTCCATAATCAAACTTTCAACAGCAAATTCTTTGTTTGATGTTGCAAAGTTCTTTTTACGCATTACAGTTTTAGCAATTAGTTCTAGCATACCTGTTTTTGGGTTCCATTCTAGTGCAAAAGGTAAATTAATATCACTAGACAGATCTTTCATTACGGCTTGCTGATCTGGTCCTAATTGTGCAATTGGTTTACCAAATTTGATAAACTCTTTTTTAAACAACTGTCCAAGTTCACTAAGTGTAATTTGTTTTACATTACGTTCGTCATTAACACGATCTAAGAAGTGACGAGTAAACTCTACATCAATACCTACTTGTGCAAAAACTTTATCTAATGCTTTTTCCAATGCGTTTATTTGTATCTGTGTTACTGCATTATCTATTTCATTCATTCTCATCGTATTAATCCTTTGGCTTTCCAGTAAGATGTGGCTTACTAAACCAATGCTTAAACCAAGCTTCTGTACCTGGCTGTAAGTTTTTCTCACGTGCTTCTTTGCCTTTATTCGTACCAGTAATACTTATATTAGACTCGTCTTTTTCACTAACACGATTGCCTTCTTTATCTATTATTCCAGCTAAACGCTTTAATTCGTAAATTTCATCTATTTTCATTTCTTTTTACCTGACTTCATATTAGCACACCAATGATACATTTTTGCTTTCTCACCGCTGGCTTTTTTTGCTTTGGCTCTTAGTTCTGTTACGCTACCGTTACAACTTGCACCTGACTTTTTTACTCTGCCTGGTCTGCTTTTGCCTTTTACTTTACCGTCTTTAAAGTTTTCTTCTACTGGGTTTTTACGTTGGCTAATTGCAGCAGCACCGCTTCCAACTGTAGCAATGCCTTTGGTAATTAAGTCAGCTGCATCTGCTGGAGATGCTCCTGGGGGTGCGCTTTTAAGCCATCCTTGAACCATTGACTTTGTAATATTGTATCCTTTAGTTGCTGCCCATTGTAATGTTTTTCCTATTAAATTTTCAACAAGAATTGGATCTATGGTTTCATCAACTATTAGTTTACTAATACGTGGTTTAAATAACTTTTGATCGCCTTTAGTGGTCTTTAATACTGGTTGATTATGTTTATCTTTAGTAAAGCCCTTAACTTCTGCTTTACGGTTTTTAAACTTACCAACCATTACTTGGTCGCCTACACTAATTTTTGGTAGTGTTAGTGTGTCTGCTTCCATTACACTTTCATTACTTTGTGGGTAACGGATCATTGTTTCTCTAAAACGATAGTCTTTGTTCATACCTTTGTTTGGTACAAAACCAAAACGCTTGTAGAACTTAATTAGTCTGTTTTTGTTCCCACCAAACGCACTGTCTGGTGTTAGTGCGATAATAGCACCTTCTCTATCCATTCTGTCAACAATGTCTTGCATTGCTTTTGTACCCTGACCAGCATTACGCTCATCACCTGATACTTCAATCTTAGATAACACATAACCTTTTTTAGCATCGCCGTGTAATGATACTTCAACTTCTTCGTTAAACTGTTTACCGTATTTGATATCTTGTTCACGTTCTTGTTTCCAAAGTATTTCCACTTTTTCATATGGAACATATTCTACTGATACAGTATCTTTGCCAGCCTGCATAGCATCTACTAATCTATGATACCCATTTACAAGATATACATGGCCTGATGGAAGTTTTGTAACTGCCAACGGAGCATCTGTTCTACTTCCGCCACCTACTGATTGTGCGATTGCCATACCAGCATCACTGATAGTCAAGTCGCTAATTTTCATTTCTGTTGCTTCATTAACTGCTTTATTTTCGCCTATGTAGGCTTTGACTGTTTTAATGCCTTGTGCCTTATATGCTTGAAGTCTATGGTTACCATCTAATAGATATCCATCGTTGCCTATTACCATTGGTGGGAATTGAGATGTGTCTGCTTTTTTATATTTTTCAATATTGGCCTGGCTCATTCCATCGCTCTGTACTGCGGTTGGTATCTGGTCAACTTGTATATCTTTTAGTTTAAACCCTTTATGAGATAGAACAAACTTTGACCAATCAGAGTTTGGATCCATTGCACCTGTATGCGTGCCTTGCATTTCTTTTGACAATTTGTTTAACATTTGTTGTGATGTTAGATTTGCACTTGCGATTGCTTCTTCTACAGGAGCATTTGGATTCTTAATCTTAAAGAACGCAAATGGTCCTCTGTTTTTGACTTCTAAATCCCATCCAAGTTGATTAGCCATTTGTTTACCAAAACGTTTGTATAGTTTACTTCTGCTATCTTCTTCTGCTTCGCCCTTGTCAGAACTAAAATCAATTTGTGTTACTTTAGATAAATCTACTTTATTAGCGGCCCAGTCTTTTATAATAGTAACTACTGTAGCAAAGATTCTAAACTGATCGCCATCTCCTGTTTTATCCATTGAGCCGTCTACTGCAAAGTCAATAGTCCAACTTTGACCTGGAAATCCCACTGTAAACATAACCATTAGTTCGCCCATGTCCATTTCAGCTTTGGCAAGAAAAGAATTGCTGCCGTCAGCTTCATTTGGTACATACCTACTATCCCATTTGTATGGATACGGGTTGTCTAAGGATTCATTAAATGCTTTAGTTTCGTTAACAGCAAACTTCCAAGATTTAATCTTGCTAGGAACAATAACACCACGTGGTGCTGAATATCTGTTTACGTTTAGTCTGTCTTGCCACCAAACACCATCAAGTCCTTGCTGTTCTGCAAATATAGGTAGAACAAATTCTAGCACACCTGTTGATTCAATACGATTTTGTCTTGTTTCTTTTTTCAGTTTATCAGTAGGAACTATGCCGCCCTTGTCTACAGACACATTCATGTGTTCTAATTCTTCGTCGTACTCTGCTTCTGCGTCTGCCATTGAATTGAAAGTTGAACAAAGGTCATCTTCCATTTCATCATCGTAATAACATACTGTGACAGTCTCTTGTTGTGCTAAATAGTCATTTTCAAGTGCCCACTGTTTGATTTGTTCATTGTGTGCGGCTGAAAGACCGTGTGCATTTAAGAATTTGTTGCCTTCTTTTGTAGCACTATACGTATCACCTGTTACGTGACCTCTTGTAATCTGCCTCCAAGCATCAGGATGTGTACTTACACTTAAACCTGCGCCCTCATACCCATCACGCTTTTTAGATGCATCCAATGTGCCAACATGATATAATCCTTTGAGTGTTTTGACCGGTAACCCATCTTTTGCTTCGTTAACTAGGTTGTTGGTTAACTGATGATATCGCATTTACTTTTTTTCACAGTCGTTAACTGTTTTACCTTTGTTTTTTCCTGTACCAGGTTTTGTTCCAACTTTTTTAAATCCAGGCCAACATTTGTCTGGTCCTGCAGTTGCTTTTGCTTCTTTTGCTATAACTTCATTAATTTTCATCTTACCACGCCCTACATGACCAGTAACGAGCTTTATGCTTTGGTCCTGGATTATCACAATTATGTCTTGCTCTAAAACTTTTACGTGCTTTAGGATTGTTTTTACGTATTTTCATTGTAGGTCGTTTAGCACTGGTACCACCGTGTCCAAAGTTAACTTTAACTACATTGCCTTTTGGGTTCTTTACATATACTTTAGATTTTTTAACATCGCCACGCATTGGTTTGTTTAGTTTAACTTTACGTCCTTGGTATTCTGCTTCGTCAACAAACTCTTCTGATTCAAATTGGCTAACTTGCTGTACTGTGCGCTGTAGTAAATCAGATGAACCACTAGTATCTACTGAACCTACACCTGGTTTATCTCTTTTTTTCTTACGCTTAAGGTTTACAGGTGCATCTGTTGCTTTAGGTGCATCTGGAATGTCTGCGTCTGGAGTTTTATTAAACGCTTTCTTAATTCCTGCAACTGCTGCTTTGCCGCCTTTAACTGCTGCTTTTGCAACTCCGCCACCAGCAACTGTTAGAGCTGCATCTGTACCTATTTGTTTTGCTAATTCTGCACCAGTAATTTCACCACGGTCATATGCCTTTTTAGCTTTATATGCATCATAAGCACTCCACGCACCGCCTGCAGCACCAACTGCTAGTGGTATAAGTGGTAGTAGCTCTGTTAAGTAATCTTGACCTTTTTCGTCAAGTTGTAATGAAATACCTTCGTCGTCTTGTTCGACAAAGATACCTTCAACCATAACATCGCCCATTTCAATTTGGATAATATCTCCGGCTTTTGGTTGATCTTCAAATAAATTGTGTAGTCTCATAGTTAAAACCTTTCGTTAATTATATTTATACAAAATATAGGCTTTAATTATTTTTACGTAAGGCTTCTAGTTGCAAATTAAGTACAAAGTTTTCAACTAATAGCTTAGTTAATGATGCCATAAGAATGTATTCTTTATTTGGTCCACTTGTAGCAGTCATGCCAATTACATGAGATGCCATCATTCTGTATGCTGCTATCTCAGTAATGTTTAAAGCTGACCAATCAATTGGATCAGTCAGCTCTGACTCTCGTGCGAGTTCTACAAGTTGATCTACATTAATCATTTTAAGTCAGGATCAACAATCAATTCTAAGTCAGTTGGATCATCATTTTCTATTGGCTTTTCAGAACTATATGCTTTTACTAAGTCTTCTAGGATATCGTCTACTGAAAGATTATTATCTTCAATATACCTTATAGCTTCTGCTGGTTTCTTAACTATTTTACTTCTAATTAAGTAATTACACGCTACAATAAAATCAAATTGTGATGCGCCTGTTCTTCGAATTACGTCTTGTGGATGCTTACTGCCCATTATATTTTCCTCTTTTGTTTTATAGTTGTTAATTTAGTTATTTTGGTCTACGTTGTAATTGATGCCATCGTAGTCAATCTGTGCATACCTGTTTCTTAGATGCTTGGGAAGCCATTGGCTTACTTGACTAGGATTGTTCTCTTTAGCGTTTTTTAAACGAGCTTCTCTTTTGCGCTGTTTTTTTCTATTTTTATTATTATGCTTTTTATTACATTTTATTTTTTCAGGTAAAGGTGGTTTTGCTTGTTTTTCTATTTCTTTAAGAATTTGTTGCCTTGATGTTTCAAAACAATAATCGTCATCGTCAGGTTGTGCAACATTATTACGTTCTGTTCTTGCATTAGCCAATGCCACTCCTGCTTCTGTTCCTACTTTACTACCTTTTTTATAATTACATCCACTACACAATATTTGTAAATTATCAATATCAAGTGCTAACTCTGGGTGCAGCTTTAAAGGCAGTATATGATCCACTGCTGGTTCGCACCATTTTTTAAAACTGAACTCCACTTTACAATTTGCACAACATCCTGTATTCTTAGTTTTCATCACTAGATTACGTAGTGCTATCCATTCAGAAGTCCTATAGAACTTTTTTGCCAGTTGGTTTTCACTTAAATTATCCAATTTATTCATTTATAATGTCAACGTGTTGCCTCCTCGAATGGTATGCTTGCCAAGTTCTTAGCTTTAGCCTCGACCATAATGTCGAAGTCTCTGCGGAATGTACCAGCCCACTCGTTTACTGCTGTATTCCACATGTAATCACTATGCGCTCGTAGCTTACCTTTTTTGTATCCGTTTGCATATAGCTCTACAAAGTCTGGCCGCACATTTGTACCATGCTCTAATAGTATATCTTCACGTGATTGACTGTAATGCATTGCAGGACGTACACCACGCCAGCTATCGATAACACGTTTGATACGGTCGTCATTTACATTAATATATTCGCCTTCACGGCATAAGTGATGATGTATGTCTATTACAAGTGCTACATCTTTTTCTAGTTCTAAGCTATCAGCCAAACCCCACTTGTTTTCATCGTTTTCAATAGTAATAGTGTTTCTTGCTTCTGTAGACAGTCTTGGAAGGATGGCTTTGATACCGGCTGGACCTTGTCTACCGGAGATGTGGACGTTACACTTGAAGTCTTGCCACTTCTGACCGTAACCCATCCACCTGATGATATCCGCATGATATTCGAACTCCTCTAAGCTACGTTCAACAATATCTGGATTGTCGCTTGCAAGTACTGTAAATTGTCCAGGGTGCATACTAACTCTAACACCTAAGTTTTTAGCTACTTCGCCTACTATGCCCCATCCACGTGCAAGCATGTTACGTACATCTGTGCGCTTGTAAAAATGACGCCAGTCTGGATGTGTATATGCAGGTAACATGTTACTACCTAGTCTAACCATTCGCTGTTGATGAGGCAAGCTACCTACATATTCAATCAGTCGTAATGCATTTTCCCAGTTTTGTCCTGCACAATTCCATAGTTTTTCTTCTGCTACTTCTTGAGTTTGGTTGTTAAGCCATGTAATGGTAGTTGACTTTTCACTATAAGCGCCTTGTATTTCTTTTAGGATTTTAGGCTTTTGCGTCTGATCTGGATGCATATACTTGCATGCAAATCCTACTTTACCAATGTGATCTACCATTTTACAATTTCCCCTTGTTGCTTGTTACATTTATAACGTATATTGATACTAATGTCAAGCTTAATCTTCACGATTTCCTACACCATAATCAATAATTACTGGAAAACGTGGAACCCCATCTGGAGTTAATTCAAAATAACGACACGTTGCCCAGTTAGGCTTAATAGGGTTATCTAATAGTTCTTTTAGTTGTGCTTGATTGCCACGTACACCACTACCAAACGTATTGCCTTGAGCGTCTTTAAGGATAAAACGTTTTGCATATCCTGTCCAAGCACCTTGTCCTTCAATTACCTCTACTACTTCAAATTCTTCTGTAATGAACTCTTTACGCTTTAGTAAATGTTTACTGCGCTTACATTCATATGGTGTATCATTACGAACCATTTGACCTTCGTAACCACGTTCCATATAGTCGCTATATAATGCATCTAGTTCTTCTTGAAAGCTTGCATAGTCTGTTTGTACAATATGTACTACATCGCTCTTAGCACCTTTGGCTACACGAATACGATCTAAAAAATTAGTATTAGGGATATAACAATCATATACGTGAAATTGTACTAGTTCACGTGCCTCTTCAATTTCTTCTGGTCTACACTTTACTTTACGTACAAGACTTGTAATCTTATTAAAGTCTGCTTTTAGTTCATGATTGTAAAGTTCGCCGTCTAAAATGATACCAGGGTTGGCTTCAATAAACGGCTGTACACTTTCCCAAATATGTGGGCAACTAGTAATAGCTTTACCACTGCGTGTCCATAATCCATTTGCATCTGCTACGCAACGGATACCATCTAGTTTAGGTTGACTGTAACCTTGGCTTTGTGGACGTTTGGTATAGTCATGTGCTAGCATAGGCTTAAACTTTTCATAAGTATCAATTTTACTTACATCTTCAAAGTATTCTTTCTCAACATTAATATCCCAAGAACTCTTTGCTTCACTAATTGCTTGTGTACGAGCGTTTGTACCATTAACTTTGCCTATATTTTTAGCTTCGCTCAAGTTCCACACACTAGTAACCTTTTTGCCGTCAACTAATCCTGATATAGTTCTAATGCCTGCATTATCATCATCGTCCCATCCATACTGGATAGTCCAAGTGCGTACTTTACCTTTAGAGTCACGTTTAAATAGTTCAGCAAGTGATTCAATATTTTGCATACTTATTCCTATATCTGTGTTGTTACCTATTAGCGTAAACTAACATATATACGACTGCATGTCAATAGCTAATTTTATTTTATTTCTCTAAGGAAAGTTAACAACAACCCCATTTTTGTTGTCCAATGTGTTCCTTTAAATCCCTTATTGGTAGCATGTAACTGAAATGCATCAAAAACAATTGGTGCTTTGGGACGCCAAGTACAAGTAAGTTCTGGAGTTAACCCAGTTAATCTCCTATAAGGAGTGTAATACAAATATTCATCATAGTGTTCTGTGTCGTATTTTCGTAAATTGCATGCTGTGGTTTGTGTTGACCCATCTAACAAACTAAAATTCAATTCTGAATGATCTCTTGCAACTGGATACGTTGTTGCAATCTTACCAGTATGTCCATGATTGTATACATGTGCAAAATCAACATGTCTTTGATCAAAAAATACACCATGACTTTCAATATTACTAGGTGCTGTAAACAAAGGAATAATCATATTACGCCAAGGAACCCATTTGCGTTGATCACTGTCTGCAGGAACATCTAATAGTCCATCAATCCAGTCAGCTTCTCGAGTGCTATCGTTGTGCAATCCGTACTGACTAGGCGTAATAAAAAAGTTACCGCCAACAACAGGAGAGTTTTCAGCACCTGGTATCATTTGATTGATACGGTCTGCAAATTTCTCATATATACCTTGTAGATTTCCGCTTACAAACATAGTACCATTATCATTATGTCTTACAGTAGAACAACGACTAAATGCATAACCATATATCCAGGTTATTTCTTCCTGTGTAAAAGCCTCGTCAAATACTTCAGCCTTCTGAAAGTTACTTGAGATGTCTTCTTGTACGATTGGATCTTTTAAATTTGCCAACCAATACTCATAGTTCAGCTTGTAGCTTTTATGATTTTCAATATCATCAACTGTGTTAATGTTGGTTATCATTTGATCTAAAGATCTTTCTTTTTATGTTTGGCGTCTGTATTTTTCTTTTTATTAGGGATTGTCTTTGGACGGAATTGAGGAGTACGTAGAGCATGCGCAATTGGGTTACGTGTCTTTGGTGCTTTTTTCTTTTTCATTTTGTATTACTCCTGTGCTATGCATACGTTTAACATATTACATTCTGCATGTCAAGTATTAATTTATATATCTTTAAAATCTTGATTAAAATGTTGATCTAATATTTTCTGTTCGTCTCTTTGAACTTTTGCTAGCTTTTGGTTTTGCTGTTCTGCTTCAAGATTTAAAAACTTTAATATCTTTTTCTTGTGTGATTTATGTTCTATGTTATTTTGTATGTATTCTATTGCTTTTGATTTTTCGTCATCTGGTAGATTACGTATTGCTAAGGTTTTAGGAAATACGGCAGTGTCTATTGACATTCTTGTACCAGAGTTAAATGTACTACTTAACCAATCATAAATGTGATGTAATTTCATTATATTTAATGATGTTATTGTTGTTTGTATTCCAAATTTAAGATTGCAATCTTTTATAGATTTATAGTATTCTACATTGTTTACAATTGTTTCCCATTTGTGGCCAGGACGTTGGTACTCGTTCATTTTACCAACTCCGTCAATGCTAAAATATACTGCAATTTGTTTACATTTTTTCCAAAAGTCTAAAACTTTACGTGATGGCAATATTGTACCATTTGTATGGTAAATGATTTTAAGATTTTGTAAATTGTTATGTGTGTCTAGTAACTTTTCAATAAACTGATCATGCTGTTTAGCTAGTAATGGTTCGCCTCCAATAATCTTTATCACACTTAAATTTTCTAATGGAACATTGAATGATTTCATATCCATATCAAATCCTAATTCAATCTTGGTTCCTTTATTGAGAATAGATGCCCATTTACTACTATATTCATCGCTACACATACGACATGCCAAATTACAATGAGTACTAAACCCAACTTCTAAGTATCTTAGTTTTATATTACCAGTAGCATCTATATTAAAATCCTCATTAAATTCAGTTCGCATACTATGCCCAGATGCTAATTCTTCGTCATGACATTTAAAACAATTACTTAATTTTTCACCAGCCATCATACGATTACGTATGTTATTAAACATTTCACTATTGAGTGCTTGATTTAA
>Ga0228643_1000527_pt1 | contig 12843 bp, 18 predicted proteins | sample 55DmetaG_FD_190533 | JGI IMG/M metagenome (GOLD analysis project Ga0228643, IMG submission 190533) | Seawater microbial communities from Monterey Bay, California, United States - 55D | ecosystem: Environmental > Aquatic > Marine > Coastal | place: USA: California | collected 2016-11-08
TATAAGGTTCGTTACTGTTATCTTCTTTTAAGTACGCCGGTATAGTGTTTGTTAGTATATTAGGGTTCTGAGCGTCATATAAAATAGCATCTTGTAGTTCTGAGTTGTACCATGAAAGTGCAACTGTATTTGGAGAACCGTCTGGCAAGTTTGAGCTTTCATTTATATACGGCTTTGTTGCTGGTGAAGATGTGGTTGAATTTACTTTCGGCCACGATGTAGGCCCGATTTCAAAATACAAGTGTCTTTCGTAGTGATCAAAATTATTTACTATATTATTGAGAAGGTTTTCATAATACGCTTTACTTCCTACTACTCCTGATGATGGGTAAACATTCCCTGTAGAGTTAATAATATCTAAACTAGCTTGATAAGAATCTATTAAATCTAGTTTGTACTTAAAATTACGTATTCTTTCTTCTGCTGAAGAGAAATTTATAAAATTACTATAGTCAGAATAGTCTATTCCTAACACAGAACCTTTTTCATTAAATAGAGAATTTAACTCCCTATTACTATTATTTGTTGGAAATCCGAATAATTCTTCATAATTAAAATATTGAGACGGTTCAGTTGTTTGCTCTTCAACTTCTACAGAAAAATTAGCTCCTCTCAATGTAGGAATTTCAGGTTCTTCTAATGTAGTTTCTGAATTTATTTCGTAAGCTATGGAATCAGCTACCTTCTCAACTACATTCACTCTGGTTTTTACTTTAACAGAATTAGGTAGTGGGTTATATAGTTTAATTAAAACTGCATTAGTATTCCTATACTCTTCTTGATCTATATTCACTACAGTTAAGAATATATTATCTCCAAAGTATAAATAAAAGTCTGGGTTATATACGTCGTTACTATACTTGTCTATAAGTTTAGAAGTAATATCTTCTAGTACTTCTGCATCTAAATTAATAGAAAGTAACCTTAATTCCCTTCTATCAGGGGAAATACTCTCTATAAAAAAGTCCTGTGGATTAAGAGTATTAGAATAAGGGTAATCTAGAAAGTTATATAAAGCCTTTACCTCTGAGCCTTCAAACCCATATGATTTATAATCCTGCTCTGCATCTATACTAATTTCCGTATTCCCTTCATTGTTATCTTGAGTATCACCTGATAGAACAGAGTAATTACTGTAGGAAGGAATAGTTAAGAGCCTTACATCATCTAAAGTAAAATACGATAACTCTATAAAATTATCGTTAGGTTTGAATGTTTTAGTTATTTCAGCAGATGTTACGAGTTGTAAATCGTTATTAGATAATCCTCTAAATCCTGATAAGCTATTAGCTTCTATTTTATATATAGTATTTTTTATATCTGCCATTATTCTTGATTTTCTAAATCAAATATCTGTTGGTTAGCATCTAAAAGTTGCTGTCTTAATTGAGAAATTTCATCTAAGAGAGGTTGAATTTCATCGTTTGTTTTTTCGTAGTCTAGTAATTCGGAACTTTTTTGTATAATATATTCATGTGAGTTTATTTCACCTTCTATCGGTATACTGTAGTATAGCTTATCGTATAAGCGAAAAAGTTCTGTTGCAGTATCTGTATCGATTACGGGCTCTTCTTTGATAAATGTTTTAAATTCTCTATCAACTAGATTCCTATATTGATTTGACTTGTAAGATTCTTTTTGTATATGTATCCTTTCTTTAGCCATTTCTCACTACTTTGAATATGTTTTGATTATCGACTACTACTGTACTATCATCTAAGGTAGTTTTTATTAATATACGATAATATCTCTCAGGTTGCAACCCATCCATATATACATCAAAGAAAGAACCAGTTGGGTTACAGCTTATTTTAGTAAAATCGGTACTAAAGTCTACTATCATTTCTTCTGTATTTTCATCTCTAAGGCCCCAATAGGAAGCAGATGGTAATACATGATTAGTTAAATATACAGAAGAAGTAGTAAAGGTTCTAACAGGGTACTTAGGTTTTGCTGTAAGCTTAAATCTTTGTTTCCCTATATCAGCATACTCTCCTTTATTATTTTTTATATCTATAGTCGATATATCTGTGTCTAAGACAGATAGTGTTCCTTGATCATAGACTCTATCATCCCAGCCAAATTCTAGAAATGGAGGATATATTGTATTAGTATCTTTACCGAAGTATTTTAACCTTATAGAAGCAGTTGTATAGAATTCAAATTCATCCTGTAGCTTGATAATAAACCCGCTGTTAGGTAAAGTATTATCGTATATTTGTTTAATTGCTGGGGTAATGTTTATATCTACATCGTGAGTAGAAGACATATTGTGCTGTTGGAAGAATTCCATTGATTCACCGTTAGATGCTGTATACCAATTACCTCCTCCTTCTTTTCCTGCTACAAATGATGCTGTTGTAAACTGGGTAAATCCTGAGGTATTCCATGCATTCTGTTGACCTGCACTTCTATATGTCCAACTAACACCTGAAGAGTTAATTAAGGAATCTCCAAATTTACCAGTTCCGTTATCCCAGTCCTCTGAGTTGAGAATATGTATCGGGTATGCATATAGGTTATACTCTACTGGAAGTTCATTAGCGCTTGCTAGGTATAGTTTTAAGCTTGCACTCATAGAACCTGTAGCACTAAGAGTAATCTTATTATTTATTACATCGTCAATCTCCTGGTCGTTAAATTTAGTTAAAATACGACTAGTTTCTCCTGTACCGTCTAAAGTACTAGGATAACCTGCTATTTCTACTATCTCATCTTTACCAGTATTTGAAATTAACTGTTCTGAGTATATAAAAGCGTCTTTATCCGGGAATATTCTGTATACTGCCATATTATATAGTTGTTGTTCTTCCTTTTATATCTTGTTTTGGATATTTTAATTCAAATATCATAGTATCATAGGAAGGGTATACAACGTTATTTCTAGTTGCTCCTTCAATATCATAAGCGTATTCTGAATATAATCCTCCTTGTTTGTTATTGATTAATACTTTACTTACTGTCTGTACTCCGGTAACTCTATCTAATAGGCTATAGATGGTAGATATATTTATTGGTTGATTTATACTCCACTTAGATATTTCGAAAAAGTCCTGTAAAGCATTATTACACGAAAGTAACACATCTCTACTATTATAGTTAGGTCTGACTAAAATGTCAAACTCTACACCTATATTAACTACAAAGGCGTCTTTTATATTTAAAGCGTCTGTGATAGGCATATAGTACGACATATAGGTTCTTAAATTATCCTTTAGTAAATCTGTTGCTGTTACTAATTTTTTAAGATTATCGTAAGCTAATACGTACATTGATAGTGCAAGTGGATTACTGTCTATTATAGAGTCTGTAACTGATTTAGTACTATTTAATTCGTCTTGAGTTATGAATACTTTTGCTATTGTGCCGAATTTAGGGTTTAGAGATAAAGCTCTAACAGTATAGTCTTGTAGAGTTACAGTTCTTTTTTGTTCAGCGAAAGCCCTTAAAGAATTCTGTCTTATTTCGTCTACTGTATCTCCGTCTTTTCCTCCTATAGCTGGTTTAGGGTTATTAAAAGTTAAAGAGTCTTCGTAAGAATCGTCGCCGTTAGCGGTTGTGGTCACACTGTATCCTGTAAGGGTGTTTGCTGGTACGTTCGCTTCGACTCCTCCGCCTACTATATATTCTATAGTTAAGGTTGTATTAGAAGGAGCTAATCCATATGTCTTAGTGTATAGAAAGTTAGATGGATCGTAGGCTTCGTCTAGAGATGTAATACCTTGGTTTAGAGAATCAAATCCTACATTTGTAGGGTCAGGAGTAAATAACGTATCTTCGTTTGATGTGGAAGAACCTGCTCCAAATTGTATTTCTAAATGACCTTGAGAATTAAATCTTGTTACAAATCTTTTAGGTACTTTCTGTAAGTGTATTGAATTGGGTACTTTATCTGCGTCTGTTCCAACATTAGCTTGATCAATAAAAACACTGTCTTGACCAAGAAAAGGTACTTCATACCATGTAGATATTTCGTCATTACTATCATCAGTAATTTTTGATACCCCTATGATATTAGGTTCTTCTATTGTTACCGTACTAAACCTCTCTGCTGTAGTATATGTCTCTGTTAATGATTTAATTTCTCCAGAAAATGCTTTTACTTTTTTAGATAAAGAAAATAGAGTTGGAATTCCATTTTGTATTTCACTTATTACAACTTCTGTTGGATCGTATGAGCTAGAAAAAGTAAAGTCTATTTTATTTTCAATAAAGAATTTCACTCTACCAGATGAATCTGATGTTATAACAGCATTTTCACCTACTACCAATGCTTGATTCCAGTTAGGTTTATTAGTTATTGGGTTAGCTTCTACTGTCTGTGATACTTCTAGTTCAACCTCTGCTGCATTAGTGACTTTTGGTTTATACCCCATCATATAAGCCATGGTGTATAAGTTACCAGGGTCTTTAGCATACTGTAGGAATGTTTCTTGAAGTTGTGTATCTTGATAAAATGATAATATATCCCCTACGTATGCTGCCATTTCTATAAACATCATACCAGGAGAGGTGGGAGAAAAATCATTATAAGCATCAGGAAAATAGTTCTTTGCAAACTCTATTAACTCTTGTTTATAGTCTGAAAATTCTCTAGCTACGTATTTTATATCTCTTACTTCTGCCATTATTGTTGAAAGTTAATTACTACCTCATCTTCTATATTAGTATCCCGTATAGAGTACTTTAGTGTTAACGTAACTGTATTAGTATCAGGTTCTCCATCAACTCGAAAATCTACTGGATTAACAGTGGGAAAGTACTCTGATAGACCTCTTCGTACAGTGTTCTTTACTCTGTCTACTGTATCTTGATTTATATTTTCAAACATTAAGTTTCTTAATATAGTTCCAAAATTTGGGTTCAAATACCTTTCTCCTACTCCTGTTAGAAAGTAATTAATAATGTTTGTCTTAATAGCATCTTTTGTTTGATAAGTAGAATTAAACACTGCCTTACCTGATAAAGGAAGGGAGACTCCAATTGCTTTTCTTGGTTGGAGATCTAAAGGATTTATTCGTCTACTATTAAAAGCCATTTTAATTTACTCTATTTTTTTGTTTATCTTTTTCTACAGACTTGTTATATACAGCGCCTGCTTTTTTAACAAAATCAAATTGTGATATATCTAAACCTGGCATTGGGCCTCTGTTTTCAGTCATTCCCATATTGGCTGCCATTGAAGAGGCAAAGTTTGGTTTATTTACCGAATCTGAAGTTCCTGAATATACATTTCTATATTCTTCACTAGACATAGAAGCTTTAGTTTGATTTAGCATCTCCATGATAGGATTATTAGAAGTTGGCACAGGTTTTTTAACCTTAATTGGCTCTGTATAGGTTACTTCTTTTACTTGAGGTTTACTAGCAATTCGAACTGCTTCATTCATTACTTCTTGTAACTCTTCCTTTACAGCTGATTTTACTTCTTCTCGTATGATTTTTCTTAATTGATCAAGTTTCATAATTATAAATAGTTAGTTTATGGAAGTTGGTTGTCTATCCTAAATTTTAATTCGTCTAAGAGTACTTTTGTATCAGAACTAAAGGATGGCTGTCCTCTCAAAATAATTACTCCTATATTATCTTTAGCTACTGCTATTCTTCTAGGAACTGGGCCTTCTCCTTCCTGTTCCTTTATAATAGCTAATACATAATTTTTTCCGTTTGCACCTTTATGTAGGAACTCTTCACTAGGAAGTCCTTCTGAACCTGTATTTTCTAATGGCTGTATAGATTTAAGTAGTTTATTTATTTCATCTGTACCAGAAGGTTGATCGGCGATACAGCCTTCTACTTTCGTGTTTACTGATTCTAATAAATTTCTTACATTATCCATACTAGGAGCAACTCCACTAACTAGGCTTTCTATAGCGTCTACATCTCCTTCTAACTCTTCTAGTAACTTATTAACCTTATATAACCTATTAGCTAAAGTAGTTAACTGTCCAGCAGTTTTAGCAGTTGCTAATCCACCGTAATCGCTTGGTGGTATACCTGTTGCTACTGGGGTAGGGTTTCTTAGTAAGAATCTTAATATTACTTTTGCTGCTCTTATTGCGGACCGTAACTTTCTGACAAAAGAGGCGAAACTATTTGATGATTTTTGAAATTGGTTAACTCCTCTAAGGAGGTTATTTCTAGTATTTACTATACTTAGTAGATCATCATTTGCTGGGCATTGATTTGAGAATTTACGTAACATTTTAGAGGCTTCTAGTTGAATTCTAGATTCTAACTCTCCTTCAATACCGCCGAGTTTATTTGCTATGTAAAGTGATATTTGAGATTGAGCAGCCATTATTCTGTAAATACTTTTTTAGATTTCAAAGATGATGGTCCACTTGGGTTAATTAAGTTTTTTAACTGTCTTATCACCGGACGAGCTTGTACACCTCTTTTATTAATAGCAGGAATTGCACGTCCTTTTGTTGTCCTAGCTCTAGCCATATCTTTAGCCATACCTTCTAATAAGTTAAGAAGGTTTTCTAGAAATGCCTCTGTTTGATTACCTAGAAGAACTGCTTCCCTATTACTATCTGATGATGTTCTTGCTTTTTTACCTAAGTACATTATCGGAGCATCTAAACATAGGTAGGAAGATCCATCTATATTTATAGATCCCTCTGTATTTAATCCTATAGAACTAATACTGGAAAGTAACATATCACCTTCTTTAGCATTGAAGAACAACCTTCCTCCGTTCATAATTACTTGATTTCCTTTAAACTGGTCTGCTTTTATAGGTTGTTCGTTGTAAGCATCTCTCTTTTCACTAGCTTGTGTAAGAGGAATTTGATGATCAGCAGTCATATAAATAGAGGAACTATCTTCATCTATGTTTTCTGCTAAAGTAGTAAATCCTTCTTCAGAAGTTGCTTGACCATTACTTAGTATTATGACAGGTTTACCTAAATTTGAATCGTCTATATAGGATGTACCGTTAATTTTCCCTCCTGTAAAGCGAAGAGATTGACCGTATCTACCTTCTATTTGAATATCTCCCGGTGCTGATTTGATTGGATTAACATCTGGTAATTCTTTAAAAGCTCCTTTCGATGTTAAGTCTAGATCTGGGTTATTAACTATGTCGGGAAGTATAGAAGAGTTTGGATTATTCCAAATATTTACTATTCTATTATAATACTTCCGTACCTTACTATCCTTACCTAAAGCAGACGGTGTGTTAACGTTAATAATTTCTACTATTTCACCTATAACCGGTACTGTCTTTATATTAGAGTTTGGTTGAAAAGCAAAAGGTAATCTTGCACTTACAGTTTCTCCGTATGATTTATTTAGAGGCTTGTAGAAAACTCCGTTTATAGCTAGTCCTCCTCCTTTATTTTTATATTCAGGGTGAGATTCATCTAGTATTATGTCCACCACTCTAGCTGATATTGAGGAAGGACGTGAAGATGAAGAGTTATTACTCCCTCCTCCTCTATTACTGATAAGGTTATTTAGTGTAGTTTTATAAGACATTACTCTGCTTTATCTTCTTTATCTTCTACTTCTTTTAATTCTTCTTGTGTATTTTCTGATTCTTCTAATAAATCCTGTAAGTCTGAGAAATCAAACATATCTCCATCTCCTCCTTTTGCTTGAATAGCTTCTAGTCTTTGAATTACTGTTGCAAGTTTTATTAAATGTTCATCGTTTTTTACACCAATCTCCATGTACTCTTTTATCATAGGAACTAGTAAAGTAGCGTCTCCTATATTCTCTATAAGAGGTTTAAGTTCTCCGATCAGTCCTTTTACTTGAGATTTAGTTTCTCTTGAATTATTATAAATTTCTTCAAAGAGATCAGATAACTTTTTACCTTTAAATATTTCTTTATCCGAATCCATTGTTTTTTATAATAAATAGATTACATATCTTTTATTACTATTTTACCTTTTTCTTGGTATTTTAAATATATCCCGTAAAAATCGTCTTTTAGTACTGATATAACTTTTGTTAAATGAGGGGTCTCACAATCAGTCATCTCTCTTATGTATATGTACAGAGCTTTTTTCTTAAAGATATCTAGATCATTTCTAGTTTTAAATATCGTTAAAACAGCATCTGCTATTTTCTTTTCACTATCTTTACTGAATAAGGTATCTAAGCTATCATAAGTCCTTTCTACCCACATGTCTAAAAATTGACTTAATGTGATACCTCCAGGAAGAATTACATTCATACTACCTTCGTATGATTCCTCCATATCGTCAAAAGAACCTATTTGCTTTAACTTCTTATAATTTTTATTATTATAATTTATTAACCACCTTTTAACAATAGTGCCGAAATAGGAATAAGCTTTTGCTCCATGATCTGGGTCAAACTTCATTATTTTTTCTTCAAGTAACATTGAAACTACTTCGTGTTTTAAATCTTCTATACGTTCAACATCTGTATAGTAAAACTTAAAAGTGTGAATAATATTTTCAGATAATTTGTAGAAAGGGTAGTAAATGTGGTCGGTAAATATCTTAGCTCGATATTCAGGGTCAGTTGATCTATTGTACCTTTTTATGTATTCTTCTGTTTCTTTTGTAAAGTAATTGCTACTAGCTTTCTTTCTTGCCATAATTTTGTGGGAGCATGTATCGGTTTAGCTCTTTTTGTACTTCGTTCATTTGTTCAAAAAAATAACCGACCTCATCATCTGATTTAAAAACCCCACGTTTATCTAGATCATTAAGGTGCTTTTGTGAATCTCCTATAAGATTCGATATATTCTGTAGGTATTTTGTCTGGTCTACAGTTATATCCTCGTATTGTTCTACTTTTCTAAGTAGGTTATATATAATATAAGATAAAGTTATGGAAAAACCAACTAATATTCCGATTACTAAAAAGAAAGTTGTAGGATTGATACTCATATTATAAGTTTTTTAACATATTAGTTAGACCTGGGGAAGAATTTACTCTTTTTCCTGATGAAGATTTTGTTTTCTTCACTGAAGGAGTAGAAGAGCCTCCATTTGTTTTCCACATATCATACTCAACCTTAGAAGCTAAGAAATCTGCTGTGTGTAATACTGAAATAAGAGAGGTTTTTTGTCTAGATGATTCAACATTACTGAAAAAGTACGCTTCATTAGCTTTATCAAACACTCCGTCATGGCATCTTATACCTAAGAACTCCTTTTGGTCTACTTTAATACCGAACTTCTGTAAAATAAATAAAGATCTATCTGGAATTAACATAAACTGTAGGTCTGGATTGTAAGTATACATTTCTGAAAGCTTATCTTGTCTCCATTTATCAGTCTGAGGTATATAATTTGGTTGGTCTCCATCTCCTATCTTACCTAAATCATGAAAGAGTGCGGCGAATACTAGCTGCTCCTCAGTATAATCTAAAGTACCTCCCATTTTCTCATATAATCTAGACTGTTCTAAAGCATATTGTACTACTCTATTAACATGATCTACATATCCACCAGCAAAAGCATTATGATACCAAGTCTTACTACTAGCAGGAGCCATAACATAATTATCCTCCATATGTTTTAACATCTCTTTACAAGCAATAGCACGACCACCTAAGTAAGTCTCAATGATTTTTAAATGTTTTTCGTAGTTTTTTTGTATTTGCTCTGCTGTTAGCATATTATTCTTGAGTTTCTCTATTTAATAATGTGTTGATGTCGGATAACTGTTCCTTAGCTTTATCTAAATGCTTATAAGATAGAGTTCTATCACTAGTACCAATAGAGTAGTTAAGGTTACGGAGTATAGATTCTAGCCTTTCTAATTTTTTACTAATAGAATTTTTATTTCTCATATAATTTATTTATATTATATATTAAATTAATTTATATTAATTATTATTTTTTATAATTACATTAATAATATTACTAAGGTAATAAAAATAATTCGGAAAAACAACTATTCTATAATAAATTTTTCTTCAAACAATTGAGAAGCTGAATTCGAACCTCCATCCCAATATATTTCTGCTCTAATTCTAATAGTATCCCCTATAAATTCATTAGGAATAGGACCTACTATTCTTTTTCCCCACTTTCTTCCTGTAGTTGTAGGAATATACTCTGTATTATCTGTAGAGTTATTAAGGTATATGGTTGTTTCTTGAACAATATCAACCTCTACTCCGTTATTCATAACCCAATAACTACTGGATTCAAAAGCAGATTGAACAACTCCAATATCATTATAGTAGTAAAATGGATCAACATCATCAGCCTCTACAAAGATAGAAAACCTAGGTAGATAATCCCCTTCAAAATCTAAATCTACATGGTAATACCCGTTACTGTCTTTAGGAAAAGGTATATATAGTGAACCATCACAAAAACCGTCTTGACATAAGGAGGGACGTGAATCTTCTTCGGAACAAGATACAATAGAAAATAAGAATAATAATAATAATAATTTAAGATACTTCATAACCGTTTTTATTTATAATATTAATATACGAAAATATATGTTAGTAACCAACTTTTTTCAAAGAAAAAGGGCAGGTGGGGTAGGTAAAGGAGGCAAAGAGCGAAGCTCGCCGCGCAAACGCGCGAAGTTGCACCGCGGTTTTTAAAACATCTTAGGTTGACCAGCTTGGAATATAGCTCCTATCTCTCTAATTTTATCCATAGCAGTAAAGATATCGATCTTAAACATCTCTCTATCATTCTCATGTCTTACATGTAATCTCTTATCTTGAAAAAACTTATGTACTTGATGCTCAACCTTCATACCGCATTGTGGACGGACAGGTAAAGCAAACTTAACCTCCCATAAATCTACCGTACCGGTACCGTTTATTTGATTTACTCGATGTTCAGGTGTATTACGTGTCATACCTATCTTAACTAAATCAGGGTACCCTTTATTAGTGAGAGCGTATACATACTCTATAGAATCTTCTATAGTCTTATCAGAACTGGTATTTTCAATCCCTCTTAGGTATTTCCACTCAAATGTATATTCGTTTATCTTATTTGTTTTCTCTATAAGGTAACGAGCGTTAAAATGCTGGGCGATATTCTGAGAAGATATATGACGGGCTTTGGTTCTTAGTTGAAGAAAATTATCTTGCCACTCCTTAGCTCTTTCATGGTAATCTAAATCATCTCCTGTATCGAAGATAAATAACTTACCTTTACTCTCTAACTCTAATGCTTTATTAAATGAAATTGTATCCGTTAACATAACCTTTTAATTTTAATTTATTCCTCTATCTCCTCTTCAACCCCGTTCATCGTATTTATAAAACTCGATAAAACCGTAGGCCATAATATAAAACAAGCAAAAGTCTCCATACCACCTAATAAAGGTCTATGCATTGCCCATAATATAAGGTTTAAGAAAATTGAAAGGATTACTCCTATTACTCCGTAATAAATAATGAAATCTAACATAATGTATAATATAACCGTTTTATATTTTAATATACGAAATTATATCAATGTTTCCAACTTTTTATTAACTAAAAGATCGGAATAATGTTTTATTTTAGCACATTTCTCATAATGCTCCATTTCTTCAAAGAAAACTAGTAAATCATTAATAGCATCTATAGATCTATCTAACTCAAAATCTGAACCTATTCTATATACAACATCCATCTCTACGGGTGTAACTCTATCAAGGTATTTAAATAATTTAAGAAAGTACTTAAGTTTGATTGTTTCCCGCACTCTGCCATACTCTTCTGCATGTCTTAACGTATACATCTTATCAATCATATAGAAGTTTTCTACTCCTGTTACAACCATTCCTATCAAAACATAGGGATTATCAAGAAGTTCCTCTACGTTATTCTCTCTATAGATTTCTTCATCTCCTTGCTCAAAGATACTGAATAAAGTATGTGGGTCTAGTTTATGCACTATATAGTTGCTTTAACTATAAATAGTTCATATCTTAGTATAAAGAAAGCACCCTAGAGCTACCAGTACAATAAGTACGTCTATATATAACCTAAATAGTATAGGTCAAATTAAATACTATAAGTTCTTTGACATATTAAATAAAACCCCTATATAGAGAAAAATTTGCTAAAAAATTTTCCATGGTTTCTTTGTTTATTATACAAAAAGTTCTTATATTAATTATATAAACATAAAGTCAACGGTTATGAGTAGTGAATTAAAGTTATTAGTGTATATTGGTATTATAGTATTACAATTCTATATAGGAGCTATAGCGTTTTTATATCCGGATAAGCTACATGTAGGTCATTACTTGGTAGTATTAACTGTTAGTATTCCTATGATTATTCAATATATTAAAAAGAATAGTAATTAATATATACATATATACCCCTATATACTCAAAATCTATGAGAGATATACAAATAGGTATGGCCCTCACTACGGCTCTCACGCCGCTATAGGGAACAATACTGTCAATGTTCTATAAGACTGCCGTCACCATGACATCCAGCTTACCGCCAGAGGAGATTAGGCCGAAATAAATTCGACCATATCTTCATACCTTATCTTATCTACTATCTTTCTTCCTAATAGGAAAGTATATAGATGGATCTTTTTAGTACCTATCTTCTCTAAATTCATTACAGAATCTGATATTAATATTCTTTCTGGTTCGTTATACATTCTGTACTCTCTACTAAGAGATCCAAACTCTACACCACCAGGAGTATATTTGTAAGTAGTTGTCTTGCTCCAATCACCATCTATTGAAAATGATTTACCGTCTAAGAATTCTTGTTTTGTCATAACCTTTATTATTAAGTTTTTAATTATATCTAAATATACGAAATATAATTGTAAGTACCAACTACCTCCTTAATTAAAAAGAGATAATTGGATAGTCTTTTCTGGTACATTAATCTTATAAGCTCCATCTACCTTTCTAGTAGGT
>Ga0228643_1000536_pt1 | contig 12711 bp, 4 predicted proteins | sample 55DmetaG_FD_190533 | JGI IMG/M metagenome (GOLD analysis project Ga0228643, IMG submission 190533) | Seawater microbial communities from Monterey Bay, California, United States - 55D | ecosystem: Environmental > Aquatic > Marine > Coastal | place: USA: California | collected 2016-11-08
GATTTTTAATTATTTCGTTTTTTGCTAATATTTTATTAATTAAAGCTTTTGGGGCTTTAATTTGAAGACATTTTAAGGAATTATTATTTCTATTATTAAATTTATCATTAAATTTTCTAATAGCAGCGCCCTCTAATATTTTTTTTTTAATAGCTTCAATGTTTTTCATTGGCTCCTTACCTAGAAATTTCTTAAAGCGTATCATTAAGCTTTTTCTTCTAACTTCTTTTTCAAACTCTGCTTTATATTGTAACATTTGGGCTGATCTTTTCTTTAAATCCTCGTTTATAAGCTTTCTATGAAACTCTAAATGATTTTCCCGCTTTTTTTTATCTTCTATTGATAATCCGCTACGAAGGTTTTGTACAATTTCTAAAGGTTTTAAAGGTTTTTTAAAACTTTTTGAACGACTATGAACTAAAAATCCAGCACCAGCCTTCATACTAGATTTTTTATTATTCGATACGCTGCTTGGTGATTTATGTAATAATTCTTTTATTTCTCGCGCTGTTAAAAATTTTTTTTTAAAGCGTGTTTTATTTAAAGAATTCGTTTTTAGATTTCTTTTTAGTTTCATTTCACACAAGAGTTTTTTAAATCCTTGTGGTATTGGTAATCTCTTTCTAAGATATGTTCTAGATAATAATTTAAGTTGTAGGCTTTTTTTTGGTTTAGTTTTTTTTTGCTCTTTTAAATCTATTATTTTGTATTCTTTAAATTTTTTATAATATAATTGAATTTTTTTTTTGTTTAATAATGTAATTGCATCTTTTTTAGAAATTACTGCCCTAGGTGTTTTGGTTTTAGTAAATCCTCTAAGAATAAGTTCTTTGCTTGCAGGTTTTCTAGTCTCAACAATACCCTTCGTAATATCATTTAAAACATCAACTTTATTATAATAATTTTTATTTGCACATAAAAATTTAAAATTAAGCTTTTTGCTTTTTCTTGGTTGATTTAATTTATGAGTGCCTCTAAGATAACTCTCTATTAAAGCTATATTATTCGAAGAGGCCTCTTCTGTAAAGTTATCTAAGTTAGAACCTCAAAATTTTTTTATAAACTTGCTTTGAGACCTTAATTGCATTAAATGGTAATAATTGCTAGACGTTTGGATTTCGCCGCAAAAACTGTAGGTCCATTTATTTCTACCAACGTTTCTAGGGGCGGATATAATATCAGTAAAATTTCTAAAATCAAATTTATAAACCCAATATCACTGTTTACCCCTAACCCTAATAGTAAATAAACTGGATTCAGCTTGCCATTCTAGGACTTTTAACAGGTAGTTTGAACTAACTAAAATGTTTAAACACCACGAAAGTGGTAGTATACATATTATCATGTCCCCCCATTTACCATGAGGTCTAAAAGTTGATGCTATTTTAGGTCTAAATTTTAAAGTTCGATTTCTTAAAGTTTTTGCTAAAAACAAGTAGTACATTCCCCATAAGGATGAGAACCAAAACCATCACCAATACTGTCACTGAGCTAAATGTATTAGTATATCTGTTTTAGAATTAGGAAATTGCAAGTTAAAATTAGTATTATAATTTAAATCCGTTAAAATATTTCCCCACACTATTTAGATAATTTTATAAATTAATATACTATCTACAAAACTATTATTTTTTATAGTAAAGTTTTCCAACCTTTTTAATAGCAAATTCATTAAAAAAAAATAAACTATTAAGATATCGCTCACCACTACTATCTTAATCTCAATTGATTTAATTAATAGTTACTGTAATGTTTTACTTCACTATTTTAAAAAAAAATTATTCTTTACAAACAATTAACAGTATAGTTTAGGAACAAATATCGTTTATGTTTACGCTTTTATCTAAATTACTAAGCATCCAACCAACGCTTCACATACACATATCATTTAAAAAAAAAGTCAACCACCTTAAAGACTTTTACCACAAGCGTTTCTAAAACGCTTTCAGCACGCCCTTTTAGTTGCTAAATAAGAAAAATTATATTTAAAAATTAAGATTAAAAAACCCTTACTCTATTGCTAAATATTCAGGCTAAATCATTTTTTTAACGTTTTAATTTAATATCAAACTGCTAGCATCACAGCTTTTTATTAAAAAATTTTAAGAATGTAGGTTCAATTTAATAAATTTACCAAAAAATAACGTAGCTTTTCACCAATGCTTTTTAAAAACAAGAGATATACCAGAGGTTAACTCTTCCCGGTCCTCTCGTACTGGAGTAAAGTATTATAAATTTTTTATATAACACAGTAGATAGGGACCAAACTGTCTCGCGACGTTCTAAACCCAACTCATGTACCACTTTAATCGGCGAACAGCCGAACCCTTAGCAGATTGTTCCCCGCTAGGATGTGATAAGTCGACATCGAGGTGCCAAACGAACTCATCGATAAGAACTCTTAAAATTCATCAGCCTGTTATCCCTAGCGTACCTTTTAGTCGATGCTCGATGATATATCCAATATTTAACACCGGTTCAATATAACAGACGCCAATCCTTAATATACTTGTAGGTACTTTAATCAATCCTCACTACTTTATTTTAATGTAAATCTATTTTATAGGGTATCGTAAAAATTACGTTAGTAATTTATAAAAATGTAAAAATATATGCACTCCTCCGTTACTTTTTAGGAGGTGGCCGCCCCAGCCAAACTAACTCCTTAAAACAAAATAAAAAGTTAATTATTAAATTATTTTAAAAGTTAGACCATTACAGAGCAGTTTTCCATTTAGAAAAAATCTCCTGCATCTCTATCCTGTAAAAACCTGCGTCTTATTCCAAGCAACAGTGAAGGTGCATAGGGTCTTTCCGTCTAGCTATATAAAATCGCATCTTCACGATTATTTCGAATTCATAGGATTAATATTGGAGACAGTGGAGCAGTCGTTACACCATTCATGCAGGACGGAACTTACCCGCCAAGGAATTTTGCTACCTTAGGACCGTCAGGGTTACGGCCGCCGTTTACTGAAGCTTATAAAAAAGTTTAAACAATTTCTTTCACTTTTAAGCACCGGGCAGGTGTCAGATTTTATACATCATTATTATATTTAGCAAAATCTTATGTTTTTATTAAACAGTCGCCACTCCCTTTTTAAAATTGCTACTAAGCTTTTCTTTTCCCGAGGTTACGAAATTAATTTGCCGAGTTCCTTCAATATTATTGTTCCTTATGCTTTAATTTATTCAATAAAACTACTTGCGTTAGAGTTAGTACAGTTTTTAGTTAAATTTTTCCAGACCTTTTTAGAAATTTTGAGAATTCTTTTTGAATTAGAAAATTTTAAAAAAGTTTTAAATAACCGACTCATTTGGATTAAAAAACCATCTTACCTATAGAGATTGAATAACACTTTGTAAGATTATCATAACAAAGTAAACCTAAAATCTTAAAGCAATAATGGTTCTAACATTATATCTATTACTTACACCAATATAAACTCTTATAATACCTTAAGAAAATTTTTCAACTTACCTTCAACAGCATATATAATATTCCACTACCGCAATAAAGCTTGCAATTTCAGTATATTAATATATTTTATAAATTTATGATTCTATATTTAAATTTTTATTTAACAACAAAAAAGCACTCTACATTGATCTTTTACGCTTTCATTATAGGATAGCTGCTTCCAAGCTTACCTCTTATAGAGTTATAAATACAAAATCTTAGTAATTATTAATAGTTAAAAACTTTAGAAAGCAATCTGGGCTGTTTCCCTTTAGACTAAAAACCTTTGCGCTAATAGTCTGTAAAGTAATTTATTAAGTTAAAATTTGAGTATAGTAAATGTATTAACTAATTATTCATAAAGTTAGAATTAATACATATTAAAACTTACCTTTAACTTAAAACATTTACTATTTCTACTTAGATAGATTTCGTGGAAAACCAGCTATCACTAAACTTGATTAGCCTTTCACCCCTAACTACAACTCTTCCCAAAATTTTGCAACATTTAAGGGTTCAGCCCTCTAGATAAACTGTCAGCTTGGTCATAGTTAGATCGTTTAGTTTCGGGTCTTATAAAAATAACTATAGTACTTTCGTTATGCTTTTTTAGCTTGCTATTTAAATAAACTCACTGGCTCATTATACAAAAGGTACGTTAAGACAACAAGCTTTAACTGTTAATCGCGTTGATTTTCAGATTCTTTTAACTTTTTAAAAAAATTCTTTTCACTTTTCTTTCACAATACTTATTCTCTATAAAATTTAGATTATTTTAGTTTTTAGGTTGGTTCCCAATATTTTCCATTTCAAAAACATATTGAAACGTACTAGTAAAGGTTATAAAATTACCTTTTATTTTAAAATTATTAATACAAAAACAACTAGCAACAGCAATTAACTATTAGCAATATTTAGTTTAGTGTAAAAACACCAATAAAATTCATTTCAACTAGCTTATATATATATACCCATAACCATTATACATAATTACTTAGTAGTTATTCTATTAAACACTTCAAACTCATTATAAATATTTTTAGTAATAGTATCTCTAACAGAATAAGAAGGGACTCTAGTAGTTTTTTTATTATTTAGCTGCAAAATTCTTATTTTATAAACATAGTACTGAACTCTTTTATGCCATCTAGGTATACCTAAATGTTTATGAATAGCTACTTTCTTCTCTACATGTGAATCAATTAACATTAAAAAAAAAAATATTATACCAACCAAAGTAATTACATGGCCACTAGTAGCCATACCCTGCCAGCCCATAAAAACAACTGGATAGTCGTGAACCCTACGAGGTAGCCCAGAAAAACCTAACCAAAACATAGGTAAAAAAGTCAACCATTGACCCCCTACATAATAAATGAAATGGAAATAAGCAAATACCCTTGAATATTTTAAACCAAATAAAGCTACAAAATAGTAATATACACCAGCAAAAATACCTGTCATAGTAGCCCCAGATAACATTAAATGAAAATGCGCTATAACATAAAAAGTATCGTGCATAGAGACATTTAAAGCTACATGAGAGAGTCACATACCAGTAAAACCGCCAACAACAAAAACAACAATATAAGCAATACAAAAATATAATAATAAACTAACCTTTAAAGCACCGCTTAATAATGAAAGAGTTCAATTCACCATTTTAATAGTAGCTGGTAAGGATATCATTACAGTTATAGTGCTATATAAAGACCTACTCCTGTGGTCTAGACCTACTAGATACATATGGTGACCTCAAACTAAAAATCCCATATAAGCCATAACATAAACAGCCCAGACTAAATGATGTTTAGAAGCTACACGCCTAGTGTTTATATAAGGTATTATCATATTAATAAAACCAAAAGTAGGTATAATCAAAATGTAAACTTCTGGATGCCCAAAAAACCAAAATAAATGTTGGAAAAGGACAGTATCACCGCCATAAACAAACTCAAAAAAAGTTGTTTGCCAGTGCCTATCCATAAATAACATTATCATAGCCGCACCCAAAACAGGAGTCACAATAGCTAACATACGCATAGTTAAAAAAAGGCTAATTGTAATAAAAGGTAATAATATTCTCCTATTTCTTAAGCCAGGCATGGATAAAGTTCTTCTTGTAACTAATAGGTTAGTAAAACCTACGGTAGAGCTAATACCCGCGAATATAACACTAACTATTAAGATATCTTGGCTACCCAAGCCAGTAAATTTTAAATTTGATGAGAACGGAGTAACAAATGTCCAACCAGAAACTACCTGAGTTCTATCAGAACATTTACTATATTGAACTTTTTTTCTTTTATTGTTCGATATAACTCTTTTAACAACCCTAAAAAAGGATTCTGGATAAGAAATCAATGAATGCCAATAAGATAATTTTAAAGGAATATATGATACTGACTCACCCACGTGCTTTTTGTCATATGCTTTCCTTCCTTTTTCTGGATCTTCGCCAGGGTTTGCTTTAAATTTTTGAACATGCAAAATATATCTTTCTTTTTCAATATAATTAAGTAAATATTTAAAATTAAAAATGCTTTCATCATTAAAAGACAAATTTATCTTTTTTCTTTTCTTGGATGTAAGTTCTAACCTGCATGCATTTTTATTATAATATCTTCAATACATAGGCTTTAAGAACGCAGTCTTAGATACTAAAAGATACCCACAAGGGAGTATTCAAAAAGCTATACTATTTAATCTAGGAAAAGCAACATCTTTTGATCCTACATGAAATGGTATTAAAAAATTAGCAAATGCGCCGAATAAAATAGGAACAACAACAAAAAAAACCATTATTAAACCATGCGCTGTTATTACGTGCAAATACCTTAAAGAGTCGCCTTTAAAAAATGGACTTCCTGGGTATGCAAGCTCCAGCCTTATCATAGTAGCCAAGGCAGCTCCTGAGAGGCCGGTCATCATACTAAAATATAAATAGTTTAGCCCAATCCTTTTATGGTTTATTGTATATATATACTTTTTCAATATATAAACCCTTGTATCATTAATGCATCTACTAAACTTCTTTCAATCAATTTTACTAGCTTCAATTGAATCCTCTTCAAGTTTTTTCTCATTACGCTTTTCTTTAGGATATCTAAGCTCTCAATTATAAGCAAGAGTAGTCTCAACATAGTTTGTAACCACCCATTTACACCAGCTTGGGGATAAAAGTTTTCTAAACAAAAAATCAAATCACCACTTAATTGCTTTTAGTAGAGGTATTAATACAAACTTAATAGTTAGATCTCTAATAGAATAAAGAGGCGATATGACCGAAAAACCAAAAAACAAAAAAGTGAAGTCGACATAAATTGAGTTTAAACGCTTTAAAAAAATAAAGAAAACTTTATTGCCCATAACGAAATAAAAAAGATAAAAATACTAATTAGGGTGTTTTTGTAATTAGAAATTAAAATTAGACATAAAACAAAATAAAACTAACGTAAAAGTTAAAATAAAAAAAATAAAAAATTCTTTTAATGTTAAATCCATAAGTTTCTGAATTTTTTGCTTCCCGCTCCCATGCATTAACGACATACCAAAAGTAACATTATACCAACTTTTAGAAAATCCTATTAAACCCAAACAATTAGCTACAAAAACAACTAAAATTGAAAAAAAAGGGGTTATCTCAAAAAAAGATGATAATATGTAAAATTCACTTGTGAATTTTAAAGTTCCTGGAAGTCCTGAGTATAGCACGCACATTAATAAAACACAGCATCCTAAATTAGGTGTTTTTTCTAACAACCCAGAAATTTCTAAAACTGATCTAGTGTGGTATCTTCTATAAATACAATCTACTAAATAAAACATAAAAGTAGATAAGCAGGCATGTGTAATACAAAACAAAATTCCGCCTATAACATTGTGCGAATTACCCCAACAAAAAACTAAATAAATTATGTTCATCTCCTGAACTGTACCGTAAGCTACTAGTTTTTTTAAATCAGTTTGGCCTCACATTTTTAAAGAAGCGTCAATAATACCAATAGCGCAGATAGTAGAGAATAAAACACTATTAGATTCAAAACTAAATATGTCTATTATCTTATAAAAACCATATAAAGCTGTTTTAACCAAGAAACCACTTAGATACATTGAAAATCCCGATGGAGCTTCAACGTGGGTTTTAGTTAATCAATAATGAAAGGGCCACACAGGCACTTTAAAGCCAAAGCCAAAAAATAAGAATATAGATAAGAGTAGAGTTTCAACATCAGAAAAAATAAAGTTTTTTATTAAAAAAATACTTGTACAACCCGAAGACATAATAATATATAAAACAACGCACAAAACTAAAAACGAACCTATTTGAGTCCAAATAACAAAGTATAAAGAGGCTTGAGTTGATTTTCTACTTGGGCTAATATAAAAAACTAATAAGAAAGATGGCACTAATAAAAGCTCATACAGTAAAAACATTAATAACACATTATTCGTTGAAACAAAAAGAAAGACTATCAAAACAAATATATTTAAAAAAAAAACATACCTAATATTTTTGTTAAAAAATTTATTATCTAGAGCTAAAAAAGATAGTAAACCTACAAAATAAGATATAAAAAGTATAATGATTCCGAAAAAATCAATAAAAAAGGCAAATCCAAAAAAAGAGTGCATTGGCAAAAATAAGAACGTATAATTAATAAATTTATTATTTACCTTAACTAGTCAAAATAAATATATATAAGAGTATAAAAAAGCTAAAGACATAGATAAAAAAAAAGATGTTAGGCAGATAACTTTTAGCAAATTCATAGAAAAAAAATTTAAGTTTTTATTACTTTTTTTAAAAAATGAGAAAATTAAAACCCCAAAAAATGTAAAAAAAAACACTGTATATGCTACATAATCTAAAAGCATTAAAAAAAAAGAGCAATCGCTTAGATTAAATAACTTTTCCAGATCCCCGCCTCAATCTAAAGATAGCTCTAATATCCGAGAAATATTAAGAAGCCCCGAAAAACCATAATCTATTTCTCAAAAAAAATTACAAACAATACTACGCACCAAAACAAAAAAAGTTAGCTTTTTACTCTGAGCTTTGTTTTTACAAAAACCCTCAAAGTTACTGTAATAACTATATATTTATATAATTGCCGAAATAGCTTAAGTTTTTTTTTTTTTTTAATATTACCCTTTTTAATATTACCTGCTTTTGCCTTTTTAATTTAGCTTTCGAAGTGCATTTTTTTGGAACTGCCACCACCCTTAAAATTTTTTATTTATTTTTTTTTTCTTAAATTTAATTTGGATAATAAGGGCTGCTATGTAAAGAATAAATATATTTTAGTAATAAAATAATTGTTAAATCTTATTGTGGTTGCAGAATTAACACAGTTAATGTTATGGGTAAGATTAAATAAAATAAAATAGAAACAATTTTAATTCATTTTATATAATTCAACGCCTAATTTATATTGATAATACCAAATACTTCTATAATTAAAGGTATAATCAAATAAAAAATAAGATAATAGTATTTAGCATATACGTTTAATATACATTAAACTTTTAAAATATAGGTCTAAACACAAACCTTTTAAATAAAAAATTTATACAATTATATAAATATACATATATAAGTGGGATTGAACTACTAACTTTTAGGTTTTCAACCTAACACCTCACTTAATACCTTAGCCAATAAAGCCATCCAAACTTATTACATATAATTTTTAAGAAAAAGATTAATCGGATGCGGAGGTACTAGCCCAACCTTAATAAAAAAGGTAGGGTTAAAATTTATATTTTAGCATTTAAACCTAATATCTTAGAATTAAACTTCTTACCCTAAATTTAGATAAATAAATATATTACTATTAGCTTTATATTCTTGCTTAGCACTTTTCAAACACACTTCAATACCTAAAACAATTTATTTAGGTATAAATTATTATTATTTTTAACTAGCTTGTTTAGCTTAAGTTATAAAAAGTTATACTAAGGCGGTTAATTATACAGGTTAATAAAGGCATATCAGTAATGTAAGGTAGCTTTTTTATAATTATATCTCTTTTAAAATTACTTAAAGTTAGTAAAAAACCCTTTTATTAATTTTCAACAGCGCCATAACCAACGCAAATAGCACTTTAGGTAGAAGAAAAAAACTTTATAATAAATAATGTTATATTTTAATGATCTTGAAAAAACAAAAGACCCCGGCAATACTAAAAAAAGCCATCATAAATATGTATATTTTAATGAAATTTTATAGAATGTAAATCATAATAAATTTAAAACAATAATATTTACAAATAAGCATAAATAAACACCTGTTCTATAAATTTGCCTATTTCTCGAATACCTACCCTTATTATATTGTCTAGTTTTCCTTAAAAAAAGGCAGTTTAGGTTATTTTTAATACCAATAATTCTTTTCGCACCCCGCCTATAATAAACTAAGCCTTTCATTATTAAGCGTATAAAATAATTTTTTCTTACAAATCTAACTTTTTTGCTTGGATTTTTTTTTCTTTTTTTGTAGATTCTAATTAACTTTCTCTCATTATTAAGCTGCCAAATAGATTGGTTTTTATTAAAAACAAAATTTTGAGTTAATCTATAATTTTTAAACATGTTTAATATAAATTTTGGCACTACTTGCCTACTATTATAACATAGTAGTCTAATTTTTTACATATAATACAAATATACCATACATGCGCTAGCTTAGCTTTGTTTAATATACAAATACATTAAAAATTTAAGTTTAAAGAAGATAAATAACTAAATGCAATCCAGATATAAAATTTTTAAAATCATTTTTTAAACCGCCCTAAAAATTTGAATTAAATGTGTCAATAAAATTTAAGTTCCTCTATACCTAACCAACCAAACCTACAAACACAAATTATTTTCAAAACATGCTAGTATAGATAAAAATATAAACCCTTAAAGATTCAATAGTGTAAGGCTTTCTTAGAAAAGGGAAAGTTAAGTAGCTAAAAATATACATATAAGAAAACAATGTACCATTGTTTCCATATATTCTATTATAAAATCTGCCATAAGGGAGGAAGGATGTTGTATATAAACAAGCCATAAAAAAACAATAAAAGGTAAGTTGATTATATAAATTATGCTCTACTAAGACAAAATTATTACTCAATACGCTTTGTTTTTCAACCTTTCGACTTAAAAAAGAAAAGCTTCTTTTAAAATACTCATTTTGATCATTGCTACCATGAAGTAAGGGTTGGAAAAACAACAAGAAAAAAAATAACAATAACCCAAAAATACCTGTTTTGTGGTGTGGGCAAACTATTAACCAAGCCATAAAGGGTCTAAAATACCAATGAGGGGCTACGCCATAAAAACGAACATCAGTCATAATACCTATATCACCTCACATAAAATTCTCATAAGTTATAGCTTCGGGGTCCATTAAAATTAACCATTGGATGCAGATATATACAATTATTATGTCTTTACAAATACTTAACTCATTCATAAAAGTTTCATCCCACCATGTCATATTAGCCTTTAAGCCATCTAAAGATACCTCATTTTTTCAATCATAATGCATGTCAACAGTATGAACAAAAGAAGCATACATTAAGTAAAAAGCAACAACATAATGGCCATAAGCCAATCTAATTAATGTATCACAACACAATTGCTTATCAGTAAAAAGTCATCAATAAAAATGGCCATAAAAAAAAAAAAAAGGTATGCATAATATTAGCAGCGATTGTTAAAGTTATTTCGCTTAAATGGGTACAGCACAAGACTAACCCAAAAAAAACAACTAACTGAAAAACAATAAAAGAAAAAACACCTCCTTGCCAAGAAGCTTCATGTTCATAGTCGTAAGCATTAATATATAATTTTCTAAAGATATGGAAATATGCAAATATAAATAAAAGATCCACACCACGCTCATGCAATCAGAAAAAATCATCTGTGTACATATCCTCAATATCCTCCTCATCCCTTACCATTGGGATAAGCATAGGTTCAGTAACAAGGCTAAAACACAACATCAATCCAGAGAATAATTGAAAACCCATTGCAAGCATGACTATAAAGCCAAATATAGCATTTACTTCATGAAAGGAAACATTTAAAATTGTAAAATAAACCAACAAACTTTTAATGGAAAACTTTTTGTACGCTGCTCTCAGTAAGATCATAGCATCGTTCAAAAGTAGATTCGAACTACTGACCTTTAGGTTTTCAGCCTAACGCTCTAACCAACTGAGCTATTCGAACTTATTATATATAGTTTTAAAATATGAAACTAGCTAGATTAAATTGGTTGGATTAGGCAGGAAAGGCAAGATTCGAACTCACATTTTCGGGATTAAAACCGACATTTTACCATTAAATTACTCTCCTTTACTTATATATATAAGTAAATTTTAAAATTTACTTAAAATTTGATAAAAAACTATCACTAATTTTCAACATAATCATAATCAACTCAAGCAATGCCCCATACAAAAGCAAAAAGCCCTATAAAAAATAATGCCATGCTTTAAAAAAAATTAAAAAAATAAGAGGCCTAAGTAATTCTAAAAAAATCCATCATAAATATACATATCTAAATTAAAAATTATAGGGTATAGACTATAACAAGCCCAAAACAACTATAATTAAAAGTAAACATGAACAAAAACCTTTCTAAAAAACTTGTCTACTTGAATACCCAACCTAATTTTTCTTATAAAATACAAACAAAATATATGTAAATTAAAAATTTGAGTGCAAAAAAGATAAATAATTAACTTGATTGAAATACAAAGATTTAAAGTCGCTTTTAAAAAAAAAAGTTAAATTAAATATATCAGTAAAAATCAAATGTTCTTCTATTTTTTATTAAAAAGCTACTATAACTATTAAAAAAATACAAAAGTTAAAGGTGTTTTTATTATTAGCCTAATTGATGCCCTTAATGATTAAAAATGCGTATTATACATTGCATGGTTTATAATATACATAACCAATATAATTGATATAAAACCCTATTAATAAAACACTATTATTTATTAATTAAAAATACAGCTTCTTAAAAAGTAACCTTTACTATTTACTTAAAAAGTAACCTTTACTATTTACTTAAAAAGTAACCTTTACTATTTACTTAAAAAGTAACCTTTACTATTTACTTAAAAAGTAACCTTTACTATTTACTTAAAAAGTAACCTTTACTATTTACTTAAAAAGTAACCTTTACTATTTACTTAAAAAGTAACCTTTACTATTTACTTAAAAAGTAACCTTTACTATTTACT
>Ga0228643_1000540_pt1 | contig 12636 bp, 9 predicted proteins | sample 55DmetaG_FD_190533 | JGI IMG/M metagenome (GOLD analysis project Ga0228643, IMG submission 190533) | Seawater microbial communities from Monterey Bay, California, United States - 55D | ecosystem: Environmental > Aquatic > Marine > Coastal | place: USA: California | collected 2016-11-08
CATAAGAAAATATCGAGTGAATAGTCTATTCCGTTAAACCCATTAGGAGTAATATTGACAATATCGTATATAAGGTAACTTCCAGTAACATCTTTTGTAAGATCTACATCCCAAATATTACCCTTTAGGATCGTGTTGATCTGAGGATGTTCGTTTTTTATTCCCTCTATTATTGTCTTTATGTTCTTTATCGTTAAACTTTTCGACATATTTCTCTAATTTCTTTTCCTTATTTATAGTATAAATTGACTTCGCCATTCGGTATCTTGCTCTGGGTGTACTACATCTAATCCACTTGGTGGTGTTTTAAATAAGGGATAACTATCTTCGTTTTGCTTCAAATATAATTGTAATTTTCGTCTATAAAAATCTGCGTTGTCCTTAAATATACTTTTTGCTGTTACTAATTCACTTTCGCTTAGTGGACTGAAGTTATCTCCAGACTTTGTACCAGCACCTTTATTACGGAGCTTGTATGTACCTATTCTTGTGTATTTATGGCAAACTTCCCACTTTAAAGCATCTCGCAAATATTCTTTAATTAATGTTTCGTTTAATGCAGAAACATTGTTATTTTTTATTTGTGTCAATATTTCGTCAAATAATGCACTACCTAAAATTGGTCGTACAAAAGTGTTCTGAATACTATCAATTAAAGGCTTCAAATATCCGTCATCTACATTATAATGCAGTACGGTATTTTCTTTTGCAAATGCTGGACTTATTATTAAAATCATTTTTTTCTAACTATTACTTGCTTCCATATATGACGACAATAAGGTACTGAAGTAGTTGTGTCTGGCTTTCTATACCAACCACCTCGTGACAACCAAACATCTGTAACATCTGCTATTCCACTTGACTTCATATCATTCCTTAAAACATCTATTTCTTTTTTGGAATAAAGTTTCTTTTTAGCCATCATCTTCCTACAAAAATCCCTTGATTCGCCACCAGCTTTTAGAGGTGGTGCATCTGGTCTTAATTGATACCTATACTTAACTTCTGTTTCTGGTAAATCTATTGACTTTGCAACTTTCTCGCCAACATCTGTAAGACCAAGAACACTACCTTCTATCGAGATTAAATCTGCTGTATTAAGTACGGTAACAGCTCCAATTAATTCTTCAAAGTTAAGTCCTAAAACATCCGATATACCACTTGCTGCGATTAATGGATTTGTAAGTATGGTTTTCAATACTCTTTGTATTGTGCTTTGTTCCTTTGAAGCAAATTCGATTGGACTTCCATCTGTGTCAAAATGAATGTCAAAATTATCAATAATATCGTATTGACTTTCTGGTACACCTATCTTGTCAAATAAATCACTTATATCGTCATCATTAGAAAAGCAACTACAAGCAGACATTTTTTCTTTGTCAATTTGTTTCAGCTTTCTTATTGCCCATTCTATTCCAGAAGTTCCACCCCAAGCATCCCACATTAATCCACCACATCCTTCTGAATACGGAACATCTTTATGTTGTTGATGTCTTTTAAAAGATGCCATTCTTGCAATCGTATCCCTTGAAATTTTTTGTTTTTTAGCTAATTGGTTTGCTCTTTTTTTCCCAGTAGCTTCGCCACAAGATCCCCAACCATTCTCATCCACCCATTTTAAGGCTCTTTTAGCGTTGTTAGAAGCACTTTCTGGGTAATCGTTGTATGATTCAAACTCCTCTAAGTTTTTATCGCTTATATCGGAATGTTTTGAGCAAGGCATATACCAAGTCTTTCCGTCTATATCGTGTTCGTGTGAACCTTCACAACCTATTTTCTTTGCTATTTCTTCTGCTTCTTCTTTTGTATCAAATAGTGGTTTATCGTCTCTTATTATTTTAGCAAGGTCTTGCGACATCTTTTCTGGTACGCAATTAGGTACAAGTCTGCCATTCTTTAGCTTCATACCTATCATTTCGTATCCATTCCAACAAGGTGCTTTGAATTCATCACAATTACAATCTTCAGACATTTCCACTTGTGGTTCTACCTCTTCTTGCAATTTTAATCCAGTTTGCTCGTTAATTAATTCTCGTATTTCGTCTCTGTTTAGATTTTGTAGTATTATATCCGATGTTAGATCTATCGTATCAATAGGTTTTAATGGGATAATTTCAATGTCTGTTTTTTGTATCTCTAAAAATGCAAGTTTTTTAATCGTTCTCAGAAGTGTATTTTGTCTTTCAGCTATGTAAGTGTTAGTAAATATCTCGTAAGCTAAATCAAGCTCGTTACGAGCACCTAACTGACCTTCTTCTTTTACACCAAAGAGAATAGGATTTGTTACTCGGTGTCCAATAAATATAGATTCCTTTACCCTATTAGACATTTCTAAATAACGCTGATGTAAATCATTGCCATTAAGGTTAGTTATCTCACTACCATTGTCTTTTGCTGGGCTAAATAAGTGTACGATTTTTGTTCCAGTAGCTTTGCCAAACTTTTCTTGGAATGCTTTTTCAAACTTTTCTGCTTCTTCTTTAGTTTCTGGCACTCCATTGTTGTGCTGTATTAAAGTTCCACCTACAAAGCCATTCTCTACCTCATTAAGCCAGTAATCGCCTATTTGTACATCTGTTTTAATCTCAGCTAAAGATCCTACATAAACTGGTAAAGGATAGTATTTTAAATTTGGTCTATAATCAACGTGGTAAATAACACCTCTTTTTTGTTCTGGATTTCTTGGATTGTATCTTTCTAAATACTGAATATTTGGTTTATAGTTTCTTGTACCTTTATCAGTTATCCAATCGTCTGCGTATTGTATTGTACCATCTAATCCTAAACGTATGTTTGCAAAGTCTATGTGGTGGTATTGATTACCTACTTTGGTTTTTATTACTTCAATAGCGTAGCCATTAAATAGTTCATAATCAAGCGACAAACTTTTCATTAAAGAAGTCCAATCTTGGTCTATATTGGCTTGACTTAGCCATTTTTTGGTTTCTATATCTTCTCCAAATAAACCATTACCTATCGTATAGCCTACTTTGCCATTAATAATAGCGTTATGTGTGCTACTATCGTTGTATAGATCTATAAGTTCAAATGGGTATAAATTATCAATACCAAAATATACAAGATTCTTATTCTTTTTTTCTAAAAATAATGGTACTTCTGCTGAAGCAAATTCCGTTACTACTGGAAACTTATTCATAAATATGTGTGTTTTGTTCGTCTGTGTACGAATATACAATTTCTTTTGGTTGTTTTAACCTTAATATACCTCTGTGTATCTCAATCCCTTCTGTTCCCCCTAATGTAGTGGCATTTGTTATTTTGTACGGATAATCTCCGTTGTTAGGTAATTCTATTGTAGCGTTTGCGAGGTCTTGTGTACCTTCTATTAATTCAAATGCTACGTACCTATCATTTACTCCTTCTGGAGCTGCCAAAGTTACGTTTACTTCGTACTCGGCTGTTTCAATGGTCATAGTGTAGTAAGTGTTTTCAACTTCGTTGGAGATGTTGCAATAAATATAATTTGTGGTATCCTTATTAATTATGTCCATTTTAATATTTTAAAAAAGCCCACCCCTATTAAGAAGTGGGCTTGTATTTCTATTTCGAGTTAGATCTCTTAGGCTTCTGGAATACTCGCAGTAACCTTTTTCATTGGTTCTGGCTCTTGTGCTTGGAAAGAAAGGCTGTAACCGTTTCTGTCTCCTAAAGCTGTACCAGTTCCGTTGTCTCCACTAACCAATCTTACTCCGTTAGTTTCGCCCATTAGCCAATAAGTGCCGTTATTATCCTTGATAATAATACTCATTTTGGCTCTTGCTATCATCTTAACCTCGTTGCGTTTTGCAGTCTCCATTTTATTGAGAATGTAAGTCGCAGTTTGGTCAAAAAAGCTTGTTCCGTTAGCATCGTTTACCGTTGGGTTGTCGTTCATTACTGAAGCAGCACCTTGAGCAGAAGTACATTCGTACTTATAATACCCTAAGCCAGTACCACTAAGTGCAGTAACCTCTTCTGAAACATCAGAAGTTGTTGCAAAATCTGCTGGCATATTTGCTATCCAGAATTCCGCTACACCCCCAATAGAATCATTACATCCTACGCTAAAACCAGTTGTTAAATCACACGCCATATCTCTTTTTTATTTTAAGGGTTAGGCTAATGTAAATTCGACTATCTCATCTGGGTATGCTACTTGTAATCCTCTTTTAAATTTAACTCGGTAATATACCTTATCGTCTTTCTTATCGTACCACATATCAAATTCTTCCTCATCGTTCTGAAGATCGAATCCTAAGAAGAAGTTATCTTGTGTGCCTAAGAACATTCTATTTGTTCCGTCTAATCCAGCTACACCTACTAAAGATACATTTTTACCAGCGATTGAAGTCTCGTAATTTGCCCAGTCAGTAGCGTTAATGTGGTATAGGTTTTTAGCGTTTAAGGTATCAACGTATTTGTCAAAAGTATCTTGACCTACGAATAATACTTGATTTGCAGCAGACTTAACCTTAGCTGGTCTAGCGTTACAGATATCAGTAATCAATCCATCAACGTTTCCAGATGCACCAGCAGTAATTGCAGTAGCACCAGAAGCGTTACCATCTACCGCAGTAGCAGCATCGTCAATAATTTTTATTAAACCGTTGTAACGATTAATATAAACGTTAGCCGAACCCGTGTTCCCTTGCCAATCCGCAGTCTCGTTATGCTCCATAATAGTCTTAATTACAGATTCAGCAACTTCAGATTCAAACATCATATCTTCAGTTTCAGCATTACCAGCTCTAAGCATAATTTGCGTGTACTTAGGGATAAGGTCTTTCATACAAAATCCAGAGAAGTAAGTAATTTGTCCTACTGTTAAGTTTCTGTCGCTGAAAGTAACATCTCCAGAAGCAGACACAGCACAAGAAGAACCATCTTGTGGAAATGCACTAACCGCTAATAGATGCAAAGCATCAGTCTTTTTTACTCCAGATTGAAGTGTGAAGTAATCACTTGACGTTTTCTCAAAATATAATCTTGAGATTAAGTCTGTCGATTGTTCGTTAACGTAATTCGTTAAACTTGATACATCAAAACTCATTTTTCTATTTTATTTATTTATTTGCTCTAATAATAGCACCCATATTGGCAGCTCTTTCTGCTCTGCTAAGTGCCTTAAATTCTTGTGGCTTAGAAGATGTTGATGGCTCAGCCTTAACAATCTCTTCCAATTCCTCTCCTACTTTGTTGAGTGTAGCAGAAAACTCATTTTTTAATTCTTCTTTGCTGTTTTTAATCTCAGCTAATTCTGTTCTCAAAGTTTCGTTCTCGGACTTGATAAGATCTAAAGATGCAGTAAACGCTTCAGCATATTGTGCCATAGCTTTTTCAATCATCTCATTTAACATTTCGGAAGTAAACTCATTATCGTATGTTTCTTCTTCCACTTCTTCGCCCATAGCTTGTATATTTACAACAAGACCACCAGCAGTTTCAATGATAGTACCATCAGATAATTCGTGAATTCCGTCTGGAGCTGCAACTTCGCCTTCTGGCATTACAACAACTAAAGCAGTACCTTCTGCAAGTGTACCTTCCCATTTTACAATAGTTCCATCTACCAAAGTGGCTTCTTCAAAATTCTCCTCTGTTGGAGTTTCATCCACCTCAGCATCTGAAAACACAGATTTTAAAGTGCTTATAACACTTTCTAAGTTTAATTTATTCATCTTTTTAAATTTATACGGTTCTAAATCAAATACACCCTCAACGCTAAAACCTTTTAAAATACCTTCCTCTTTAACTTTTGCCCACGCTTCGTCATTCTCCACTTTTGCTGCGATAAACCAAGTTCCGTCAGCTACATTCTCAAAACCAGAGGGGGCTGAGATTCCGAGTTCGGCATCAGTTATAAAGGATTGATATATATAAACTCCATCAAGTATCTTGAAAGCGTTATGTTGCTCGTTGAAATTATTGTGTTTGTTTTCTTTAAATAATTTTTGTACGAGTGCTTTGATAGTCTCTTTTTTGAAGATAGCGTAATACTCACCTCTCTCGTCTCTTCTGTAGATTGGTAGATCTGGAATCATTGCTGCTCCCATTACAATACGCTTATCTTCATTAATAACCTCAAATTTATGTGGAGCAAATGCTTGATAGTTTAGTCCTATTGCTGGGCTGTCTACCAAAGCGATTGCTTGTAGTCCATCTACATCATCGGTTAGTTTGAATTCTATGAAAGGTAAGTCCATCTACCTATATATACCTATTGTGGCAAAAAGAGGAAATCTATTGTACTACGGTTGCTCTGCTGTAAACTCCATCCACGTTTCTTGATACGTTGCGTATATCTGTTTCAGTAACTATAACTTTCGTAGTCTGCGCTCCAGTATCTAAAAGTGGGCTTGTAAATCCTCTTGGCTGTAATCCAGCTAATCCACCACCAAGAGATTGATTGACTTGTGAGGTGTTAGGAGATTGAACCCCTTGTTCTCCACCTTTAAATTTAGTCTTTGCTATTGTAGCAATTTGTGCAGCACCAGCAGCAGCGACTAATGCACCAGTAGCAAAACCAGCAACACCACCTTGACCAAAAGCCTTAGTAACACCTTGTGCAGTATTCTGAATTGCTTGACCTATACTAACTGCTTTGTTAATCTGAAACGCTTTTTTCTGATCTTTCTCGTTTCCAGCAGCCAATGATTTTGCTATGCTTGTTATTGCACCTAAAGCAAGTTTTCTAAGTTCCTCTCTGTCTTTTTCTGCATCATCATCATCTTTTTTGATTTTATCATTCTTTGCCTTATTTGCTGCTACCGTTGCTTCAAGTACTGCTACATCTGCTTCTATATTCTTCTGTCTGCTTTCTTCTTTAAAAGTATCAAGTGCTATTTGTGCATCTATCTTGGCTTGTGTTTCGGCATTAGCATTATCTACAATTTGCTGAAGTCTTGCTTCCTCATCTTCTTGTCTTTGTAGTTCAATATCTCTTAACTTTTGAGCTTGTTCGACTTTATCTTCTATCTGCTGTGCATCAAATACTTGTCTTTGGTAAGCTAAGTCTGCTTCGGATTGGGCTAAAACCTTATCCATCTCCATACGTTCTCTATCTAACGCAAGGTCATTTGCTTTTTGCTCAGATCTTAATCCCTCGACTTGTGCTAACACTCCTTGCTTATTTGCAAGTGCTTCTATTAACGCAGTTTGTGTTTCAGTATTATCATTTGCTTCGACTGCTGCTTGGGCTGCTGCGACTTGTAGACTTGCTTGTGACAACATAGCCTTTTCTTGCTCATCTAAAACATTAAGTAACTCATCATTTGCTTTCTTACGTTCTGATAAACTATTTCGTTCCTCATCTCTGGTCTGTCTTAGTTTCTCAGCTTGTTGGTCATATTTCTCAATAAGCAAACCTTGTTGTGCTGCTGCAATAGCTGCCGAGTTTTTAAGTTCCGTATTTGCTTTTGCAAGCTCTACTGCACCTTTAATGCTAATCTCTTGCACACCTTCTACTGCACCACCAATAACGCTACCTACTTCAGTAACTGCTTTGCCTACATTATTAACTACACTTTTACCAGCTTCGACAGCTTCTTTTCCAGTTTCTTGTATTGATTCTTGTGTTGCTTTTATATCGGCTGTTAGTTGTTTTATTTTCTCTGGATCTTTACCACCAAAGAAAGACTGCTCCCACGCTAACTGAGATTGTTGTATTATTAATTTTATACTATCAAACGCAAGTTTTAAAGGAGTAATACCAATGGTCAATAAACCTTTCATAACAGCAGTTAATCCAGAAAATCCATTTGTTGCTTTGGATACAGATTCTACGGTATTGAATATAACAGAAAATACCTTTTCAAACAATATGCCAATAGTACCAAGAGCAGTACTAAGGGCATCCATTATTTTTTGATTTTTGGATATTGCATCATAGAATAATTTAATTGCACCAACGACAATACCTATACCTAATCCTTTAAGACCTACTCCGACAGCTTTTAATCCTTTAGAAAATATATTGCTACTTTGCCCAGCTTTTTTCTGAGCATCGGCTGTTTCTTCAAAACCTTTTTTGGTTTTAGATAACTCGCCATTCATATCTTCTATGGACTTTTCGGTATCTGTAACAACTTGGCTTAATGCTTTAAATTCATCGCTACTTTCTTCGCCTACATCTTCCAGTAGTTTTTTGGCTTCCTCTAATTGCTTGTTTAGATCTTCAATGCTCATATCTCCTTTCTGAAGATTAATCGCCAAGTCTAATGCTAATTTTTTATCTGCTGGCATATTATAGTTTAATTATTCGGTACACTAAGTTTATTATTAATTGAGTTCCTTCCTCAAAAGTCATTGCTGAATTAGTCGTTATTTTAAGCCCACTACCAAAGTGGATAGGGGTTGTATTGTGTGCTACTATTTCTAATAGGTCTGTATTGTTATCCGTATTGAAAAATGCACTTGGTATTTTAGCTAATAAGTGGGCAGAAGCATCATCTTCCACTATATCTACTTGATGCGTTCCACCAGTTGGAGCGTTACCATCTAACCTCACATAACCTCTCGTCACTTCGTAAAATTCATCATCTGGCAAAGGTGGCAATATGCTTAATTCTAACTCAAGATTGGTAAGTACATCATAAGGCAATACTATATATTCAAGTTTCTCTACAAACAAGCCATTAATATATGCTTCGTCTGACCTATTAGCTTCTACAAATGGACTATTTATCATTGCTACATTATCAGCCATAGCTTTGCTATTATTGCTACCTACTATTATATTATTTTTAGATACAATACTTTGTTCTACATTATCTGAAGCAACTATTGACCGAGTACCACCTTTTATATTATCTCCAAATTGTAATCTATCTTGTGCCTTACCACTATTGCCATTTGGAAATACAAGCATATCTCCAGTTGGTATAGGTGTATCGTCTGCGTAATCATCTATTCCCCCGTTTACAACTTTTACTTCTGGAACAAACGCATCTTTTGGCTCTACTTTTAAGAACATACATTTTGTTGTATCTTCAGACATTGCATCGAAGTCCTCTACTTTTAGCAATCTCCAGTAACTACCATCTATGTAGTAATTCTTTCTAAAATTTAGTTCTTGATAATCGTATGGTCTCAAAGCCAAATTACATTCAAGTATCTTACTATTCTTGTCTGTGATCTCCTCTATAAATTTCTTCCAATAAGTATTGTAAACATTATTATTAGAATAGGACAAAGTAAATTTATTTCCATAACTGAAGTCATAATATAGTTGTTTAGGTACAAACCAATTTAAGTCAAAAGTGGGGTTGTAAGGATTATCTAAATGCCCAGCATAAGGATATTGACTATATGCAGTTCCACCAAACAAAGGTAAACCAATAAACCATCTTTTCTGAGTATCAAGTAAACCACCCCAATATAATAATCGTATCTTGGCTGTTGCTTCAGCTGGTTGGTTATTCTTATCTACAAATTCAATAGACGAAATAACTCTGTCGCTTACTCCACTTCTTGTTTGTAATGGTGTTGGAGCAAATATGGTAGTTATAGTTTTATCTGCATTTAAAAAGTCGTTCTGAATATCTAAAGTAAGCTGACCATAAACCTCATCATTAACCTTATTGTAAGTATCGTTTAAATTATCTTTGTCCAACTGATCTTTAAATATAAACCTACCAGCATCTAACGACCCCATAGGTTTTATATTGTAGTTTTTAGACCTATCAACCAAATACTCTAAATTAACTCGTTCATCTGTTAAGAATCCATCCCTTGTTTCTATTATTAGTTTGTTTTCATCTATTGGGTCATAGTCAATATATAAATTAAATCTTTTAATTATGCTACTGAGTAAATCCGATTGTTTAATTTGCTTTGGTACTACCAAACGAGTATCTATTGTATCGCCAACTGAAATTTCTGTTTCCAGTAATTTACTACCAAATGTGCTGTCTGCGTTTAGTACAAAATCAAAGTCTGCAAAATTTGTTTCTTCATATCGTCTTGTGCCATTAAGTATGGTTATCCTTGACGAATAAGAAACTTTACCAACACATATAAAATATTCTCTACCACCAATAACATCAATTTCTCCACTTACGAAACTACCTACGTTATTTGTAATATCTGTGCTTGTACCAGATTGCAAAGGAGTTGTTAATGCGTTTTCAGTAAAGTCAAGCCTAAACATATCTTTTAAAGAATATGTACTGCCATTCCTTTCTACTAAATAACAATATAACTCTGCTATTAAATCATTACCAGTCCTATGAGCATTTAGAATAGCTGTTGTATTTTGTTGATTATCCGTATAGGTCATATCGAAGTTTAATAATCCTTGAAATGACATCTTGTTAGAATCAGTAGCAGTATATATACCAGTTGCCGAGCTGTATTCGTTTGTACAAGTATTATAAAAATCTTCAGAAAAACCAAACTCTGCTTCAGCACAAGACAATGCTTCCACTATTCCACCATCTGCTATTACTCTGCTTTCGTATCCAGCAAGGCTACTATCGTCATTAAATATTAATCTGCTATTGTCGCTGTTACTTAGGTCGCTAAGATCTTCGCAAGGTACTACTTGTTGGCTTGTTCTTTGTACATTAAACTCCTTGCATAATATAGCTGCATTATCAAGTAAGATTTTACCGCTACCATAAGGCACAATAAGTCGTTTGAATAAATCGCTATTAAAAAAGGTACTATCATAAGTATATCCAGCTTCGGTTAGTATAGTGTCAATATACTGCTTTAAATATATTGCTGGTTTAAAATCTCTTGTACTCCAAATATCGTAGTTTGTTCTACCACCTATGTCAATCATAGGATATACATAACCTTGCCCTATTGTAGCAGTCCAGCTATTAACAACATTCGTTTCTGTCCAAGTGTGGTCTAAGCTACTAAGGTCTAAATCTTGCAAATATTTATCTCGTATTTTCTCAAATAAGTTTCCTATTTTACCAGTAGCTTGTATTTCGTAGTTTATTAAACCATCTACATTACTAATCGCTTTTAATTGACAATACCCATCAATGGCAGTTATTCCGTCTTGGATTATTTGATAGCTTGTTTTTAAATTAGGGTTAAATGTTTGTAGGTCTATATTGACATCAAATGCGTGTTCAAAGATTTGATTAACAATTCTGTTTTCTGGTATCGTTATTGTCTTACTGAAGTCTGTTAAACGCTTCTGTGGGTTATTTACATCATACGCTTCTTTAGTCAAAGGTACAGCACCCTCATTATGTGGTATTGAATATCCAGCAATTATATGTTCTATTACCATTGTCGCTTATCGCTATTGTCAATCTCCATTTGTAGCTCCATACTATACACTTGACCATTTTCACTCTTAGCGTGTTCAAATGTATTTCCAGTTACATTTACTGAGACAAAGTTTGTGTCATATTTCCAATAAACCTCTGGAGACGAAAACAAGTCTTCTAAGGCAGTTACCTCAAAGTCCTTTAGTAATCTACTATTTAATCTATAATTGTCTCTTAAAGACGTATGAAATGACCTCTTACGTTGTGCATAGGTATTATGAGTTATGCTACTTGCTCCTATTGTGCGAGTATTGTATTTAGCAAAGTTCTTATTTATGCTTGTAGTTTGATTAGACTTACCACTAAACGTAAAACTATCATAACCACCTTTTCTATTTAACCAATGGAGCTCGTAATCTGTATAGGTATTTTCGCAGTCGTCTATTTCAAACATTATTGTTTTTGTAGCCCAAACATCTTCAGTAAAATTTAATATCCTTAAAGCATAGTATTTTACGTTTGTCATTACTGGAGTTGTACCCCAACTATGCGAAGCAATCTCTGAAGCACCAACATCAAGTGTATATAGCCCAGCAGTATTTGCAGCAGTCATTGTAGTTGATAATATTGTGCTAAATGTATCGTCCATAGTTTTCAAATATATTTTATAGGTATCGCTTAGATTCTGTCGCATAATCCAACTTGCTTGGTATTTCTGTGTAGATCTTACTTTAAGAAAATTATTAGACTTACCTAAATTAAACCACTCAGCATCTTGCTCAAATCCATTAAGAAACTCTTTGTCAGTTTCAGCAGAAGCATCTTCAATACTCCAGTTATAATAATCTTTTGTACTTCCAGATAAATCTGCCCACTCAATATACTTAGGTGACGAGTTCCAACTATCAAAAGTATTGCCACTTACTACACTACCTTGTAATGCTCCAGAGTAATATTCTTGAAAAGCTATTTTAAAGTCTTTTAAGGCACTTTGAGATATGTCGGTAGTATCTCCAGTTAGAATAGAATAATCGCTACTTACAAACGATTGTATGATATTTTGAATATCTGTTACAACTTGTGTAGCAGATGGAATTGTATTTAGCTGAAGCGTAGCAATCTTTGTGTTATCTCCAGTAGGGTCAGTAAATAAACTTGCTATTACCTTAAATCCACTTTGAGCAGTTTCCGTACTATTGACTAAATATTCAATAGGAGCAAAACTTGGCTCTGGTATATTGGTTGTCGGTTGGTCTTGAATTGTAAGTGCCATCTATACATATATACCAAATTATATCTATAAATTTAGGGTAATAAAAAAACCCCCATTTCTGGAGGTTTAATTGTTTTAGGTTTTGGGTTATTTTTTAATGTTTTGAAATTGAACGAGGTCTAATGCCGAATTCAT
>Ga0228643_1000550_pt1 | contig 12445 bp, 11 predicted proteins | sample 55DmetaG_FD_190533 | JGI IMG/M metagenome (GOLD analysis project Ga0228643, IMG submission 190533) | Seawater microbial communities from Monterey Bay, California, United States - 55D | ecosystem: Environmental > Aquatic > Marine > Coastal | place: USA: California | collected 2016-11-08
TTAAATAAACATGATGATATTGCTGGATTTTTAGTGGAACCAATCCAAGGAGAAGCAGGCGTCTATGTGCCTGCTGATGACTATTTGAAGAACGCTAAGGCACTTTGTGTAAAGCACAATGTATTATTTATTGCCGACGAGGTTCAAACTGGAATAGCGCGTACCGGTCGTTTATTAGCATCTTGTGGGAATTGCAGTTGTCCAAATAAAGATTGTTCTGATGCGGCAGAAGTAAAGCCGGATATTTTGATTTTAGGTAAAGCCTTGAGCGGAGGTGTTTATCCTGTATCTGCTGTGTTGGCCAATAACTCTATAATGAATGTAATAACACCAGGTTCTCATGGCAGTACATTTGGTGGTAATCCAATCGCTGCAGCTGTAGCTATTGCAGCACTTGAAGTTGTAAAAGAAGAGCAATTAACTGCCAATGCTGATCGTCTAGGAAATCTTTTTAGAGCCCAACTTAATAAATACATACTAAGGAGTTCAATAGTTAAGCTAGTAAGAGGAAAAGGATTGTTAAACGCTATTGTTATTAATGACTCCGAGGATAGTGATACGGCTTGGAATATATGCCTTAAACTAAGAGATAATGGGTTATTGGCTAAACCAACTCATGGTAACATCATACGTTTTGCTCCTCCGTTAGTTATGACGGAGGAACAATTGCTTGATTGTGTTCAAATTATAGTCAATACCCTAAAGACTTTTGAATAAAGCCAGGTATTTTAGTTTAGTTTAAACTAAATCGCAAAAAAGGTTATTTGATAAGGGCATTGGGCTTATGCACTTTGGTTTATCTCCTCCATCATTTTTCTCCACTCTTCCTGGACTTCACTCATATCCCCATAGGCAAGAACATAGATTGTATATAATAGATAAAGCACATTGATGATAAGAATGACTAGTGCTACAGTTTTTGCGGTTTCCATACTGTTAGCATTACCTTCATAACCATCAGGATTCAATTGTGCCTCTTTAAGTTTTTTGTTTGCTATCAAGTATGCAGGTCCAGAAAGTAAGAAGCCTAGTCCAGCAAAGCAACAGCACAATAGACCCAAAATACTGAGCACATAAATCAGTGTTGTATTTAGTGATTTTTTCATAAAATGAATTGTTTTATAATGTAATTTGTAATGATTGTACCAATAGAAATCAATGAAAAGATATTGATGCTTTTTTGCTGAAATTTAAATTTAAAAAATCGAGTAAGGATGATTAATACAGCTAAAATTAGTAGCGGGTAAATTGCAGGGTACATCCAAAATGCAGCTGCAAATTTTCCTTGAAAAACGAATAAAAGGGAACGTTGAAATCCACAGCCCATACATTCCAAACCAAAAAGTGATTTGCTAAGGCAAGGAAACATGTAATTCTCGAAAGTCATATTGGTTTTGAATTTCAAAGAAATAAATAATTTATCGATTTTAAAAAAAAATCAAGCATCAATATTGAATTTAGTTTAAAGACCTTTATTTTTATAAAATAAATATGATAGAATTATATGGGGACAAATTCTTTAAAATACATCGTGTTATTAACTGGTAGTGGTATACTTATTTATGATGATATTTCTACTGAATCAATGGGAATTCTTTCTCTAATTGGTCTTATTTTGTTGGTTGTTGGCATTTATTTAATCTCAAAAGGGATTGGAGAAAAGCCCAAAGTTGATCCTTATGCTGTTCAATCTTATGACGAAGAAGAATGAAGTTAAACATCAATGATTACGTGTCTGTTTTAGATGATGATCTTTCCGGCTTTATAACAGCCATCTCTGGATCATGCATCACTATTGAAACCACTTCCGGATTTGAAATGATTTACGAAGCATCTGAATTGGTTAAAATTGATAGTAATTTATTGAAGTCGTCTTCTTTTAAAGGTCAATCGTTACAAAAAATTCTTTCTGAAAAAGACTCAAAACAAAAAAAGTCATCAACAAAATTAAAAACCAAATCACGCCTGCACCCACCTATGGAAGTAGACTTACACATACATCAATTGGTGAAATCAACTAAGGGCATGCAAAATCATGATATACTAAACCTACAATTGGACACTGCAAAAAATCGACTCGAGTTTGCACTTTCAAAACGTATACAGCGTATTGTATTTATTCACGGTGTAGGATCTGGAGTTCTTAAATTGGAATTGGAATATCTATTAAAAAGATACGATCAGTTGAAGTTTTATGCAGCAGACTACCAAAAATATGGACACGGTGCCACCGAAGTGTATATTTTTCAGCAAAAAAAGATTTAGAACGTAATAATCGTTTCGTAGGTTCCCAGCTCAAGACTGTCAGCAGAGAGCACTGAAATATCAATATTAAATAGTGTAATGGTTATGGTTACAATGCGCTTGAATTGATTAGGGTTTGTGGTTTGTACTGCATATGAATTTGAGAAATTTTCGTCTAAAAATCGTGCAGATGATGATCCAGAAGCGATGTCATCAAATAAGTTGCCATTACCATTTTCATCTTCATTAATTGTAAGAGTACCATCACCATCATCATCTTGGTCTAAATAGTCAGGAATTGAATCCCCATCACTATCTTGAGCATCTGCTAAATCCCCATCGTTGTTAGGGTCAGGTTTTTCATTAATGGTGGGTACGTTGTCTCCATCGTCGTCATAATCTTTGTAGTTTGGTATACCATCCCCATCTGTATCACCATCAAATTCTAAGGCTGTGGGAATCCCATCATCATCATCATCCTCAAAAATCGATACGAACTGAGCTGTTCCGCTACTTGAGGCATAGTTTTGTGTAACAGAGATCCCTGCCGGTGGTATTACAGCACAAATTAAATCATTGGGGTTTCCATTGTATGATCTGTAGTGAAATTGCTTACTATTTCCATCAATGGCAACGTTTTGCGTAGCACCAGATTCTTCAGGATTGAACATTGCCTCTGTAGTGGTTGTTCTCGGAATCAACAATGTAAGTGATTCAAATGGATCTGAGCGTGTATCGTAAAATAAAAAACTAGACGTTATATTAGATCCATCATCGGCAGTTTGAATTTGACACAAGGATAGTTCTTTATCAAAATCTAATTGAACTTGTAATACATCTCCATCATCACAAGCTGATATCAGCAAAAAAACTGAAAATAAATAAAACCATTTATTCATATAGCAATACTTTGATACAAAAGTAACAGAATTAAGAAATAAAAGTATTGTTATTGCCAATTATTTAATTTGATTATTTTTGTTCAACTTAATACACAATTTTTATGTTGCCTATTTACTTAGATAATGCTGCTACCACACAGGTTCGCGAAGAAGTAGTGGATAAAATGGCCGCTGTTTTGAAATCTAATTATGGCAATGCCTCATCAACACACAGTGTAGGGCGATCATCCAAATCAATACTTGAACAATGCCGTAAGCGTATTGCAGCACATTTTAATGTAAAACCTTCTGAAATTATCTTTACTGCCGGTGGTACCGAAGCCGATAATTTAGTCTTGCGTTCTGCTGTATGTGATTTAAATGTAGCGCATATCATAAGCTCGAAAATTGAACACCATGCTGTTGGCCATACTGTTAGTGCTCTAGCACAAACAACAAATATTAAGGTTAGTTATGTAGATGTGTTATCTGACGGTAGTATTGACTTGAAGCACTTGGAGGAACTATTAACCAAATCAGCAAATAAAACTCTTGTTTCATTAATGCATGTCAATAACGAAATAGGCACAATATTAGATTTAAAGTTTGTTGCAGATTTATGCAAAACCCATAATGCTTTACTTCACAGTGATTGCGTTCAGTCTGTAGGTCATTATCCTCTTGATTTAGAACACATTCCGATTGATTTTTTGGCTGCTAGTGCACACAAATTTCATGGTCCAAAGGGGATAGGCTTTGCATTTGTGAGAAGTGGTTTAGGTGTGCAGTCAATAATTACGGGTGGTTCACAAGAGCGTGGCTGTCGTGCTGGAACAGAAAGTCTACACGATATTGTTGGAATGGATGAAGCCTTGACTTTGGCTTATGAGAATTTATCTTCTGAAAAGGCATATGTTTCTGATTTAAAAGCTCATTTTATTAAGTTATTGAAGACTGAAATACCAGAGGTTATATTTAATGCAACGTGCGATGACTCTATCAAAAGCACCTATACACTAGTCAACGTTTGCTTACCAGTGTCGGAAGCTAAAGCCCCTTTATTTTTGTTTCAGTTAGATCTTAAGGGCATAGCTTGTTCAAAGGGGAGTGCTTGTCAAAGTGGAAGTGATAAAGGATCGCATGTTTTGGCGCAAATTCTTTCTGCTGAAGAACTTAAAAGACCATCAATTCGGTTTTCTTTTAGTATTTATAACAACGTTGACGAATTGGACAGGGTAGTCAAAACGCTGAAAGAATTAGTTTTTGAATCCGCCTAAAAACTCATATTTAATCTAAGGTTAAATACCCTAGGAGTCAAATAATTTGGTATAGAATATTGACGCTTAGAATAAACATCACGAACCCATGTATTTGTTATTGAATTCTGTACGTCAAATAGATTAAAAATCTCCACTCCAACCGTCAGTTCCTTAAAGCGTCTTTTCCAACGTTTATTTGATTTGTCTTTTGGGTTGACCACAACATATGACATTCCTATGTCCGCGCGCTTATAGTCAGGTAAACGGGTTTGGTATTGATAAACATCAGCATAACTTGGTGATCCGCCTGGCACTCCAGTGTTGTAAACCAAATTTAAATACATCTTCATGTTGGGTAATTTTGGGATGTAGTCTTGGAAAAGCACCCCAAATTTTAAGCGCTGGTCCATTGGCCTAGCAATAAAATCTCGTCCACCTATAGATTCTTCAGTTTTTAAGTAGCCAAAGGAAAACCACGACTCTGTTCCAGGTACAAACTCTCCGTTTAGTCGTAAATCTAAACCATAGGCGTATGCTTTGGCATTATTATTAGCTGCATAACGAATTCGTACATTTTCAACTGTGTATGGATTAACATCAGATAGGTTTTTGTAGTATAACTCCGATATTAGTTTAAAGGGTCTTTTCCATATTTTAAAACTGTATTCGTGTCCTGCTACAATATGTATAGATTTTTGTGCCTTTACATCGCTATTTACGGTACCGTTTAAATCTCTGAGTTCTCGATAAAAAGGAGGTTGGTAGTATATTCCTGCGCTGATTCTGTAAAGCATGTCTTTACCATCATCAGGCTTAATACTGAATTGGGCTCTTGGACTAAATACTATTTGCTGTTTCTTGTCAATATTTTCGCCACTGACTGTCCATTGGTGGGCGCGCACACCAAAGTTATAAAACACTTCGCTGTTTCCAAGCTTGCTGCGCTTACTCCATTGTCCAAAGCCCTGTAATCGCTCTACTTTAGTTTCATTCGTTGCACGAATGTTTTCAAACGGTGCTAAAGGACCTGTATTTGGCGTATAGGGTTGATTATCAAACTGATCTAAATTGGGGGGATTTATAGAAAATCCAGCAGAATCGATCACTTCCCACTCCACAACACGATCGCGTATATCTTCATTGGTATATTTGATTGACCATTGGAAATGATTTTTATTTTTTTTGTAGTCACCTCTGTGTTCTATAGTAGTAATTAATGCGTCAAGATCATTTCGCGCATGGTTGATTTGACCTCCAATGCCTTCAGAAAACTCGACATCGCCTAAGTTTTCATCACCAATATTACTATTTACTTCTCCCAATCTGTATTGTGCCAATATGTCAAAATACTCTTGTTCTGTAGTATGGAAGCTCGAAGCAATGAATTTTAAATTTAAATGGTCATTAATTTGATAGGCTCCTTTAAGTGCTCCAAAATAGGTATTATACTGATCTTGTTCTTGCCCCTCGTAAAACACCAACAAAGCGACCGGATTTTCAAGTGTTCCAAAGTTTGTTTGTCTTGTTTTTGGCGCATAATTGTAGACATTGGATGCTATGTTGCCCAAAAAGCTCAACTCAAATTTCGAATTAATTTTATAGCTTAAATATGTTTGTACATCTAAAAACTTTGGATCATAATTTGTTATTGTTTCCTTGGCATCAACAAGCAAGCTATTGTCTCTGTAGCGCAAGCCAACTAAGGCCGAAAACGAATTGTTTTTGCTTATACCTTCAGCAGTGATGCTCCCTCCTAAAAGGCTTAGGTCAGCTCGGACACCAAAACTTGAGGGTTTTCGGTATTTAATATCTAAAACCGAAGATAGTTTGTCTCCATATTTTGCCTGAAATCCGCCTGCTGAAAACTTTAAGTTTTCAACCATATCTGTATTCACAAAACTCAACCCTTCTTGTTGTCCAGAGCGCACCAAAAAAGGACGATAGACTTCAATATCATTCACATAAACTAAATTCTCATCGAAATTTCCCCCACGTACAGAATATTGTGTGCTCAGTTCATTTGAAATATTTACTCCTGGTAATGTTTTTAGAAGGTTTTCTACACCTGGTTGCGCTCCTTTTATAGTACGAATTATATTTGGTGAAATTGTGGTGACTCCCTCAAAAACAGATCGACTTGTACCAGTTATTACAACAGTTTCAATTTGTTCAAAATCTGATTTTAAAACTGGATTAAATTCAAATTCTTGACCACTTTCCAAATTAAATACAACTCGAATCGACTTGTAGTTGACATGCGAAAATTCGACTTCCACATTTCTGGCGGCGGGTATTTTCAATATATAAAAGCCATTACTGTTTGACACTGTTCCTAAAGTTTTGGCACTCACGGTGGCATTTTCTATAGGGTTGTTTTCTTGGTCAAGAAGGATACCTCTTAAGGTTGCGTTTTGTGCAAATAATTGTATGTTGATGAAAACTAGTAGGAGAGTAGTGTATAAATATTTGATTTTCAAAATATAATGGTTTATTTTCTGTAAAAGGTTGCCTCAAATTTAGAACTATTTCCAACATTATCCGTGACTATGAGCTTTAAATTATTTTTGGTGTCAACCACAATACCGTCATTGAAGTCATGTGTAAGTGTGTTGGTCTTTGCGTCATATTCCATTAAAATCCAATGTCCATTTATAGTACCCCTAAAGTTTTTAACACCAGAAATTGCATCTTCGACCCTAATTTTCAAAAAACGGGAATTGCTAAGCCAGCTACCCTCTTTGAAGTTTAGCGGCTTAACTACTGGTCCTTGATCGTCTCGCCCTAAGGTATACGTTCCAAAATATTTCGTTCGAATAGTTAAAGTACTCCCTTTTCGTGTAGTTGTATTATGGTACAACTTACCATATGGAGAAACTTGGCCTATATAAAGATGTGCTAAATCTTTGGCTTCAAATTGACTGGCATCAAATTTTATTGTTATGGATTTTTTTAACGGAATGCTAGGATCGTGAATTTTTAAGGTGTCATTTTTCACTTTAAAGTCTAGATACAGGTCGTCATAAAGTGCATATGCGGGAATTTCCACTTGAATCAAATCTTCATTTAATATGGTAGATTCTGAAGCATTTACAAAAGTAAACTCATTGGGAATATATTGTTCTTTTGTGAGTTCTTTAAAAACGCCGACAATTGGTATTTGAACAGTAGTTGTATTGTTTTTAAAGTCTTTTATTTTTACAGAATAAGACGAATTAGTACTGTCTTTGATACTTAGTATTCCGTTTTGTTCTTGAAACGAAAATAAGCTCAAAGGGTTGTTTTTTTCAACAAATAATTTTTGGATACGTTGTTTATTTGATCGGTAATGAGCGTAATCTATGTAGCGATTAATATGTTTTGTTTCCGTAAATGAAAACCGCTTGAAATCAACACCGATAGACTTTTTTCCATTAAAAAATGCTTCAATCTTATAAACCCCGTTTTTATTTGCGGCATAGTCTTGACGGTCATTGGCTACTATACCAAAACCAATTGTACCAAATGCCTTTAAAGGTTCAGCTATGTAATTGCCGTTGGCTTGTTTTCGGAGTCTAATTTTCTTCTTTTCTTGATTGCCTTCAACATGACTGCGGTCAGAAATAGGGTAGGCATAGAGCTGATAAAGCTCAGGAGCTGTGGTGTCCTTGATGTCAAAGCCAAAGAGCATAGGATTTATGGGGCGCTCGTGCTTATCACGAATTTCGAAATGTAAATGGGGTCCAGAAGAACCTCCAGAATTTCCTGAAAAAGCTACCATTTCATCTGCATCAATTTCCAAAGTACTTGATTTAGGGAATAACTCAATTTCAAATTGCTCTTTTTGGTATTGTTGTCTTTTAATATACTGCTCAATAGTTGGTGAAAATTTTTGTAAATGCGCATATACAGATGTATAGCCATTTGGATGCGTAATGTATAATGCTTTTCCATATCCATAGCGAGAAATTTTTATACGGCTCACATATCCTTCAGCTATTGAATATACCTCTAAGCCTTCTTTTCCATTAGTTTTGATGTCCAGACCTGAATGAAAATGATTAGAGCGAAGCTCAGCAAATGTACCTGAAAGTACCAATTGAATGTCTAGAGGAGAACGGAAGTAGTCCTGGGGATAGGGCGATTGCGCAGCAAGATTGAAGATGCACAATAACAATAAATTTTTTAAAATCTTCATAACATGTTCTTCAGCTAAAATATTGAATTGAAAACAAAATGCAAAGGAATTGATTTGCTTAAATTATTTTGAAAATAAATATAAAGAAATTGCGAATTTAGTTATGGAATGTTAAATTTGTAACAAATGGTATTGAAATTGTAGATGAGCAAAATCGAAACGATAGTCCAAACGCTAGAGCAAAACACAAATCAGATTATTGATCAGATTGGACTTTTACAGAAAGAAAATGGAGCTCTCAAAAGGGAAATTATTGATTTAAAGACCCAGAACAAAGACCAACTTCTGCTGCTTGAAGAAAAACAAGCTGAATTTGATTCTTTGAAAATTGCAAGTTCAATGCTTGGCAGTAATGAAGACAAACGAGCATCAAAGCTCAAAATAAATGCTTTAATCAAAGAAATAAATGATTGCATTGCAAGTTTATCGGACTAAATACAACTTATGAGCGAGCAATTAAAAATTAAATTATCTATTGCCAATAGGGTATACCCCTTGACAATAGCAGCAAGCCAAGAAGAAGGTTTGCGGATCGCTGCTCAAAAGATTGATGCAACCGTTAAAAAATTTGAACAAAGCTATTCTGTGCAAGACAAGCAAGATGTATTGGCAATGTGTGCCTTACAATTTGCGGCTGAATCGGAACAAACTAAAATAAATAAAAATAGTTTAAGTAATGCGCTTGAACAGCGTTTGGTTGATTTGAACCAGCGTTTGGAACAGCACTTGGACGCCGACGTTCTTTAAAATACAATATACTACTGCCTGTATTGGTCAATTTTTTGATAAACTCAACGAGAATTCTATAAATGGGGTCCGTTTAAGTTGTAAAAGCATGCTGCCTTGTCGCAGACCCTTGATCAGCTTTTCAGCCCTAAATCCTGTTAAAAAGGAGTTTATACAAAACCCAGATCTTTACAGGCTTTTTTTTAATTTAAATTAATATCAATGGACCAAAATATAATATTGATATGTTCAGGAGCCACTATTTTTGGACTCATTATTGGACTTATCATTTCAAAAATAAAAGAAAAAAATAATGCCACTCAAATAACAAAAAATGCAAAACGCACTGCAGAAGAAATTATTTCAAAAGCAAAATCTGAAGGGGAGGCTATAAAGAAAAACAAGATATTTCAAGCTAAGGAGCGATTCCTAGAACTTAAATCGGAACACGAAAAGGTAATAACATCACGAAATAATAAAATGGCTGAAGCCGAAAAACGTACCCGTGACAAAGAATCGCAAATTTCTTCGGAACTTTCAAAAAACAAAAAGTTAGGTGATCAACTTGATTCTGCAAAAAAAGATTATGAACTTCGACTAGGTTTGCTAGACAAACGCCATGAAGAGTTGGACAAACTACATAAAAACCAAGTGCAACAACTCGAGGTGATTTCTGGTATTTCTGCTGAAGATGCAAAGACGCAATTGGTAGAGTCTCTAAAATCTGAAGCCAAGAACGATGTGATGTCTTACGTACAAGATAAAATGGAAGAAGCTAAACTCACAGCTGAGCAGGACGCTAAAAAAATCATAATTAATACCATACAACGCATTGGTACAGAAGAAGCAATAGACAATTGCGTGTCTGTCTTTAATATCGAATCAGATGATATGAAAGGTAGAATTATTGGTAGAGAAGGGCGTAACATAAGGGCCCTTGAAGCTGCCACTGGAGTTGAAATTATTGTTGATGATACACCTGAAGCTATTATTTTATCCTGTTTTGATTCGGTTCGTCGAGAAATTGCACGTCTTTCTTTGCACAAGCTTGTGACGGATGGACGAATTCATCCAGCACGAATTGAAGAAGTAGTGCGAAAAACACAAAAACAAATAGATCAAGAGATTATTGAAGTAGGAAAGCGTACAGTTATCGACTTGGGTATTCATGGTTTACACCCAGAATTGATTAAAACCATTGGCCGAATGAAGTATCGATCGTCTTATGGACAAAACCTACTTCAACATTCAAGAGAAGTAGCGAAACTTTGCGGTGTAATGGCCGCCGAATTGGGATTAAATCCAAAATTAGCCAAACGTGCCGGGCTTCTCCATGACATTGGAAAGGTGCCAGACTCTGAAGTTGATATGGAAACTCCTCATGCTATTCTAGGCATGCAATGGGCTGAAAAATACGGAGAAAAAGCAGAGGTTTGCAATGCTATTGGCGCACACCATGATGAAATTGAAATGAAGTATTTACTTTCGCCAGTTGTTCAGGTCTGTGATGCTATTTCTGGAGCTCGCCCTGGCGCTAGACGACAAGTTTTAGACTCTTATATCCAAAGACTGAAAGATTTGGAACAGATTGCATTTAACTTCAAAGGTGTACAAAAAGCTTATGCAATTCAGGCGGGACGCGAGTTGCGTGTAATTGTCGAAAGTGAAAAGGTAGATGATAACAACGCAAGCCGATTATCGTTTGAAATTTCACAGAAAATTCAAACCGATATGACGTATCCCGGTCAGGTAAAAGTGACTGTAATCAGAGAAACTAGAGCAGTTAATATTGCAAAGTAATCCTAAATGGATAGATTTAAAAAAGAGTTTGTTTCGACTGCTTTTTTTAGTTATTTCTCGGATGAAAATTAGTCATAACCTCTTTTAAATGGCTTCTATCTACATGCATATAAATCTCTGTTGTAGTAATGCTCTCATGCCCAAGCATGACTTGTATGGCGCGTAAATCGGCTCCATTTTCTAAAAGGTGTGTTGCAAATGAGTGCCGAAAGGTGTGGGGTGAAATAGATTTACCTATGCCCGCTTTCTGAGCAAAAGTTTTTACAATAGTAAAAATCATTGCTCGTGTGAGTTGACGGCCATTTTGGTTTAAAAATAAAGTATCTATGTGTAATGGTTCAATTTTAAGCAATGAACGAGCGTGTTGTCTGTACAAATTAATAAATTTTTGAGTATGTTCTCCAATAGGAACAAAACGCTGTTTATTGCCCTTACCATTGACTTTTATAAATCCTTCATCAAAAAATAAGTCAGAGAGTTTTAAATCGGTAAGCTCACTTACACGTAAGCCACAACTGTATAATGTTTCAATAATAGCTCTATTGCGCTCACCAAGCGGGTGACTCAAATCAATTGCGGCAACAATCTTATCGATTTCTTTTACAGAAAGTGTGTCAGGAAGTTTTCGTCCAATTTTTGGGGCCTCAATTTGCTCCAAAGGGTTAGAATTGCGGTAGTTTTCAAAAATAATATAATCAAAAAAACTGCGTAAGCCCGAAATTACACGCGATTGTGTTCGAGTATTAACGGATTTAGCCAGTTCGTATAAAAAACTTTTTACATGATCAGTTTCTATTTCAGTAGGGGTTTCCGAGTGGTTGTGCTGTTCTAAATAGGAAATTAGCTTTTGAACATCTAAACGGTAATTGACAACAGTATGATTAGATAGACCACGCTCAATTTTCAAGTAATGCTCAAAATCACGAAGGGCGTTATTCCATTTCATCTGTTTACATGTAATGTAGTTAATCTAACATCTAAAGCATTATTTAGTTGTACAACTAATTTTTTAAAAATGTTTTATACCTCTAAAATACGACTATTTAGGTATTGATATTTAGTTTTTGACAAAATTAAATAAAAGAATTAGACAGAGTCTTGAAATAAAATCAAAAACTATTTGAAAAGAATAGAAAACCCACTTATATTTGCACTCGCATATGGAGAAATGGCAGAGTGGTCGAATGCGGCAGTCTTGAAAACTGTTGAGGGTCACACCTCCGGGGGTTCGAATCCCTCTTTCTCCGCATATAAAAACCCACAACTCTAGTTGTGGGTTTTTTGCTTTTCGAAATATTGCAATCATTTAGAATTGCAAAGGACTGGATATAGAGGACTCTTCGAAACGCTTTTTTCTAGGT
>Ga0228643_1000551_pt1 | contig 12435 bp, 10 predicted proteins | sample 55DmetaG_FD_190533 | JGI IMG/M metagenome (GOLD analysis project Ga0228643, IMG submission 190533) | Seawater microbial communities from Monterey Bay, California, United States - 55D | ecosystem: Environmental > Aquatic > Marine > Coastal | place: USA: California | collected 2016-11-08
CATTATAGCATGAATGGAAAGGGTTTTCGCCCATTTGCAAAACCTGATGCTTGATCTACTAGGTCAGTCGATACCGCCATATATTATTATTTTGCGTAAAATGCTGCACTTTGACCAGCGATGCGCCCAAAAACTGCTCCTGAGGTGAGGCCAGATCCTCCTGGGTAACCATTTAAGAATACACCACCAACCATTTCACCGCATGCAAAAAGCCCCTCAATTTTAGAACTTGTATCGTTTAAAACAGCAGCTTCTTGTGAAACTTTTACACCACCATATGTAAATGTAATTCCTCCTGTCACAGGATATGCGCGGAAAGGTGGTGTATCGATACTCTGCGCCCAATTAGACTTTGATATTTTACCTGAGATTGAAGATTTTCCATCCTTAATAGTGGGGTCAAATTTGTTTGAGCCATTAGTCCCATTGTTGAAATCCCTCAATGTTTCCTCTGCATTTTTGGTATTAATTCCTTCACATTTTTGAAATAATTCTGTTAGGCTGTCTGCCTCCACAAAACTTGCATCATAAAAGCGATATTCATCATACATAAGATCAAAAACTTTACTATCAAAGATTTGCCAAGCTCTCTGACCGGGCTGTTGTAATACTGCACGTCCAAATTGTGCATAGGTATAATTACGAAAATCAATTCCTTCATCTACGAATCGAACTCCGTTTTCGTTAAGCATTACACCAAGAAAATAACTAATTTTCCGATAATTTTTTCGCTCTCCATGTGGAATTTCAAGATTACCGTAGTTTTTCATGTAATAATCCATTGGAGTTGCGTGACAACCATCAAAACGCCCATAATGCTGAGCACCCATTTCCCATGCTGCAACAAGCCCATCCCCACTGTTATTAGGTGTTCCGCGCACTTTAGCACTTCTCCATTCAGGACCAATTAATTCTTCACGCAGGTCATTATTACTTTCAAAACCACCGCAGGCTAAAATTACTGATTTGGCTTTGATTTGTTCACCACTGGAAAGGTTCACGCCACAGATAATATTATCATTTTGTAAAAGTGATTTGAATTCACAGTTATATCTTATGGTTCCTCCAAGGTTTTTAAAGGCTGTTAATTCCATGTCAAAAAGGCCAACTCCTTCGTTTTCAGCAGCAAGTGTTAAGCCTCCCCAGAATACGATTTTACCATTCTTTTCGAAGCTTTGTCTCGCCCATATTGGCTCATAAGTTATTCCATGGCTTGCCAGCCATAGCATAGTCTCATAGCTCTCAGAAATAAGAATTTTTTGTTCATCTGTTAATGGCATACCATCATTAAAGCTTAATAAATCTTCAGAAAATTTATTTTTTGTATAACTCCCAAAATTTGTATTTGGGATACGTGGGTCATCTGGTGATTTTAATAAAGGTAGAAGGTCATTACTTGAATCGTAGGAAAATCGCATTGCTCCAGCTGTATATTTTGTATTTCCACCGGCCATTTCAGGGCCAGCTTTTTCAATTATAATTACCTCAGCACCACGTTCTTTGGCAGCGATACCAGCGCATAGAGCTGCATTGCCTGAGCCAACGATTATTACATCCCAAACTTTGTCCATTATTAATTCCTTGCCACATTGTATCCAAGTGTATACAATCTGATAAACAATATGCAAGATAATAAATGAACTTACCAACACCTATATATCAACAATTAATCAATGCGATTGAAAAGGGTGACTTGCGCCCAGGAGACCGCATGTTGGAAACAGAACTTGCAAGCCGGTTTGGCGTCAGTCGAACACCAATTCGTGAAGCAATACGTAGGTTAGAGACAGATGGTTTAGTTGTTCATAAACCTCGAATTGGAGCTGTAGTGAGGGTTTTAACACAACAAGAAATTGTCGAATTGTATGAAATGCGCATAGTACTTGAGGCAACAGCTGCCCAAATGGCTGCGAAGCACTGTTCAAACGCAGAGACCCGAACATTACATGATCTCAATGATCAAATGCTGGCACACTCTAAAGATCCCTTTGCTGTCGCTACTTTGAATCGAAAATTTCATACTTGTATATTTAACGCGGCACGTAATCGTTTTTTAGCACAAAGCTATAATTCTTTATCTTATTCTTTGATACTTTTAGGTAAAACAACTTTAGAAACTGATGAGCGAGTTCAAAATGTTTATGCGCAGCATGAAGCAATAATAGGAGCGCTTATATCTGCTGATACTGAGATTGCATCTGAGGTTATGCGTTTGCATATGGAGACATCTCTAGACCATCGTTTGAAGGTGTTACAAATTGTTGAATAAGCATTTTTCAACTCATGCGATTTGTTTAACTGGAGCATTAGTATTTTTGTGGCTCAAATTGCCATTGCCATGGTTATTTGGCCCACTTGCAAGTTGTTTAATTGCAGCGCTTTTTGGTGCTCAACTCTATAGTGTAAAAATTTTAAGTGATAGTATGCGTACTATTCTGGGTGTAGCGGCTGGTTCAACGGTTACAGTGACTTTCATTACTGCCATTCCAAGTCTTTGGAGTACTCTAATTTTAATTCCAATTATGGTAATTCTTATAGGATTTATGGGTGTCTGGTACTTTCAAAAGCTTTGTGGCTATGATTTCCCTACAGCTTATTATGCATCCATGCCAGGTGGTTTGCAGGACATGCTTGCATTTGGTGAAGAGGCCGGTGGTAACATTCGTGCTATGTCATTGATACATGCAACAAGGGTCTTAGTAATTGTTGTACTCTTGCCAATTTTATTAATTTCAATTTGGCAGGTTGAGCTTGATCGACCACCTGGTAAGCTTTTGAGATTTATTGATATTAATCAGTTGATTATACTTGGTGTTTGTGCATTTGCAGGTTGGAAAATTGCCAGTTCAATTGGTATGTTTGGTGCAACAATTCTTGGACCATTAATACTCACTGCTGCAGCGAGCATGACAGGAATTTTAAATAGCCGACCGCCTGCTGAAGCAATCTGGGCTGCACAATATTTTATTTCTCTTGGGATTGGAGTAAAATATGTTGGCATTACAATTGATGAAATGCGAAGAGATGTAGTTGCAGGTTTAGGTTTTTGCATTTTATTACTTTTGCTGACCCTGGCTGTTCTTGGTTTGGTAGTGAAATTTGAACTTGCTCCAGCAGTTGAAGCAATTTTATCTCTTGCACCAGGCGGCCAAGCGGAGCTAGTTGTTATGGCTCTAATTGCTGGGGCTGATATGGGGTTTGTTGTATCACATCATCTATTGCGAATTTTTATTGTGATTTTAGGAGCTCCCATTCTGGCTCGAATTATGCGTGCCAAACCACCTCGTTAATCATATTGATAGGATTGCCGAGATTATAAGCAACTATCTGATCAAAAATATCTGAAAATTGTAACTCAAACTCATCTTCAGTCACAAAACCTATATGGGGTGTACATATAATATTAGGATGGTTGGCCAAGGGATCATTTGACCAAGTAATTGGTTCTTGATCAAAAACATCTAAGGCTGCACTTCCTGGTCGGCCTTCGTTCAAAGCGTAGAGCACGGCATCTTTTTCTATAATTCCTGCACGCGATGTGTTTATAAAAAGTGCATCTTTTTGCATGCAGCCCAGATCATTAGCAGTAATCAAATTCTGTGTTGTCGGTTTTAAACGTACATGTATGGAGACTATATCTGAAGTGGCAAAAAAGGCATTCCGGTTCGCCGCAATGGTGTGACCGTCTGATCGAGCATTTTCGCGACCTGACTTAGAACCCCACCAAATCACTTGCATCCCAAAAGCATCTGCATATTTTGCAACAGTTTTTGCTATTCTTCCATATCCATAAAGACCTAATGTTCGGCCTCGTAAAGTTTTTCCTACACCCATTTGCCAACCACCCATTTGCATATTTGCCATCTGTTGTGGAATCTGGCGCATACTACTCATTATGAGTGCCCAAGTATGTTCTGCGGCTGCATAGGAAGGAGTTCCCGAGTGCATGTTAGAACAAAGAAGCACACCTTTACGATTGCATGCTTCAACATCGATGTGTGGATAAACACTGCGCTGTGAGATTAATTTAAGATTTGGTAGTTTCTCTAAAAGTTCTGCTGTTATAGCTGTTCGTTCACGAAATAAAACTAATACATCAAAAGGTTTTAACCTTTTTGCTAATTGATTTACGTCCTCTTCATGATCATTAAAGATTGTTACATCTAACCCCTTTAATTTTTCAAAACAGGGCAGTTTCTTAAGAGTATCAAACCAATCGTCTAAGATTGCTACTTTCATTATTTTTTTTCACCTTCCCAGATTTCAGTAGGTACGTAAACAAGTCCCTCTGCAATCTTTCGACAGGTGCGGATTAATCCAGCTGATTTATGATTAAATTCAGTGCCATTCATTACAAAGTCTACAATAACATCCATTTTCCCCATTGGATGCTCAAGGGTTACTTTAGTTGGGCTTTCAGAAGGGCGATCAATAATACCATCAGCCACTGTGCCAGGTGTTAAAGCGCAAGATGCAAGACATTGGCTGCCTGTAACAGCCATTGTTGGATGTGTGCTCCAAGGCATGAAGTAACGAGTGGAAATTGTCCCACCATCACGTGCTGGAGCAAGTAAGCCAAATTTTGGTGTTACTGATTTGGATACGTCTCCCAAACCCATAAGAATTCCAGCTTTTATGCGCAGTTGCTCCATTCTGTTGAAAAAATCTTCATTTGAATCTAGTGCTTCGCGGGTTTCATAACCTGATAAGTCAAAATCTTCTGCACGTGCAATTACCATTGGCATTGCAACATCCATACAAGTCACAGGAATGTCATCTATAATGTCAGTTAAGTTTCCAGTAGGTAGGAATTTACCTGTCGAAGAACCTGAAACTTTCATAAAATTCAACTCAACTGGAGATGATAAGCCTGGTACTCCATCAATAGCTATATCACCAGTATAACTAATTTTTCTGTTTGGTGTTTGTACTTTTGCAAGAATTTCTGCACCAGTATTTACAGCCTTAATAGCGATGGAAGTTTCTCCATTATCTGCTGGATGCAAGCCCATCTCAATAGCTGCAGAGGCGACACCAGACAGTATATTGCCACATGTTGGTTTAAAATCAACTAACCCATCTTCCACACTTACCTGTGCAAAAAAGTAATCAATATCTGCCCAGGAGTCTTTTGACTTTGACAGAATTGCTACTTTTGTTGTGACTGGATTTCCTCCACCAATGCCATCAATATTAAGTGGATGCCCCGAACCTAAAACTGATACTAATACTTTGGCTAGTTGATTGAGATCTGTCGGTAAATCTGCACGATTAAAATATGGTCCGCGTGAGGTTCCACCACGCATAAAAATATATGGTATTGATGTTTGGCTCATTTTTCACCTCACTAAATATAATGGTATTTAAAGCCCCAAAAATATTTTACCTTTCTAGAAATTATCTCTTTTATTAAGTAAATGGCCATGGCAAATCAAAGTAGTGTTGCAACAAGCCGGGTGGGAAATCTCTATTCAGTAACCAAGCCATAAATAGCATAAATATAACACCCAATACTGAATAAAGTGAAGATTTCATCCATCCTAATTGTGCTCGATATTTCATGAAGCTCAATAAAAATAATGTTAAAGCAATAATAAATCCAACTATAGCGGTTAGGCTCAATAAAAAAGTGAACCAAGCTAACGTTGGCCAAAGACCATAATTTGCACTTTTTTCTATTTCATTATTTTCTCTATCAGAGAATATGACATGACTTTCCGGTAATATCATCATCTGGGCAAGTAGAATAAATGCCCCAATTAAGGAAATAGAAGCAACAAAAGCTGGAAACACTCGATCAGTTGCGGCATAATCTGGGATACTCAATGCATCGATTAATGCATAAGAAATAAATCCAATCACAAATAACAAAAAGATAAGGGGCGCTCTTTTGCCACCTGAGGGCACGTCCCCTTCAGCTAAAATATTTTTAGCCTGACGTAATCCAATTATAATTGAAAGTACCGTAATAATAATAAGTATAATTACAATTGGTGATAGAAGGTAATCTAGCCCTGTATCCCAACCCTGTCTAAATCGAATTCCTGCAATTTGATTTGCATTATTTGAATAGTTTTCAACTGGGTTTGCTAAAACAAATCCAATTAAAAAAGCAGGTCGTGACCAATCAAATCTTCGTAACATTATGCCAATTAAGCCAATCGTAAAAAGAGCCACCAAGTCCATTAAATTTTGTCCACTTTGGAAGGCCGCAAAAGAAATTATCATAAAGATAAAAGGTGCTAAGAGTGCGAACCTAATATTGGTTAGTCGCGCAATTCCACCGGAAAGTGCAATGCACAATAGTGTGCCTACAACATTTGCCAGAGCAAGCAACCAGACAATGGAATATGTAAAATCAAGATTATTTTCTAGTAAGCTAGGACCAACATCAATCCCATTTCCTAAAAGAGCAAGTGCGCCTATAAAAACAGCCATTGAGCCTGATCCTGGGATGCCAAAAAGAAGTGTAGGAACTAACCCTCCACCTTCCTTTGCATTGTTAGAGCTCTCTGGACCAATTACGCCTCGCACGTCGCCTTTCCCAAATTTTGACTTATCTTTTGAAGACTGAATTGTGTGACCGTATGCTATCCAATCAACTACTGAGCCACCTAATCCAGGTATGACACCAACGATAACACCAATAAGTGAGCAACGCATTGAAAGCCATTTATAGTGCCACCAGTCTTTGATTCCGAGGATCCATCCACCTCCTAATGATTGACGATCAGAAATGGCTTTATCTTGTCTAAGTAGAGCAATGATTTCAGGTATAGCAAATATTCCAAGTCCAACGATAACAAGTTTTAATCCGTCAGTTAAATATGGATAATCATAGCTCGACATTCGAAGTTCACCATTGAATGGGCCTTCACCAATAGTACCAATTAAAAGTCCTAAACCAGCTGCGACCACACCTTTAACGGCAATCCGACCAGCTAAAATACCAACCATTGAGAGACCAAAGATGGATACCATAAGTAATTCTGGAGATTTAAATAATAATACCACAGGACGTGCTACGAGTATAAAAACTGTTAAAAATGCTGCCCCTATCAGACCCCCAAATAGTGAGGATGCAAAGGCTGCGGATAGGGCACGTGCGGCTTGACCACGTTTAGCCATTGGAAACCCATCTAAAACTGTTGCTTGTGATGCAGAAGATCCTGGGATGCCCATGAGTACTGAGGCAAATGTATCTGATGTTGGGACTACTGCAATCATACCAATCATCAATGCAAGGCCTAAGGTAGGGTCCATGCCAAACATGAAAGGAAGTAAAAGTGATAAGCCTGCAATCCCACCAAGCCCTGGAAACACACCAATTGTGAGGCCCATGCAAACTCCAACGATCAAATATCCTATGACGATAGGCTGTAAAATTTGAGCCCAAGCTGCACCAAGAGCGGGTAACGCTTCCAGGAAAATATCCATTGTTTTCTTCTCACTGTTTATAAAAACGCCCCTAAAATTTTATAGGGGCGTTCAAAAAACAGTTAGTTTACTTCAACTCAACACCGAATTGGTCTTTTAACCAGCCAACCACATAGCTTTTAGCTTCGCTGTCAACTGTGATTGCTGTACCCAAGGCAGCTTTGGCATCTGCGCCGGTATACATTGGGTATTTACCTAAGCGTTTTACAGAAATTTCAGCGAAATCTGGTCTTGCTTTGATTGCTGCAAAAGCATTCGCAAAAGTATCTATAATTGCTTGATCAGTGCCTGCTGGTAAGAAAGCGATTTTCTGTGATGGAAATCCAGCAACAAAGAAAGCTTTCCAGGCGTTCCATTTTGGCCCAGAAGTTTCACACCCGTCAGTTGCTTCACAAACTTCTTTGAATGTTGGCATCTCAGGGAATGTAGGATCACGAACAATGTCGCCATTTGCAGCCAAAGAGCCCCAAGTCATCATAGGGACAGCCTTACCAGCTTCTACCATAGCAGCAGAACCTTTTAGATAGCCTGAAGATGTTTGATAATCGATAGTTGCCTCACCAGATTCAAACATCTTACGACCATCACCGCGTCCTTTGATGCCTAATACATGTTCAACATTCATTCCCAACATTTCCCAAGCCAGAGCTGGAATCAAATCCAAACGTGTTGCACCTTGGTTGCCATAAATAAATGTCACATCTTTCAAATTGTTGGCTGTGCCGTCAAATTTAGCACCATCTTCAGCGTTTAGATATGCTACACCACCTGTGCCTGAAGCCATAACTGGGTTCCAGTCTCCATATTCATAACGAACACGTGGATCTCCAAGTAGGTATGGAAATTGTGTGGAGCCAGATGATCCAAACATAACAGTTCCATCGCCATTTGTTTGTTCTTGGAACCAATTAGCTCCTTTAGTTGAGCCCGCACCTGGCATAAATTTTACAACAACGGTGGGGTTGCCTGGAAGTGCTTCAGAAAGAAGTGGTGCAAAGAAATTTGCCCATTTCGCTGATCCACCAGTTTCAGAAAAAGGTATTGTCCATTCAATAGTTTTGCCTGCCATGTTCACATCGGCTTGTGCTGGAATTGCAAATGCCGTGGCTGTGGCCGTGGCTATTAAAGCGCGACGGGTAAAGTTTGTTAGTTTCATAGTTCCTCCCTATAGCACCATCTTTGGTGCATAATTTATATTACTCAAGCGGAATCATTCGCTCTTGATTCTTTAATCTTATATGTTCAACCTTGCGTGAAACTTTCATGGATTTTTTTATGCGCATAGTTATTGTTGAAGATAATGAAACTCTTGCTAACGCTATTGCCCATCAATTGCGTGATCAAGGGCATTCAGTAAACTTGCTACATGATGGTCAATCTGCTTTAGAATTTTTGCGCCAAGAAGACTTTGATATAGTAATCATGGATGTTAATTTACCTAAAATTGATGGCTTTACTATTCTCAAATCTTTGCGAAGATCTGAAAATTCTGTTCCAGTACTTTTGCTTACAGCACGCGGTGATATACATGATCGTGTAACAGGTTTGGACGCGGGTGCAGATGACTACCTTGTTAAACCATTTGATATGGAAGAGCTTGATGCAAGACTGCGTGCACTAATTAGGCGTAAACCATTAATTGAAAATGAAATAGTACAATTTGGTTCTTTATCCTTCGATAGAGTAGGCCGCAAACTTTCAGTTAAGGGTGTTGATCTGGATTTGCCACGCCGTGAGCTAGCTGTTTTTGAATGCCTTTTTGAACGACAAAATCAAATTGTTTCAAAAACAAAGATTGCTGACCATATATATGGTGTAGGAGCAGATATAGAGGAACGTGTTGTGGAAATTTATTTGTCTCGACTTCGAAAAAAACTTATTGCCCATGGAGTTGTTATCAAGGTGGCGCGAGGTCTTGGATATATGATGCGTGTTAAAGAATGAAGTTATTGTCTTCCTCCTTAAGATTTCGACTTTTTGTATTAATTATGTTACCATTATTAATTGTAGCTTGTGCTGCAATCTATTGGCGCTTTGAAGAAGCCCGGAAAACAGCTGCAGATATTTTTGACAGACAATTAATAATGATATGTTTAGCGGTGTCACGTGATGTGTCATATTCAGGAGGAGATTCATTGTCTCCAACCACGATGAATCTTTTTGAAGATGCAGCAGGCAGTCCAATTTTCTACCATGTATATGGTCCAGATGGTAGTTTTGTTACTGGGTATTCTTCCCCTCCAGTAAGTAAGATTGAAACAGATATGCGCCAAAATGTTCCTCAAGTTTTTGATGCATTACATTTAGGTCGAGCTGTGCGTGCCGTCCGATTAATTGAATCAGTTGAGATTTCAGGAATTTCTGGTGCATCGGTAGTTACTGTTTGGCAAGAGCTTGAGCCACGTCAAAATTTTGCCCGTGATCTTGCACTAAAAGCCGCAATGGTAATGGCGCTGTTAATATTGACAGTCGCTGGAGTGGTGATTTTTGGTATCCGACTGGGTTTACGACCTTTAGGGCAACTTGAGGAGGCTATTAGAAAACGCAATCCATCAGATATTCGACCAATAGAGCGTCAGGTCCCTTTTGAGGCAAAGGGTATTGTAAGTCGACTTAATGTGCTTTTTTCACAGTTAACACAAGCACAAGAGGTAAGTGATCGAATAATATCTAATGCAGCACATCAATTACGTAATCCTGTGGCTGCTATTCACTCAATGGCGCAGGCTACGCTTGCAGCTAAATCATTACCTGACAGTAAAGATCGAGCATTGCAGCTGGTTGATGAGACACGACGTGCTGTACGAATGACAAATCAAATGTTGTCTTTAGAACAATTGCGTGGAAGAAATCCAAAATTTTCATCTAATGATATAAATAAAGTTATTAAAGACCTAACATCGAGACTAGCGCCTAAGGCATTGAAACGTGACATAGATTTTAATGTTAATTTATTACATGAGACTATACATACGCTGTTTGATCCAATCTTGATAAGTGAAGCAATTACCAATTTAATTGAAAATGCATTGCAACATGGTGGCAAGCAACTAAGTAAAATCACTATTAATGTCTTGATTGAAGGTAAATTTATTAAAATTGAAGTAGAAAATGATGGTCAGAAACTTTTAGAAGCAGAAATTAAAGCATGTTTTGAACGGTTTTCGCAAATTGGTGAAAACCCAGGTGCAGGATTAGGCCTCGCATTAGTTAATGAAATAGCAGAAATACATAACGGAGGTATTAATGTAGTTGTATCTCCACAAATGAAATTTACTTTTTACATGGCTATAAGTTAACGAAATTAATTGAAACTATTTGATGCAAGTTCTGGCATGTTTGACGACACCGCCATCTTGTCGAATTAAATAAGTGATTTACGATATAAAACTTAAGTGAATATCATGCCCTTGGTATGAAAGCTGTTTCGTTTGGGCGGATATCATTTACAACGCGATCACGAATGAATTTTGATACTTCAGTTGAGCCAAGATCAAAAGTACCACAACCACTCAATGCCACATTGGAAGTTCAAATCGTTAAATTGTTGAAGGAACTCCAATCAGATATTGGTTGTGCCATGTTGTTCGTGACCCACCACCTAACTGTAGTTGAGGCCCTGTGTGATGACGTCACAGTAATGTATCAAGGGGATATTCGAGAAACTGGTTCTGTAAGTAAAGTTTTCACAAGCCCATCAGATGACTACACAAGGAATTTATTGCGATGTGATCCTGCACGAATTCCAGAAAAATGTGGGCGACTACCTGTTATGTCTAACCCCGAACTTAAACGCGTTTCTGATCCTAAAATGGACAAAGCCCGGATTGACACGGTGGCTGCACCTGTCCTTGCGATCGAGGACCTTCGCGTAACGTTCAAGAAGCAACGCAGTTTTATTGACTTACTTCAAGGGAAATCAGGGGAGCGAATTGAGGCAGTGAAGGACGCGTCACTTAGTGTTGCAATAGGCGAGACTGTCGCACTGGTCGGAGAAAGTGGATCAGGTAAATCCACGATTGCGCGTGCCGTATTTCGACTTGTTGCAGCCCAAGCTGGAAGTATCTTGTTTGAAGATGCTGACTTGTTACACGCAACACCTCACGAAATGCGAGCCGCACGCAATCGCATGTCTATGATGATGCAAGACCCTATTGGCAGCCTTAGCCCAAGAACAACGGTTGGGATGGCTTTAGCGGAGCCATATATTATTTCAGGTCAATCTTTGGACCTAAATTTACGCGAAGAAACAGAACGATTGCTAGAATTAGTTGGTTTGCCAGCTGATTTTGCTAATAGATATCCTCATGAACTGTCAGGTGGGCAAGCGCGTCGCGTTGGTGTTGCAAGAGCACTTGCACTCAATCCTAAGCTGGTCATAGCTGACGAGCCAACTGCGGGATTGGATGTTTCAATTCAAGGGGAAGTGTTCAATTTACTCGCCAGTTTGCGTGAGAAAATGCAGCTTTCAATATTGATCATCACCCACAACCTTCATGTTGTGCGCCATTTAGCAGATAGAATGGCAATTATGTATCACGGCAAAATTGTTGAAACTGGTGATACTGAAACAATCATTAGTAAACCAGTGCATGATTATACGAAAAAATTGTTAGCGGCTAATTTGGAAACCAAATACTAAATTTGTTGGGTTGGGATTTGTTAATAAAAAAAATATTTTTTTACAAAATTGTTACATTGATGAAAGACCGTTGTTACATAAAAAATATATCGATGCCTTATCCAGAGCTGTTTCTGGTTGTTTTAACAAAATAAGGTCGAACAAATGTTCAATAAAACTATATCGATTTGTGTCATCGCAACAGCAAGTGTATTTACATCACCCGTATTAGCTGATCGCGATCAAATGAAGATTGTAGGTTCATCAACAGTCTTTCCTTTTTCTACAACAGTTGCCGAGCGATTTGGTAAAAGTACAGATTTTAAAACACCAATTGTTGAGTCAACAGGTTCCGGCGGTGGGTTGAAACTATTTTG
>Ga0228643_1000555_pt1 | contig 12374 bp, 10 predicted proteins | sample 55DmetaG_FD_190533 | JGI IMG/M metagenome (GOLD analysis project Ga0228643, IMG submission 190533) | Seawater microbial communities from Monterey Bay, California, United States - 55D | ecosystem: Environmental > Aquatic > Marine > Coastal | place: USA: California | collected 2016-11-08
AAAATTTTCCAGTACTAGATCATATGAAATTACTTAATAAAAAATGAACATAATAAAAGAATGTATTTTTCCAGATAATAATCTTGATTTTGAAAAGATTAGTAATGTTATTGCAGAGTCATCTGGCCCTTCAATAGATTTATCTGACTTATATATGCAATATACCACTGTAGAAAGTTGGACATGTGAAGACGGCATTGTCAAAAGCGGCTCTCAGGATATAGACAGTGGGTACGGTATTAGATCGATTAGTAATGAGAAAACTGGTTTTGCTTATGGTAATAACTTCAACTTTAGTGAAATCGTAAAATCTGCGAAGTTATCTAGATCAATAGTTGCATCAAACGAATCAAAATCAATTAATCTTAAAGAAAACTCTAATTATAAAAAATTATATATTTCAGAATCTCCTCTAACTTCTATTACAGATGAAGATAAAGTAAATTTTTTAAGAGATATCGACAGTTACATAAAAGGAAAAGACAAAAGAGTACAACAAGTAATTATTAATCTTAGTTCTAGTTTCGACTCTATTTTTGTTGCAAATTCATATGGAACATATAGTTTTTACGATAGACCTCTCGTTAGATTCAATGTAATGGTGATTCTAAAATCTGGTGATCGCGTTGAAAGAGGAAGTGCTGGCGGTGGAGGGAGATATTCTTATCCAACTCTTATTAATACAAGAAAACCTTTTGAACTGGCTGATGAAGCAATAAGAATTGCTGATGTGAATTTAAACTCTAAACCCTGTAAAGCAGGCAATACTACAGTTGTCCTTGGCTCAGGCTGGCCGGGTGTTTTGCTTCATGAAGCTGTTGGCCACGGTCTTGAGGGTGATTTTAATAGAAAGAAAACATCTAATTTTTCCGATTTGATAGGACAAAAAGTTGCATCAGAATTATGTACAGTTATTGATGATGGAACTATAGAGGATAGAAGAGGTTCTTTATCGATTGATGATGAAGGAACGCCCACAGCAAAAAATGTACTTATTGAAAATGGTGTCTTAAAAGGTTACATGCAAGATTTGATGAATGCAAAATTGATGGATGTAAAACCAACTGGTAATGGCAGAAGAGAGAGCTATGCACATTTACCTATGCCAAGGATGACAAATACATATATGCTTGGCGGCACATCAAATGCTGAAGATATAATTAATAGCGTTGATGATGGCATCTATGCTGTCAATTTTTCTGGAGGTCAGGTAGATATTACAAGCGGTCAATTTGTTTTTACAGCTTCAGAGGCATATAGAATTGAATCTGGCAAAATTAAAAATGCAATCAAAGGAATGACATTAATTGGGAACGGTCCGGATGTTCTAAAAAAAGTCTCTATGGTTGCCAATGACATGAAGCTTGACGATGGAGTCGGCACATGCGGTAAGGAGGGGCAGAGTGTCCCTGTAGGAGTAGGCCAACCTACATTAAAAATCGATGACATCACTGTTGGTGGTACGGAAGTTTAATAATGCCCAATAATTTTAAAGAGACTACAAAAAATCTTAAAGAAATAATAGACAATCTAGACAAGAAAAGAGAATACGAATTCCACTTTCATTCAGCAGATGGAGCTGATGTAACTTCAAGGTTTGGTGACGTAGAAAATATTCAATATCATAATGATGAGGCATTAACCGTCACTTGTATAGACGGAAAAAGAAAAGGTGTTGCAAGCACCAATAACCTATCAGATGAAAGCATTGAGCTTACGATTGAAAAAAGCAAGACTATTGCTTCTTTTCTAGAAACAGATAAACATCAAGGCTTAGCCAAAGAAAACCTTATTAATGAATTCGATATAGATTGTGGTATTAATTTTCCGAAAGAACTCTCAACTGAAGAGCTTATCAATATGACAATAGAATGTGAAAAATCAGCATTAGACTATGACAAAAGAATAAATAATAGCGAAGGATCTGAGTATGCATATTCGCAGTCCAATAATTTAATATTAAATTCTCATGGTGCGGCCGGTTCTTATTCTTCGACGAGTTATACGCTCTCTTGCGTTGTAATTGCAGAAGAAGAAGGCCTCAAAGAAAGAGATTATGCATACTCAACTCGAAGGAGTTTTAACCAAATAGGGGATCCAAAAATAATTGGCCATGAGAGTGCCAAAAAAGTTATTTCAAGACTTGGGGCAAAATCGATATCCACTAGAAAGTGTCCGATAATTCTTACACCAGAATTATCAGTGGGGTTATTTTCATCATTTTTGTCTGCCATTAATGGTAATAATATCTACAAAAAGAACAGTTTCTTGCGTGACTTTATAAATAAAAAAGTTTTTTCTGATCATATCAGTATCTCTGAGCAGCCTAATGTAAAAGAAGGACTTGGCTCTAGGCCATTTGATAGCGAGGGAGTTATTACATCAGATAAATTAATAGTTGAGGATGGAGTACTGAACACTTATTTATTAGACACATACTCAGCAAGCCAATTAAGTTTAAAATCTACAGGTAACAGTGGGTACAGTAATATATTAATTGATTCAACCAAACCTATGATGAGCAACCTTGTGGAATCAATAGATAACGGCATATTGGTTACAGAATTAATGGGTTCCGGAGCAAATATGTTAACAGGCGATTATTCAAGAGGAGCTTTCGGCTATCTAATTGAGAATGGAAAAATATCATATCCAGTTACCAACTTTACTATTGCATCAAATATGATTGAGATGTTTAAAAATATTGAAGAGATTGGAAATGACTACTATTTGAACTCAAAAATAAAGTGCGGCTCACTCATGATTAATGATATGACTGTAGGCGGTAACTAATTAAGTATTGTCTAATTAGATAATACATGTAATATTAAATCATGTATCTTATCAAGGCACTTCTAATTCCTTTTATATTTATCATATCCACCTTTAACTCGTTTGCCTCCGATGGACGAACAATGACTGATAAATTAACTTGCTACAATTATGAAGAACGTATTGTATTCATGCTAGATCTTACTAAAGATAATGAAAAATTGAATAGCATGAACTTAGCAGTTGTAAAAAGAACCGAGAATTCTATTGAACTTGTTGCTCCTGATTTACTTGTTAAGTTTGATTCACATAATTTTGTCCTGAATGTGATACCTACTAGAGCATCAGAACCACTAACTATGGATTGTACAATAAACTAGCTGTTAGTTTGATATCTTGATTTAAGTATTAAGTAACCCGCTACTGCTGAAACTATAGAACCAATAAATATTCCTAACTTACTACTATCTACTAATACCGGATCACTGAAAGCTAATCCGTTTATAAATAAACTCATAGTAAATCCAATGCCACACAAAAAAGATAAACCAAAAATATCTTTTAAAGTGACATCATCTGGTAGTTTAAATAGTTTCGTCTTCATACCAATGTATGTAAAGAAAGTGATTCCTATCGGTTTTCCTAGCAATAGGCCTAGAACAATACCTAGTGAGAGCGGACTATAAAGACTATCTAAAGTCACATCAGAAAAATTTATATCACTATTGAAGAATGCAAATATAGGAAGCACTAGGATACCCACAAAATTATGTAGCTTATGCTCTAATTGTTTAAGCATAGAATCATCAATGCTATTTTTTTGATTATTAGGTATCGTTGTAGCTAACAAAACACCTGCAATAGTTGCATGTACCCCTGACTTCAGGACAAAATACCAAAGAAATATTCCTAGTAATATATAAATATACATTTTTTGTGAACCAGATAGATTTAACAATATCAAAAGGGCTAATACCGCAGCTGAGTATGATAAATAAATCATACTTATTTCTGATGTGTAAAAGAAGGCGATAATCAGTACAGCACCCAAATCATCAATAATTGCGAGTGATAAAAGAAATACTTTTAAGCTTAATGGTACACTCTTTCCTAAGAGGAGAAGAACAGCAAGTGAAAAAGCTATATCTGTTGCTGTTGGAATTGCCCAACCTGACATATTTTCTGGATTGGAATAATTTATTAGCACATAAACAACAGCTGGCGCAAGCATACCTCCAATTGCAGCGATAGCAGGCAAAACCATCCTATCGAAACTTGACAATTCACCTTCTAGAATTTCTCTTTTTAATTCTAAACCTATGACAAAGAAAAATATCGCCATCAAACCATCATTCACCCAATGAGAAACATTTTTGGTAAATGAGAAATCACCTATGTTAATAGGAATGTATGTATATTTAATTTCAAAATATAAAGATTGCAGTGGGCTGTTAACAATAATTAACGCCAACATGGCAAACAGTAATAACAAAATGCCTGATTTTTCCTCTCTTGAGAAAAAGTTTTTTATAGCTTGTGATAGATCGAAGGTGTTATTCATTCGCACTTATTATATCAGCTTGTAAGAGTAGCACATACTTTTAAACTATCAACAAAGAGAAATCTCGTGATTCAATATTTTTTGTAAGTGCACCAATAGATATATAATCTACACCTTTAACAGCAAAGTTATTTATATTCTGAAGATTGACTGACCCGGAGACTTCTAGTTTTGATTTAAGTTTATATTTAACAATTTTTTTCAACATAGCAGGGGTAAAATTATCAAGCAGTATCCTGTTTATTTTTAATTGATCTAAAGTTTTAGCAAATTTAATTGTTTTTGCCTCAACAACAACAATTTTATTATTTTTTATAGCTTGTTTTATAATATCATTTGGGTTTTCCATGAACTTAAGATGATTCTCTTTAATTAGTACAGCAGATGATAAATTTTCTCGATGTGCATTACAGCCAGCCGCTTTACAAGATTCTATTAATGGAGTTCTAAACAATGGCAATGTTTTTCTTGTATGAAGTAATTTAATATTTTTATCTTTTACTTTCTTTTGGAATTTTTTGCATAGGTCATAAGTTCCAGACATTGCTTGAAGATAATTCAAAGCGACACGTTCTCCCTTGAGAATCGAATGGTTTGTCCCATATATATCAATTATAATTTTATTTTTATTTACATAATCTCCGTCATTCACATAGGTTTTGAATTTTATTTTTTTATCAACCTGTTTAAATACTTGTTTGAGCCATTTCAATCCATATACATGAGAGTTTTCTTTTATTTTTATTATCGCTTTACATTTATTTATCAAAGGAACTAAATTTGTAGTGATATCTTTTTTATAACCATCCTCCTTCAAAGCCATATTGATGTGTTCATTGATTTTCATACCGTATTAAGCTTTCAAAGTATCCTTATACTTTTTAGTTTTCGCAAAAATCATAGGACCTAACAATATAAGTGCGATTAGATTGGGAATTGCCATCAGCCCATTCATTATATCAGCTATCAACCACATTAAATTTAATTCAGTGATGGCTGCAATAGGAATAATTACTATCCATAAAATTCTGTAATAGATTATTATGCTTGAGCCAAATAAAAACTCGGCACATTTTTCTCCATAATAACTCCAGCCTATAATAGTACTGAAAGAAAATAGGATTAATCCAAAAATTACAATGTATTTTCCGTTATGAAGTAAATTCTCAAAAGATGTTACGGTAAGAACTGCTCCATTTATCTCTCCTATCCATTGATTACTCATTAGTATAACAAAAGCTGTAATTGTGCATACTACTAGTGTATCTATGAGCGGTTCCAACATAGAAATCATTCCTTGCTTAGTTGGATTATTTGTATTTGCTGCTGCATGAGCAATTGGAGAGCTGCCCAATCCTGCTTCATTTGAAAATACACCACGAGCAACACCATATCTTAATGCCATCCAAACAGTTGCTCCAGCAAAGCCTCCTGATGCAGCTGTAGATGTGAAAGCCGAGGTAATTATCAAATTAAATATATATAAAATATTATCGTGATTAATAATTATAATTAACAATCCACCAAGAATATAAATAGCCGACATTAATGGAACTAAAGTTGATGTAATTTTTCCTATAGATTTTATCCCGCCGATTATTACCAAAGCAACAAAGACTGCTATAAAAAACCCAACTGTAAGTGATGAAATACCAAATTCATTTTCGATAACTTGCGATACAGAATTAACCTGTACGCCATTACCTATGCCCAGAGCAGCAATCATCCCTGCTAAGGCAAAAAGATAGGCAAAAATTATATAATTCTGCGATAGTCCATTTTTAATGTAGTACATTGGTCCACCGACAGTTTCACCATTGATATTTTTTTCTCTATATTTAATTGCCAGGAATGCTTCTGCATATTTTGTTGCCATTCCAAATAATGCTGAAATCCACATCCAAAAAATAGCGCCTGGGCCTCCAATATAAATAGCTGTTGCTACACCGGCAATATTTCCGGTACCTACTGTTGCAGATAAAGCAGTTGTTAAAGATTGAAATGACGTAATTTGTCCATCTGTTTTATCTTCATCATTTTTAAAAATCTGTTTAAAAGCAAAAAGAATATATGAAAAAGTAAAACCTTTAAGACCAAGGCTTAGAAAAACCCCTGTGCCCAAGATTAGTATAAGTGTAAACGGCCCCCAAATAAAACTACTTACTGTATTTAGTAAATCATGCATTATCTTTTTTGTGAATAACTTTAACCGCCGATTCTCTATTTGTGTTTTCCATCTTGAGCTCTTCAAATATTAAATCAGAATAATGCGGTATATCATACCCATCTTTAAGTTTTGTTCCAACCGTATGAGAATAGTCAGATGATTTATAGTTATTTTCCAAATGACGATTAACTAGAATAATAAATCCGTCTTTATCCAGGTTGCTCAATGCATTAGCTATAATGTGATCACTCAGCTCTTGATTAAAATATTTCTGGTCAATTAAAACTACATTATGCTTTGAAACAAAAAAATCCTCATTCAAAGTCGTTGCAACATGATTATAGTAATCACTTATTTGTTTAGGTAAGTATTCCTGCTTTGCATCAATATTATTATTTACATTAGAGTATACTTTTGTACTTTTTATATTCATATAATCGCTACAAGCTAATTCCATACCAAGTAATGTATTATCACTTACAACCGCTAGATTAATTTTTTTATTTCTTCCATGATTATCAAGAATAATCTTCTCTACAACTGCACTGAGTCTTAAATTTTCATTTTGATTATCTATTTCATTTTGTAATTCATCCAATTTATTTTCTTGATAAAGTTTAGGTAATGTCTTACCAATAAAATAAGTAAAAGTACTATTACGAACCTTAGGCTCTTTCTTTCCAATTCTCATTGACATCACGCCATCATTTTCAGCCCATATATTACTCATTCCCCACCATTTTTGCCTACTTTGGAAAGCAACTTCTAAAATACTTCTCGACCAATAGTTTTTTTCTACGCCTTGTCTTTCAGCATAAACTGGAAAAATCACCGCACCATCTCTTTTGATTACATACATCAAATATCTGAGAAACTCTGCCCCCCAGTTATTAGCATAGAGCGGGAAACTGATGCCTAAATATATTCTGTCTATAGATTCTTTCTGAAAAGGGAAATATAAAGAGGGAAGCTCTGTGTCATTATCAAAATTTATTGAATCTAGAGTGTAACTTTTAATTTCTTTGCTGGGCTTCACAGCGCCATGTTTATCTCTAGTGTCTGATGCATAATAGTCTATGTCATCCTCAATATATTTGCTTGATTTATGGAATATTATATCTGTCATATATCTGATATTATGGTTGTAGATTTTATCATGAACCTAAGTTTATCAATAGCTAAAATCGAGAAAACCTATGATGCTTATAACAACTCTTTTATCTGGATTTACCGCACTAATCCTCTATAAGTCCGGAACTCCTATTAGCAACATCTTACTAATAGTAGTCTCATACTTTATCATTTACATGTTTTCTATTAGAAAAAAGAAAACTCAATATGAGCAACCTATAGTTGAGCAAAAGAAGGTTAAAAAGAATAAAGCTATTTTTTTCTCAGAGCATGATAAAAGTATTTTTAATCAGAACTCTTTTCCAATGTTTATTGTAAACAAAAACTTTACCATTGAGAAATCAAACGTTGCTTTTAATTCTTTTGTTGGAAAAGATGCAAGCAGTCTTCATTTATCTTTAGTAATGAGATCCAATGAACTCAATGAAGGTTTAAATGATGCATTGAAAAATAAAAATAAAGTTAATGTAAATGTAATTATCTATGATCAAGTGCATAAATATGTTCAGGCGCAAATATTTCCTATTGAAATTGAAAATGAAACATTTGTATTGATCATACTGACTGATGAGACAAGCCAAAAAGTCTCTGAGCAAATAAAATCTGATTTTATTTCTAATGTCACACATGAGCTTAAAACGCCACTAACTGCAATTATGGGATTCATTGAGACTATTCAAGGACCTGCAAAAAGTGATGAAGTTCAAAAAAATAAATTTCTCAAAATAATTAGAACTGAGGCAGAGAGAATGCATAGACTTGTTAATGACACACTATCTCTTATTAGAGTAGAGGAGTCTGAGTATCAGATACCAGATTCTAAAGTAGATATTTACCAATGTGCAAAAACAGCAGTTGATGCAGCGAAACAAACTGCTGAACAGAAAGATATTGAAATTATACTTCCAACCTCTTTTAGAGAAAATCAAATATTTGCAAGAGGTAATAATGATCAAATCATAGAGATATTTGAAAACCTGATTTCTAATGCATTAACCTACAGCGCTGATTCGACTTCTATAAAAATAACATTTGACCTTAAAGACAAAGAAGTATCTTTTTCTGTGAGTGATGAGGGATGTGGTATTCCAAGACAAGACGTTATCAAGGTTACAGAAAGATTTTATAGATCTAAAAATGCAGCTCAGTTCAAAAAGAGTAGTTCTGGTCTAGGCTTATCTATAGTTAAGCATATAGTAAACCGCCATGCTGGGCGCTTAGTAATTGATAGCGAAGAGGGAAGAGGCAGCACTTTCACAGTTTTTTTACCAGAATTCGAGTAAATTAGACTTATTCATAAATCTTTAACAATTCTTTAATTATGTGTTCATTTACTTTAGTTTTAATAATCACATATAATTTTTTGGAGCTTAAATAATGAGAACTGCATTCATATTTACTATCCTTTTGGCTTCTCTATCAGCAAATCTTAGTGCTAGAGAAAACATTTCAATAGTAGGATCCTCAACTGTTTATCCATTCTCTACAACTGTAGCCGAAGAATTTAGTAGAAGAAACAGTACATACAAAGCACCTATAGTTGAGGCTACTGGTTCTGGAGGAGGACTTAAACTTTTTTGTTCAGGCATGGGACCGAATAGTCCAGATATTACTAATGCATCTAGAAGAATCAAAGAAAAAGAAATATCCCTATGTAAATCTAATGGAGTAAAAAATATTATTGAAGTTAAAATTGGATTTGATGGTATTGTGTTTGCAAATGCAAAAAAAGGTATTGATTTAGAACTTACAACTAAAGATATCTATCTTGCACTTGCGAAAGAGGTGCCGTGTGGAGCACAAGATGAAGTGATGTGTAAGAACACTGCTGAACTTTGGAGTGATGTAAATCCAGACCTTCCAAAGTTACCTATAACTGTTTATGGTCCTCCTCCTACATCTGGAACTAGAGATGCTTTTGTTGAAATTGCTATGAGTAGCGGTTGTAACTCTATAAAATGGATTAAAAACCTTAAAAAGACCGACAAAAATCAATGGAAAAAAATCTGTAGAACTATCAGAGAGGATGGGCCTTATGTAGAAGCGGGAGAGAATGATAATTTAATTATTCAAAAACTTAATGCAAATCCAGATTCATTTGGTATTTTTGGCTTCAGTTTTCTTGATCAAAACAATGACCAAGTAAAAGGTGCGGCCATAAATGGAGTATCCCCTACATTTGAGGCTATTGCTGAAGGCGACTATAAAATATCTAGATCTTTGTATTTTTATGTAAAGAAAGATCATATTGGAGTTATACCAGGCATTAAAGAGTTTCTGTTACATTTTGTCAGTAATGACACAATTGGTGAAGATGGATATCTTATTGATAAAGGCTTAATACCTCTTCCCGATGGTGAGTTAGTTAAGTATCAAAATGATGCAAAATCTTTAACGAATATGAGTTATTAATTAAATTATAAAATTAAGAGAAATGTAACAAAAGTGTAACATTGCAATCATATATTGTAGATGATGATTGAGCTCATATACATTTCTCTTTTTGGATTAGCAGCATACAGTTTCATTTTAAATAAAAGTAGAGCAGCATCATTAGTAAAGTTCGGCAGCCTACACTCGCAGCCTTACTATCATGGACTCTACTCCTCCTTGTTAATTTTCCTACCAGCTTTCATATTGCTAATACTTTGGTCAACTATACAAAACATAATGACAGCTATGAGCATAGGATATTTTTTCAAAGATATAACAGACCCAGGTCTCATAAAATTCTATATAGACTCTGTTATTAGTTTTTCTGACGGTGTTAGCACGAAAGTTATTGAACATGAAGGCTTTATGCCTGCGGTAGAAAAATATACTTCTCTTACATATACAAATAATGTCTTGAAAATTTTCGTTACATTTGGATTATCTATAATTTTACTGAGATTTTCATTGAAAACTGTCACAGTCGATTTTAAAGCAAGAGAATATGTAGAATCAATGATTACATCCTTAATGAAATTCTCATCTGTTATCGCAATATTTATTACTATAGGAATTGTTCTTTCCTTGCTTTTTGAGACTTTGAGATTTTTTTCTGAAGTAAATGTTTTCGATTTTTTATTTGGTTTACACTGGAGTCCTCAAACAGCGATAAGAGCGGATCAGGTCGGATCATCAGGCAGCTTTGGTGCGATACCAGTATTTTTAGGAACAATATTGATATCAGTAATTGCAATGTTAGTTGCATTGCCAGTTGGACTATATTCTGCAATCTATTTATCACAATATGCATCAGAGAGAGTTCGCACATTTGCAAAACCAATCATTGAAATACTTGCAGGAATTCCAACAGTTGTTTATGGCTTCTTTGCTGTTATAACAGTTGCTCCGTTTTTTAGAGATTTGGGAGATAAAATTAATCCTGGAGCGCTTAGCGGTGAGAGCGCAATCATTGCAGGAACAGTTATGGGCATAATGATAATACCTTTCATAACATCTTTGACTGACGATGCTATGAATGCGGTACCACGTTCACTGAAAGAAGGATCACTTGCAATGGGAGCAACAGTATCTGAAACAACAAGGCAGGTTATAATACCAGCATCTTTTCATGGTATCGTAGCGAGCTTTCTTCTTGCTTTTTCTAGAGCTATCGGAGAAACAATGATTGTTGTTATGGCCGCTGGCTTTGCTGCTAATTTAACATTAAATCCTTTTGATAGCGTAACAACTGTCACAGTACAAATTGTTGGTTTACTAACAGGAGATCAGGAATTCAATAGCGCAAAAACATTGTCAGCATTTGCTTTGGCATTTGTTCTTTTCTTTCTAACCTTAATACTTAATATAATTGCCTTGAACATGGTAAAAAAATACAGAGAATTATATGATTAATTTAGCAAAAAGAAACAAAGCAGAAAAAAGATTCAAAGTATATGGAATAACTGCAGTGCTTATTGCAATTTCGTTCCTTTTTGTTTTACTTTTTAACATTTTCTCAAGCGGTATTAGTGCGTTTAAGGCAAGCTATATTGGAGTTAAAATTGAAATACCCGCAACTCTTAATCTTAATGAGATTAATCCAAGAAAAGAATTTAAAAAACAAGTTTTAAACATGTTTCCTGATATAAACTCAAGAAATGAGAGAAGAGCAGTTCTATCTCTTTTTAGTAAGGGTGCGGTATATGAATTTGAGGATTTACTAAATCAATCAGATTTTAGCAAGATAAATGGCTACCACTGGTTTTTAGCTCATGGCGATTTAGATATGTATATAAAAGGCACTGTAGAAAGACAAGGAAACGAAGCTGGAAGAATTGATTCAAAAAGAATGAAATATGTTGATTTATTAAATGAGCAAAATCTCATTAAATTAAAATCAAACAAATATTTATTATCTTCTGCAGATAGCAGAGAACCTGAAATGGCTGGTATTAGAGGAGCAATTGTTGGTTCATTTTATGCAATTTTAATAGCTTTTATAGTTTCCTTCCCACTTGGAGTTTTATCAGCTTTGTACATGGAAAAGATTGCGCCACGAAATAAATTTTCAGATATCATTGAAACCAATATAAATAACTTAGCAGCTGTCCCATCTATTGTTTTTGGCCTTCTTGGTTTAGCTATATTCTTAAACTTTTTTTCTCTTCCTCGATCAGCACCACTAGTTGGAGGATTGACGTTAGCTGTGATGACATTACCAACAATTGTAATAGCAGCAAGATCTTCAATTAAATCAGTACCTCCATCTATAGAGGAAGCTTCAATAGGGCTGGGTGCAAGTAAAATTCATAC
>Ga0228643_1000572_pt1 | contig 12229 bp, 8 predicted proteins | sample 55DmetaG_FD_190533 | JGI IMG/M metagenome (GOLD analysis project Ga0228643, IMG submission 190533) | Seawater microbial communities from Monterey Bay, California, United States - 55D | ecosystem: Environmental > Aquatic > Marine > Coastal | place: USA: California | collected 2016-11-08
CCTGTACTGGTACCAACTGACAATAGCGTAACAAATGCAAAATTAAGTTTAACATACACCAGTAACCAATATACTGGTGATAATACCACTACTGATTTTACAATTTCAAGTGGACACACAGTAAATAGTGTACTAGTGGTATTGGATGGTAGTATACTACCACCAGCTGATTACAGTGTAAGTGGAACAACATTAACGTTTGCTAGTCCTCCACTAACTAGCCAAAGTATAGACATAAGGTATATGCCAGTATGAGTAGAGTAAGAAATTTAGTTGACTATCAGAGTCAAACAGCAGATTTAGATGGTGATGCAACACGTGATTTAAATATAAGCGGTACAGTTACCGCTGGAGCAGTTGCCAGTGCCAATGTTCCAGATGTTAATTTAACAATTGCGCCTGAAGTACTTGAGATACAAGTGGACGCACCTGACATGGGTCAGGACATTATGTGGAAATGGACTTGGGAACAGAGTACACTCCCTTATGCCAGACGTACAATTACAAACAGTGCAGAGCTAAATGTTCCATTATATAAAGAAGGCACATATGTAGTCAACAACTTTGCGGCATACGACATACATGGTAGCATGACACAAACGCACAGTTTGTATTTAAAATGGGTTAACGGTGCTGGTACAGACAATCTTGTGTCCTGGGCAACCAGTGCAGGCCCAATTAGTGATACACACCCAGATATAAATGGCGGCAATGCAACTGATGTACAACGTATTACAGTAAATGTCCCAGGAACAATTACACCGCCCAGTTTAACTAACCCCAGTGTGGCATACACTGTAACAAACACTGCAAGTGGAAGTTATACCTTTAGCGGTAGTGCAAGTGGAGATAACCCCAACCTAGGTCCGTTCTATAGGGGCGGTACATATACAATTAATATTAACGCTACAGGACATCCGTTTTATTTTACAACTGATAATGGAACTAATTTTAGTGCTGGTACATACTTTGGAGAGTATACAAGTGGTGTAACTGGAAGCCGTACAGATAGTGGTACTATTACATTTACGGTACCAGCTGGTGCACCTGATACATTGTATTACCAGTGTGGTAATCACGGTGTAATGAGAGGCGAAATTACTGTAAAAGATTTAGCAGTTGAAACAAATATTAACGGAAACTACGTGGTGTACTTTCAGCACACACAAGAAGGGCATGCTACACCAGTTGAACTAAGACCTATCCCTAGTTTAGTTAATCAGATGTGTATTGTTTATGATGCAGGTAGTGGTAAATTTGTACCGCAAGATTTGGCGACCTATGTGGAAAATACACCGTCATTCGAAAATAAAATTAGAGAAGTGGCAGGTACTGCTGAACTGGTTGTGGAAGATGGAAGTGCAGTTATTGCTAAAGTTAATGTGTATGATGACAGCACATACCTTCCGCTAACAGGAAATAACCCAGGTGATCAGGCATTTGCTACTGACACTGACATCCTATATATTTGGGATGGATCAGCTTGGCAACAAGCCGGAGCGGCTAATAGCGATGACTTAACTGAAGGTTCAACAAATTTATTTTTTACTAACGCAAGGGCAGATGCACGTATAGCCGCCGCTACTACAACAGATTTAACTGAAGGCACTAACTTATACTACACAGATGCTAGAGCAGATGCACGTGTGGCATTGGTTGTAGATGCAGCACCAGGTACATTAAATACGTTAAATGAGTTAGCTGCAGCATTAGGTGATGATGCTAACTTTAGTACTACCGTTACAAATTCTATTGCTACTAAACTACCTCTAGCTGGCGGAACACTGACAGGTAATGTAACTTTTGGAGATAATAACAAAGCCATCTTCGGCGCTGGGTCTGACCTACAGATTTTCCATAATGCTACTGACAGTATAATTGCTGACACAGGTGATGGGGAGTTAAGGCTACGGACGAACGGCGCAGGTGTGCGTTTGCAAAGCACCTCTGATGAAAACCTTGCTAATTTTGCAATCAATGGTGCAGTAACACTCTACCACAACAATGCAGCCAAACTCGCCACCACCAGCACAGGTGTAGACATCACAGGGACTTTGACCAGCGATGGGCTGACTGTAGACGGTGCTGCTGATTTTAATAATGGCGCAATGTTTAACGGCAACGGGTATAATATTGATTTAGAATTTGATAATAGTGGTAGAACAACATTTGCTTTTGAGAATACATCAACTGGCACAAGAATGTGGAGTTTAACACACACAAACGGTGGGTTAGATTTAAATTGGGAGCCAACCGGGGGTGGAAATTTTAGAATTGGCGGTAATATTGTTGTTACCCAAGACCAAACTAGTAGAATTAATGCATCGATTACTGCAACGCAAGGACAATCAACTTTTAGTGCAACTTACACTGTGGGAGCAATAGACGTATTTGTTAACGGTGTCAAATTAAACGCTAGCGAGTATACAGCTACCAATGGTACAAGTATTGTGTTGGATGAATCATGTAATGCTAATGATATTTTTGAAGTTAATAGCTATGGGTATGTAAATATTAGTGGTGCAATTGGATCAACAGGAAATCAAACAATAGCTGGAAATCTTCAGGTTAATGATTTAACTGCTGACAATTTAACAGCAAAAAAACTTACGCTTACAGATGATGGGAGTGCAAGTCCAATACTAGCAGTTAAAGCGGATGACAACGGCCCTTGGGCGGCAGTAATAAAAAATGATACATACAGTACATCATCTAATGTTGGGCTATTACTACATCAAAATGATAACGGACAAGTAAATATTACAGCTTCAGGATCCGGTGAGTATCTTACTGGTGCATTGCGTGTTGCTAGTTCTGGTAGCTCGGTTAATGAGATTGCTAAGTGGAATAATAGTTATTTTACAACAAACAGACCAACACATATAGATCATAATAGTACTACTGAAAGCAATACTAGTACTAGAACAGCCGTCAATACTGATTATGGTCTTCGTATTGATGGAATTTTACAGATACCACATGACGATTTGCTTATGGAATTTGACGGTGGTCAAAAATTAATGTATAGTAATGATGGAGACGGAAACTTTGGATTAAAAGCAGGTTATGGAACTGATTCTATAGTTAGAAGTAGTAGTGAATATTCAGCTGCTGGCCCTAGTCAAATTAATATGGATTGTGATGGAACCAACCCAGGCCTGATCAGTTTAGCAGCTGGACCAAACGCTGCTAATGGCACAACTGCAAATTTAACTGCAGGAATAAAAATTGACGACACTGGAATGTATGCACAGGCGCCCAATTCTTCCTATGCTGGTGCTGATACTCCGGATGCTGACAACAGAATTACCAACTTGGACCGAGTTTATGGTAACTTTATTTGTAAAGCATACGCATCGTTTAATATGGCCAGCAGTGGGAGTATATACAGTGAGGGAAATGTTAGCAGTGTTTCAATTCAATCAACAGGTTATGCACGAATGAATTTTGCAATCGCAATGCCTAATTCTGATTATACAGTTGTTGGTGATGCCAATGCACACGGTGATGGCGGCAATAGTGGTGGATTGGATGCAGGCACATACGTTAGTGGACCACCAGCTAACCAGCCTGGCACAACAGCATGGGTACAATATAATTATAGAGATGCTAGCGGCACTGCCATTAACAAACGTTATGCTTCAATGATTGTGTATGGACAGGGATAATAGATATGAGCAAAAAAATAGTATATGAAAATAGTGAAGGGAAGTTTGTTATCACCATACCTTCTAGAAAATTTATACAAAAATTACAATTAAAAAATCCAGACTGGGACGAAGAGAGATGCTTACAACATATTGCAGATAAAGATCTAGTGTCAGGAACTCAATACAGTATTGTAACTCATCAAGAATTTATAGATGCGTTTGGAGAAATAGATGGTGCGGTAGATCAAACTTTTTTTCATGCATGGGAGTATACTGCACCAGAAGATGCATTAACAAGTAACGATTTAAGTGACGAAGATCTTATTACTTACAATATGACAGGGCAAGCAACATGATAGGTATAAATTTAGAAAAAGCAAAAGACGTTTGGCGTGATAAAATAAGAATAGCTAGAAATGAAAAATTTAAAGAACTTGATATAGAATTTATGAGAGCTGTGGAAACTGCTGACACTGATACACAGACGGCAGTAGCTGCACAAAAGCAAGCATTGCGGGATGCACCTGCAGATAGTGCAATTGCAGATGCAACAACTCCTAATGAATTAAAAAATATCCAGCCTGCTGGTTTGGAGATTGAATAATGGCACGTAGCAGAAATACTAGTAAACTAATAAACAACGGCGGACTTCAATTACCAAGTTGGAGTACAGCATCTAGACCTAGTTCACCAACAAATGGATTAATGGGATATAATACTACACTTGCAGCAATGGAATATTACTATGATAATGCAGGTTGGGAAAGAATGTATCGTAAAGATGGGTTAACAAGTTCTACGGCATTTGATAGCTTGGCTGAAATTGACGCCAGTGGATTAACAGGAATACAAACACTTTATTTTACATTTGGTAACAGTATATCAGCAATACAGTGTCAATTTGATTTAAGCACAACCGGCGGACCATGGCTGAGAGTTTCGTTTGATTTTACAAATTGCTACGGTGCAACTGTATTAGGCAGTGTTAAAACATTTTGTTTATACGGCGATAGCGTGGATAATGGTATGTACGCTAATTCTAGCCGATATGGTGATACTGGTAATTTAGGACTAGGCGAAGGCACTCAATATATGGATGAGATATTTACGACCAATAGAATTACTAATACATACGGTGCAGTACAAAGTTCTGAACAAAATGCATGGGGTGCTTTGGACACGGATGGTACTGGTTTTATAAATGGTAACAATACTATTAATTACTGGAATCACGGAACACAATCAAACTTTAGTTCAAGTGAAAAAAGTGCAATGCAAGATTGGGTAACAAATTTATGCCCGCTTACTCCGCACGTAGCACAAGAAACAGACAGTCAGAATTACGCAAATACCACTGCCTGGAACGATCAAGGCGGACCGCAAACAACAGCAGGACATGAGTTTTGGTGTCAAGACAAAAACAATGTATATCAAAGAATGACAGCGTATGATAACTCAACAGACGAATCCAGTAGTTGCTTTATATATACAGAAAACACATATAATGCTGTAGCATTTGATGGGGCTATTAGTAGTCGAGGAAGCGGTACTCCTACTGGATTAATTAATACAAAAATGATATTGCCAGAAATAGGAATTTTTAGTAGTGGCACTGGTGGCGGACTTGCATTTGGCACACCGATACTTACACAAAATATAAACAACATTGCTAACGGCAGAGCATACTTTCTAATTAAAGGATAACAACATGATATTACCTACTAATGCTGCAATAGGACAAATAATAACAGATGACAATGGTGTAGAATTGGTGCATACTGGTGATAGTCATTGGATTCGTAATGATACTAGTAGTGCAGTTAGCTGGCACCGAGGACAACAATATCCCAAAGTAGAAGATCAGCTGGATATGTTGTGGCACATGATGGATCAAGATATAATTCCTGGTAAAGATAGCACGTGGTACACCACTCTTAAGACTGTCAAGGATGCAAATCCAAAACCAGAGTAACGGATAAATAAGTGTAATAACAACAGGATGTATTACACATGGCAATCGGTAAAATTACAAGTAAAAGTTTGGCTGCAGATGCAGTTACAAGTGCTAACCTAGCACCTGGTGCAGTCACTATTAGTGATATTCCAGACGGTGAGATTACTGCTGATAAAATAAACACAACACTTGATTTAAGTACCAAAACACTTACACTAACACAAGCAAGTGTTACTGCCCACCAGGCGGCGCTGAGTATTACACAATCACAAATTAGTGATTTATCTACCACTAGTGACTTAGCTGAAGGCACTAACTTATACTATACAGATGTCCGTGCAGATGCACGTATTACAGCAAGTAATACAGATGCACTAAGCGAAGGAACCACAAACCTTTATTATACTGACGCAAGAGCAGATGCTCGAGCGGCATTATTGGTTGACTCAGCACCAGGTACACTGGATACACTAAATGAGTTAGCAGCCGCTTTGGGCGATGACCCTAACTTCGCAACTACTACAGCAACTAACATTGCCACTAAACTACCTCTAGCTGGTGGTACACTTACTGGTAATGTAACCTTTGGAGATAATAACAAAGCCATATTCGGTGCTGGGTCTGCCCTACAGATTTACCATGATGGTTCTAACAATTATGTTGATGCTGCTGGCGTTGGACATCTGTATCTTCAGTCACAAGGTACTGATAAGGATGTGAAGATACAGTCTGATGATGGTGCTGGTGGGTTAACAGAATACTTTCGTGCTGATGGTTCTATTGGTCAAGCACAAATGTTTTATTATGGCTCTATAAAACTAGCCACAACATCAACAGGCATTGACGTAAAGGGCTCAGGCGTTCCTAATATTACTTTAACAAGCTCTTCTGGTCCTTATAGCTACATTGAATCTAATACCGTAGGATCTCTTGGATTCGCTGCTGACGAAGGTAATACAGGTTCAGCAACAAATATTAACTTCCGTGTAGATGGAAACGAAATTGCTCGTCTCAACGGTGGTTCATTTGTCGTTAATGACGGAAGTCGTGACATAGACTTCCGTGTAGAGAGTAACAATAACACCCATGCGCTGTTTGTTGATGCTGGTACTAATTTTGTCGGGATAGGAGTATCAGTTCCTGATAGACTCCTTCATCTTGCTGGAACTGGCGGCAGTTCCGCAAATATTGTTTTGCAGCGCACAGGAAGTGGGTTGACTACACAATCCCGTGCAACTGTGGAAGCCTACAACAATTCTGGTAATTCCATGGGTGGTATTTCGTTTAATGCTGCGGGAGACGACGACAGCGGTGAAATAGACTTCTACGTCACGGGGGACAACTCTGCGGATGCTAATATTTTTAGTCTTTCAAGAGCTGCAAATTTTCAACAAGGGCTTGTACATTTTAATCCGGACGGAGGTGACAACGACTTCCGTGTTGAGAGCGACAATATCACTCATGCGTTATTCGTTCGAGGGTCTGACGGCAACGTTGGTATTGGTACTACTTCTCCTGCTGATCCGCTTAATGTAGCTACTTCTACTAACGGATCACCGACTCGTATTCGCCTCACAGCAAACGATGCCACTGGTGTTTCTCGTAATGGTAGTATCTTCTTTGATCCAGATAACAACACCGTAGGTTTCCGTAACGGTGGGACAAATCGTCTCAGTGTAGACCCTAGCGGTAATGTTGGTATTGGGGTTGCTTTGCCAGCTACAGCCCTAGATGTCAATGGTATTATAAAAATAGGTAATGCAGGCACTAGCGCAAGTGCAGCAGGAGCAGGTGCTGTTAAATATGATAATGTGTTACAGATAAGCGATGGTACAGACTGGAAAGCAGTGAGAATGATTGGCCAGGATGGCAGTTCATCAGCAAACGCATTTGATGATTTAGCCGAAGTAGCTGGATTGTATAGTTCAGATACCGGATTATGGACTACTGTGCAGGGATATGTGAGCGGTGGACTACAATATACTGTAGATTTTACTACGCCCTTCACCCCAAAATATCAGGCATCAAATTCCAACAGTGGTGTTTATGATACCAGTGGTAATTTTAGTGGATGTAGTCAGGGTACAGGCACTGGTTGGACTGTCTGGGATGCTGCAAGCTACTGCATGCGTGGTGGTGCAAGATTGTGTAGTTTAACAGAACTAGACGCCAATGTAGTCGGCGGAAGTGGTTGCAGCCATGACAACCGCGCAATATGGACGTACACAACTGATAGTAATGGTCATTTTTATCGTGGTGCAGGAATTAATAGTAATAGTACAAACGAAGGTTATGTTGTTGGTACAAATACTTCACCCACTGGTTATTCTACTAATGAAATTGGTATCAGATGTTGTGGTACTAGCGCCAGTGGTGGCGCATTATGGGAAATTTAATATATGAAAACTATTAGTTGGAAGAAAGCCTTTGATATTGCTACAAATTATCAAGAACAAGACAAAGTAACATTAATAGTGTTTGTTGATCAAGAATGTGATGTGTGTGGTGCTTTTATTAAACAGTTGCCACAGATTGAAAATTCAGATTATCAAATTTTTATAGTAGAGGACGGTAGAACTATGCCATTTACATTGACAAGTTATCCGATGGGTTATGTGTATATTCCAAACTGTCCTACAGAAATGCCATTGCAAAGAATTGGCGGTGCACCGTTGGAAGTGCTAAGTATTGATAGTGAACGTCAAATTACTGCAATGAAAACTGGAAAAGACTACTACGAGGTTAGAGATGCTGACAGACAAACAAGAAAGCAAGCAGCGGCATAATACATGCAAAAGTTGCGAGCATTATAGAAAGATTATAGATCAATGTAAAATTTGCAAATGCATAATGACATTGAAGACAAAAATAGAAAGTGCAACTTGTCCGATGGGCAAGTGGGGAGACAACAGTTGGGAGATTTAAAATGAATATTCAAGAAGTTCGCAGACAGCGTGATATGATGTTGGCGGCAACAGATAAATTTTTAACCATTCCTGATTGGCCGCATGCTGAAGGGGAGCGTGATGCATGGATAGCATATCGTGAGTCATTGCGTAATATCACTACGTTAGCGGAGTTTAGCAATGAAAATGATTTTTGGCCGCTACCTCCAAGAAGATATGGTCCACTAAGTGATAATTCTAGTATTAACTTGCCGGTTGACTATCAAGACCAATATAGTTAATATTACTATAATAAGTTAAACGATAAATAAGTGTAATAACAACGGGATTATTACACATGGCCATTGACAAGTTAAAAACCACCAGTCTAGAAGATAACAGTATTACAAGTGATAAAATTGCATCAGGTGCAGTTACAATTTCTGATATTGGCGATAACGAAATTAGTATGGCTAAACTTAGCCAGGTTGATTTAACAATTGCTCCAGAAGTACTTGAGATACAAGTGGACGCACCTGACATGGGTCAAGACACCATGTGGAAGTGGACTTGGGAACAATCAACTCTTCCTTATGCCAGACGTACAATCACCAATTCAAATGAACTAAACGTACCACTTTATAAAGAGGGTACATACGTAGTTAATAACTTTGCGGCATATGACATACACGGAAGTATGACGCAGACACACAGCTTATATCTCAAGTGGATTGATGGCGCAGGCACGGATAACCTAATAAGTTGGGCAACAAGTGCAGGTCCAATAAGCGACACACATCCAGATATAAATGGCGGCAACGCAACTGATGTTCAACGTATTACTGTAAATGTTCCAGCAACAATTACACTACCAACACTGACTAATCCAAGTGTCAGTTATACAGTTGTGAATAATGCCAGTGGTGGGTACACCTTTAGTGGTAGCGCCAAAGGCGATAACCCCAACCTGGGACCTTTTTATCGTGGTGGTACTTACACTGTAAACATAAATGCCACTGGGCATCCATTCTACTTTACAACAGATAACGGAACCAACTTTAGTGCTGGAACTTATTTTGGCGAGTATACCAGTGGAGTTACTGGAAGCCGTACAGACAGCGGTACAATAACATTTACTGTACCAGCAAATGCACCAGATACCCTTTACTATCAGTGTGGCAATCACAGCGCAATGCGAGGTGCTATTACTGTAAAAGATTTGGCAGTTGAAACAAATATTAACGGAAATTATGTTGTTTACTTCCAACACACACAGGAAGGACATCGCACACCAGTTGAATTGAGACCTATTCCAAGTCTTGTTAATCAAATGTGCTTGGTATACGACAACAACACAAACAAGTTTGTACCACAAGACTTAGCCACATATGTGGAAAATACTCCGTCATTCGAAAATAAAATCCGTGAAGTAGCCGGCACAGCAGAATTAGTTGTGGAAGATGGATCGGCCGTTGTTGCTAAAGTTAATGTGTATGATGACAGTACATATCTCCCACTTACTGGAAATAATCCAGGCGACCAGGCATTTGCTACCGACACAGACATCCTATATATTTGGGATGGATCAGCGTGGCAACAAGCTGGTGCAGCTAACAGTGATGACTTAACAGAAGGTTCAACCAATATATTCTTTACAGACGAACGAGTAGATGATCGATTATCTAACTTGTTAGTGGGCGGCAATAATATTACTGCTACATATGATGATGTGGCAGGTACGCTAACACTAGATGGCCAACCAGGGTATACAGATAGTGATGTAGGTACATATTTAACAAATAACGATTATGATACGGCAACAAACATTGTGGCGTCAATAACAGACAGCGCACCGGCTACGTTAGATACACTAAATGAACTAGCAGCCGCTTTAGGTGATGATCCTAATTTTGCAACAACCGTTACAAATAGTATTGCTACTAAACTACCTCTATCTGGTGGAGCTATGACTGGAGCTATTACAACCAATAGCACTTTTGATGGTAGAGATGTAGCTACTGATGGTACTAAGCTAGATGGTATAGAAGCATCTGCTGATGTTACAGACACAGCTAATGTAACTGCTGCTGGTGCTTTGATGGATTCTGAAGTTACTAACTTAGCTCAAGTAAAAGCATTTGATAGTTCAGACTACGCTACAGCAACTCAAGGTACAACAGCAGACAGTGCTTTACCAAAAGCTGGTGGTACTATGACAGGTAATGTAACTTTTGGAGATAACAATAAAGCTATATTCGGTGCTGGGACTGACCTACAGATTTATCATGATGGGTCTGACAGTTATATAACAGATACTACAGGTGGTAACTTCTTTATCAATGATGATGGCGCAGGCTATCTTATGATGAAGGGTAGTGATTTATATTTTAGAGACACAAACAACGCAGACATGATTCATGCACAATCAACTGGTTATGTGAAGTTATATCACAGCGGCTCTGAAAAACTATCAACTACTACCACAGGCATCGACGTAACTGGCAATATAATCTTTGGTGATAACCATGCTATTGTTTCAGACGGTAATGATAACTTAGTTATAGAAAGTAGTAGTTCAGAAGATGTTATCATAAAGGCAGGCAGCGGAGTAATTGAATTCCGTGATGCAGGAGAAAGTGGATCGCCTCTTAGAGCAAAAATTGATACAGATGGTAATGCAGTATTTTATAAAGACCTTATATTAAATCCAGTGTCATCTCCAACTACTAGCACCGAAGGTGCAATGTATTATGATAGCGATGATAATACAGTTAAGTTTTATGATGGTAGTAATTGGATCCCAATGGGCGGAAATGTAAACCGGTATAATTACACGGCAACTGCTAACCAAACTAGTTTCGCTGCAACATATACTGCCACAATGGTAGACGTATATTTAAATGGTACAAAACTAACAAGAACTACTGATTATACAGATACAAGTGGTACTACCGTTGTGTTAACAACTGGTGCTGATGTTGGAGACTTGATTAACATTGTAGCATTTAGTGCCCACAGTGCAAGCGATGCAGTAAGCATAGCTGGCGGTACGTTTACTGGTACAGTAGATTTTGATCAAAATATCAATGTTACTAATACAGTAAATGCATCAAATGTTCGTGTAACTAACACTGGCGATTTAACACTGGCTGGCAGTGGGCATGGTTTCCAAATAGGTCCTACCGCAGGCCAAAATATCGCTATGGATAATAATGAGATTATGTCACGTGACAACGGGGTAGGTGCTGAATTGCACTTAAACCCAGACGGCGGTGATGTTACTATTAATAATCAAGGTGCTTTAAGCTCAGGCAGTAAACTTGTTGTTAGAAACCGTATAGAACTTGGTGATGCAACAAACGCTACAACAAAACCAACTGCCATGCTTCATATTCACAAAAACGTGTTGGGAACTGGTAGCGTAGGAATATCACTAGCTGATGCTCCAAGTATCGTTATATCCGAAAACGAAACTGGCGGTACAGGATTACAAGGATACCATGGAGCATATTGGTTTGGAAGTCAAGACACATCTACGGCAAGTGATTTTAATTGGTATGTTGCTGGTATGGCTTCTCATACTGAACATGATACTAGCGCAGCTGGTGCTTCTGGCAACTTAGAATTTTATACTAGTCCTGCATCTAGTTCATCTCCTACAAAAGCTGCAACTCTTTCAGAAACAGGCAACTGGAGCGTACCGGCCCAACCCGCATTTGAGATGATTAAAACAACTGATA
>Ga0228643_1000582_pt1 | contig 12078 bp, 27 predicted proteins | sample 55DmetaG_FD_190533 | JGI IMG/M metagenome (GOLD analysis project Ga0228643, IMG submission 190533) | Seawater microbial communities from Monterey Bay, California, United States - 55D | ecosystem: Environmental > Aquatic > Marine > Coastal | place: USA: California | collected 2016-11-08
ACGAATAGATAATCCCTCTTACCAGATTTTGCATCTTGGTCATTATCGTAGGAATTAAACTCCATTATAGAGCCATTAAGGAAACTAAACACCCTATCACTCCTATTGTAGAATGTTACTTGCTGCTTTATAGCCTCATCGCCATTATGTATATCAATAGCATCCCTCAAAGCTCCTACCTTTAAATTAGGTATATCTTGCCCTACTATCGTTATAGTGCAAACCTCGTTTATAGCCTTACTAAATAATACTTGCAAAATAGCATAGGTCTTACCAGAGGATGTTCCACCTTGATTAACTACCACATCAGCAGCAGAGGTATAATTTTGGCGATATAAAGTAGAGGTACTAATCAACTATGTCTTTCTCATTTGACGCTAATGGCACCCCAGTATCTATAATATTAATATCAAGACTTTTTAAGGTCGTTTCTTGTTGTATCTCAGTACGTTCTACATATCCTCTTTTCTTGCCTTTGGTCTTTAGGTAAAATATAGTTCCAGTAGTATTGCCCTCTTTTATTTGCTTATGTAGTTGGCTCTCGGCAAAGTCTAAGGCTATATTCTCTATATCCTCTACTGCTTCTTTATATATATCGTCTTGCTTTAGCCAAGTGTAGTGTGTATTCCTACTGATTCCTACTGACTTACAAGCAGAGGTAACTATCCCTAATGACTTTTCTAAAGCCTCAAGCATTGCAGCCTTTTGTATGTCATTTTTTGTACTCATATTTCTCTACCACATTTATCACATATTTCTATTTGCCTATCTTCTTTAATTGGCTCTTCTAATTCATCTGCATTAAACGGAAATCCCTCTAAACCCCAGTCAGCTAACTCATCAGTATCCCACTCATTAGCCAATATATCCCAGTCGTGTTCTCCAAAGCCTACGTTATCTGCTATAATAAATCTTCTTGCCTCTTCGTCTGTTAAATACTCAGCCCTTTTAACCCACTCATCTGGCACATCTGTATATCCTAACTCTTTTAATGCCTTTAAACGCATATTACCTCCTAAGACTATATTGTCCTCATTTATAACCATAGGTCGTAAAGCCATCATTTTAGGAAACTCCTTAATAGACTTTTTTAACTTCTCAAATTTCTCGTCTTTTATTATACGAGGGTTATTAGGATTGCTTTTAATATCTGTTACTTTCATTTAAAGTATTTATCATATAATTTAACAACGTGCTTGTAGATGCACTTACCACAACTTACATCTGGTCTGTATCTAAAATCTTGTTGGCATAACTCTATAAACTCAGCATAGAATTTAGGGTCAAGTCTGCCTCCTTTCATATTATAAATGGCTCGTATTCTTGTTTCTAATTCCTCACTCATAATGATTGTAAGCGTTTTTCGTTCTCTTTTGTTATATCGTGTTTAATTGTTATGTCCTCTTTTAGCTTTAAGCCTAAATCTACTTGCATTGTGTGGTTGCCTTTTATCTTCTTAATTGCAGAAGCCCACTCATTATTATATACCTTTAGGCTATTTTTATTTGTTGATAGCAAAGTATAAGGCTCTACTGCCGAAACCATTACTGGCTTAGCAAAGTGTCCAGCCTCAATCATTTTTAACTCAGATTTGCAGCTATTAAATACATTATCTTGCAGAGGTATTACACATATACCACAATGTTTATAATCGTCAGCATAACTCTGTATATCGCTTATCTGTTTTTTTATAGCTTTCATTCGCTTAGGTAATCTTGGAGCTTTAATTAATAGCTTACTATCGTCAAAAGCGTTCCCTAATAGCTTTAAATCTTTTAAATGAGTAGTACCACCAGAATAAAAGAAAGTATCAAAATTAAGGCTTAAATCATCATAAGCAAATTGCTTCTCAGTTGGGTCTAAAGCGTTCTTAATTACTACTATATTTTTATTGTATGGTCTTACCTTATCTGCCAGTATAGAAGTTGTTGTCCATATCTGGTCAGCTAACTTTAAATTCTTAACAATACATTTATCGAGGTTGGTTTTTTGGTAATAGTATCGCATCGGATGCCCTTTAGGTAATACCCAGTAATCGTCTATATCACAGATAACTTTTATTCCTTTTGCTTTTAGTTTTAAAAAGGTTTCCTCTGGCTGCAATAGCCCAGATATATTCCTATTGTAAACAACGTGAGTTACTCCTTCTAAGTTATTAAAAAACTCGTCATTCTTATTTAGCAATACAACCACCTCAATACCATAATCTCTTTGCATCTTAGCAAATGGCATAAGCAACCTATGATAGCTTACTCCGTTAATACCTCTTATAATAACTGCTATCTTAATCTTATTCTCGTACATTATCTTAAATTGTTTTTTAGCTTTAATATAGTCATCTCTAAGCGTTCTATAACCAATAGACGCACCCTTGTGTATTTGGGTTAAGGTTTCTCCGTTAGAAATAGCTCTTAGAATATTAGCGTAGTAATGATTCATCCTATCAAGCACTTGCTCAACTTCTGGATGTTCAGAGTTTTCGTTATCAAAGTAAGGGTCTTGCTTCTTGCATTTCTTTAGATATTGGTTACGCATAACCATTGCAAAGTAGCCTTTAAGGTTTTCAATAGGAGGCTTAGACAAGCATATTTCAAACGCAGTAGAGATTAGCTCCTCTGCTTCCAGCTTATTGCCAGTAAGTTTTAGAGCATAATCTCGTATGCTATTATCAAAATATATCTCTTCTAATTTCAAAAGGGTAAGCTCTCTGAGTAAGCCTCAGCCACTTGTTCCTTCTTTGGTTCTGGCTTCCAAGTATCAAGCTCAACGTATGGCTTTCCACTTTTACCGATGTTAATTTTAAGATTAACCCAACCTTTGTCTGTGTGTTTCTGAATAAATTGTATTGCATCTTCAGCTTTTAAGCTAAGACCACCAATTACCCATTCTGGAGAATTTGGATTCATTTTAAACATAAATCCGTCTGCGAATACTTTTTCTTGTTTTTCCATTTTACTTATTTTCGTTTATTATCATTGACAAAAGTACGGAATAATTAGCTAAGTCCAAAACGCTATCTTCTATACTCTCGTTATTAGGTTCTTGGTTTGAGTTAATTAACACCCCCAATCTTGCAACTTTAGTAGATATTAGGTTTAGGCAGTTAGTTCTTGCATCTCCTCCAGCAATAGCTCCAGCTAATTTAAAGTTAGATAACCTATCCTCATTTGCATAGTCATCACCCTTGCTAAATAATGTCTTTCTCATCTCTCCAGTCATATAACCGAAATGTGCCATCTGTTCTTTTTTAGTCATTTATTTCTTTATTTAATTTTACTTCTTGTAGTTTCCATTCGTGCCTTCTGCTATGTGGTATTTTATGCCTTGTCATTAAGCGATTAAATAGCGTATTTTTTTCAGCTATATTACCATAGACCTCTTCGCTAATTATCTTCTTTGCTCTCATTGCAGTTACTTGGTATAATCCTTTCATATTAGTTTTCGTTGATATGATGTTTTATGACTTGTATCATAATAAACATTATCTCCCTTTGGATATGGCTTTGTATTAAATAATTTATTATTGAATAATTCTTTTTTTTGTTTTTTTGACCCACAGAAATAAACATATCTGTTTTTTGGAGGTCTTTCTACTTGATATAAATCATCCCCATATTTTTGTTTTAATTTTTCAATTCTATTTTCTTGATAAGCAAATTCATCCATCAAAGTTCTGCTATGTATATGTTCTCTGCCTTTTAGTTTCCAATCTTTTTGTGTGTGACTCTCGCCAGTAAAATAAAAATTAGTTGCTTGGTATATATAACCATTATGTCCGAATGATTTATCGGCATAAGAAACAACTATGGTGGGTTTTGGCAATAGCTTTAAACAAGAAGATACAAAAAAAGACTCTGCATTTTTATCTAAATTATCATTAGTTATTAGTCTATTTAACTCATAAACCAATCCCATATATTTTTGACCACAAATAGACTTTTTCATTTGTAAAGGAATAGCATTACCAAAAGTACAAACTCCGACTAACTCAAAATTAAAATATAAACCAAAAGCAAACGTAAAACTTGTCATCCTTTTTAAATAGTGTTTTTTAATTAACCACTCTTTAGTATCTGACTTGTCTATTATTTTAACCTTATATTTATTTTTGATGCTCATAAATTATCGTGTTTTTGATGGCATTCTCTGCATCTTACTTTAATATTATTTACATCCCAAGCCAGTTCTGTTCGCCTTGTTTTTTGAGCTTCATCTACCGAAATGTTGTGTGAGCAATCTAAACGTACTCCATTAGATTTTAAGCAGTCGCTACAAAAGTTATATCCGTACTCCCAAAATTGTTCGCTTAGAGCGTTTGCCTTTGCTTCGTGTATCCTCCTATCTATGATGCTCTTAGCTACTCGTTCATCGTCTGATGTATAGTAGTGGTTCATATTGTATGCAAGTCTATACAAATTGTTCATAATTCCCTAATATTTTTATCAACATTAATTTTGTTTTGCAGATTATCTATGTGATTTTCAAGCATTTTAATCCTCTGTAATTGATTTGTAAACTTATCATAAAATTCGTTATTCTGCTTCTCTAAATAACAAGTATAGTGCATAAGACTATTGAGCTTATCTACGCTATTTTGTTTATTCTGATTTGGTTGTTGCTTCATTAGCTTTAATTCTATGCTGGATATTACTTGCCTTGCTTCTTGTATTATTTTACTATCGTTAAAAGGGGTCATTTGTGTTGTGTGTTATTGATTTTATTGGGTCGGTTATCTTCTCTTCATTGCCATAAGCATAAGTCTTTTTATTATATACTGGGTCAAACTCATAAAAGCGTTGTTTAGCCCAATCCATATTGAGCAATACCTCTCCTCTTTGCCCATAATGTTTAGGCTTAACTTTATCTATTGTAACCTTATAAGGCTCGTGATTATCCTTAGAGTTTTTATGTACTACTACAATATTTCTACCATTGTTATTCCACTCTGAACCACCCATTAAATCGTAAACGCTTGGCTTTTTTACATTACCATCTTTTACTTGTTTAGGGTCTGGGTTTTTAGGATGAATGATTATAAAAGAATGCATCTTATTTACTTCCATAAACCTATTTCTAATAGATAAAATCTTGCGTAAATACTCTGGCTTAGTTGGCTCTCCTTTGTGAGCTAAATAATTCCAGCTATCAATTACTGCTGAGTTACACTCATTCTCTTTAGCATAATTCCAAAACTGCTCCGGCTCAATGCTATGCTCTGCTGATATAAACTTAAATTTATCAAGTAATTGGCTTGAGTATTTGCTTATTTCTTTCTCAGTAATTGTATTAGGATAACCTTTCTCAAATGTTTTGCCAGTCATTTTATGTAGTAGGTTTGATATTACCTCTGTATCGCTTCCATCGTCTGGCATATAAACACAATGTCTCCAATTTTGGTTAAGCGTTAAGCCCATCATTATCTCCTTTAAAAATAAAGACTTACCGAAAAAAGGGTATCCAGTAATATCTGTACAACCTCCCTTTACAAATGTTAATAGCTCATCAAAAGTGTTTAATCCTACTTTACTTCCCTCTGGTATTCCGTTTTTATGCAAGTAATATAATTGCTCTAATATTTCTCCGTTAGATTTTATCATAATATTTGAGTTTTTATTTTATAGTCCCCCATATTAACAAATCTTTCTAACTTATCTGAGCGAGTAATAAACTCTAATGTCAGATATTTATAATTAGTATCTAAGTGGTGTTGGTCTTTAGATGCGTTGTGTAAAGCATTTACTATATCCTCTTTAGTATAACCCTCTTTTAATCTTGCTTTTATTTGTTTCTTGGCTTTTTCTGGTATAACTCTGGCTTTCTTTCCTAAAATATTATTAAACACACTTAGCAATTTATTGCTATCTATATTTAATTTAATTTCCTTTCCTTTACTTTCCTTTATAGCATTGCGACTGTTATGCGACTTGGATGCGTTCGCATTGCTACCCCATCTTTTTTCTGCTGACTGCTTAGCTTTCAATGACTTAGACTCCCTAAGTTCTAATCTTTTTTGTATAGAAATACTACTAAAAGTATCATTTTTTATCTTAAATAAGTTAAAACTTTCTACAACTTTTTCTACTAAATCACTTGAGCAATGATAATCGTAACTTATACGAGCATAATCGCACTTTAATAGGTTATTGTTTTGGTACAAGTCTTCAATAATTGACCAGTAGATTCCATAGCCTTCCATACCAGTCTGATAAATCAGCTCTTTAATTTTCTCATCAGCCCTTGAGGTATAATCGTGGCTGAAATAAAATGTTTCTTTCATATAAATTTGTTTTGTGGCTACAAATATTAAAAATTAATACATATAAAAAAAAATATATTTTTGTGATATGGAAATAATATTAAAAGACCTACCTAAAATTTCATTAAATAAGTGGTATGCTGGTATGCATTGGACTAAGCGTAAGAAAATAAAAGATAATTATACGCTAATCGTAAAAAGCCAGTTCAATAAAACGCTGCCAAAGACAAATACTTATAATACAGAATATCACTTTACATTTAAATCAAGAGCATTAGATGCTTCTAATTGCGTTGCTATGGTTAAGATGATTGAAGATATAATATTCGAGAATGATAGCTATAAAATAGTAAAGAGCATTCTAATTACAAGCGATAAAGGTTTAGAAGATTCAGTTAAAATTAAAGTTTTTTAAAAAAAGTTTTGTATTATAAATATTGTGTATATATTTGTAGTACAATAAACAATTAAACAAAACAAAAAATGGTAAAATTAAAAAAAATAACAAATGGAGTTTATGAGGAGCAACATAGTGGAAGATATATCGAATTAATGTCTGGTAAATGGCAAATTCTTTCTGTACTTGGTGACGTTTACTACACAAGTAAAACATTAAAAGATTGCAAGATATGGCAAAGTAGAGAAAACAAAATATTATCTTGGAATAACTAAAATATAAAATATTGTATATATTTGCAATACAATAAACAATTAGACAAAACAAAAATGAAAAATTACAGAAAATTAACACAAAAAGAAGCAGACGAAATTGATAACGTAGGCAGCCAACAAGAAATGAATAGTGTTTTATCTAAATACTATTTACAAGTTTACAAGCACAGACAATACAACGAATATACTGGCAAAATGTATCATACTTATATATTAGCCGAATGCAAATATTCCACTTTAGTTAAGGAATTATTTCCAAATGTCGGTGAATCTTTTGACATTAATTATCATTTAGAAAGAGTAGTATAACACAAAACAATATGAAAGAACCCATTTTAAAAGTATTATCAGCATTTATGCCATTATCATTATGGTGTTGTGCAGTAGAAGAACCAAGAGCAGCATCTATATTATTCCTTATTGGATTATTTGCAGCTTTAGAATTAACATACATAAAAATAAGAAAATGAATTTAACAAAAAACGAAATCTGGGAAATCAGAAGCATTCTAAGAAAAGAGAAACACCTAATGGAGCAAAAGTCAATCGAATGGGCTGGAGACAATGAAGACGACAAGTCAATCAGTCTAATGTGCGATAACAAGGCTAATATTATTGATGCTTTAATTAACAAGTTAGACGAGATATTAAAGTACAACGAGTTGACAAAATCTATTAATAATTTTAACGACTCAATCAAATCAGATAATAACATTAATAACGATTTTAAAAACCTATTATGAAATATACAAAAACAATATCCCAAGAGTTAAAAGACATTTTAAAGTCTTGCACAAGCGTAGAGCAGCGTAAATCAGTAGCCAGTAAACACCAAATATCTATACATACTTTAAATAGCGTTATAGAGGGCAAAAGAAAGGTTAATCTGAATAATCAAAACTGCGTTACCGACTTGATGCGAATAGCAGTAAATAACGCTAAAGAAATGCACTACTCATTATTAGATTATTATCAAGACCTAAGACAATTATAAAAGAAAAAGCCCTCTTGGTCTTGAGGGCTTTATAATAAAAACAATAAAACTATTGTTACACAAAACAAAGGACAACATTAATAAGAAAAAATTTAACTAAATAAACATTATAAGAACATTTTAATTATATTTGTAATATGAATTTATACACAAAACTAAACGAGGTCAAAAAAGAGATAGGAGCTATCTCTAAAGACTCAACAAACCCCTTCTTTAAGTCAAAGTATTTTGATATCAACTCATTACTAAAGCACGTTGAACCATTACTGCAAAAGAATGGACTGCTATTACTCCAACCTATTGTTAAAGGAGAGGTATTTTCTGAGATAGTAGATATTGAATCTGGAGAAAGCGTTACCAGTTCGATACCATTACCACAAATAGACGACCCACAGAAGATAGGGTCGTGCGTGAGTTACTATCGAAGGTACACATTGCAGTCGCTTATATCGCTTCAATCTGAGGATGACGATGCTAACTCAGCCAGTCAAGCCACAAAGAGCCAGAAACAATGGGTAAACAAAGACGATAAGATTTGGAGTGCAGCAGTAGACAAAGGAGTAACCCTTACAGAGCTAAAAAAGCACTATTCAATTAGTAGAATTAACGCAGAATTATATCCATTCAAATGAAATTATTTAAAGCAAGAGCTTCCAGTAGTGGTAAGCTGATGACAAAGCCTCGTTCAAAAAGCGAGGTATTGTCTAAAACTACTAAATCATATTTAGAGGAGTGGACAAAGGAGCAGATATACGGAGTGCGTAAAAACATCCAATCTAAATACCTAACCAAAGGCAATGAAGTTGAGGATGATGCGATTAATTATGCCTCTGCTGAGAAGGGCTGGTTATTCGCTGAGAAAAACGAGGAGTATTTTGAGGATGAATATTTCTGTGGTACTCCAGATGTTATACTTGAGGATAAGATTATAGATATAAAATCAAGCTGGGACTGCTTTAGCTTTCCTCTATTCTATAATGGCATACCAAATAAGGACTATTATTATCAGCTCCAGACGTATATGCACCTAACTGGTAAACGTAAAGCTCAATTAGTCTATGTATTAATGAATACACCAGAGGAATTAACCTTTGAGGAGAGCCACGACTATACAGAAATAAATAGCAAGTATCGCATTAAGACCTTTGATATAGAATATGATGAGGAGGTTATGCAAGAGATGAAATTAAAAGTAGAACAATCAAGAGAATATATAGAACAATTATGCAATTAGTAAAGCACTACAAAACAGAAAATCAAGATTACCTATTTATTAGGAACACTCTTAAAAAAGGCTACACCCACCTTAATACTATCTTAGGGTTATGCAGAAAGGTCGGTATGGTAGATGCAAATAGAAAGATAGCTGACCTTGTTAAAATGGGGCAAATAGAACAAGTTGCCATACAAGACGAAGATGGAGATATTAAGTATAAATATTACCCTAAGCAAGATAAGCCCTCATATTATTCGGCTGCTGGTATTGAAAAGCTGGGAGGATGGCAAAGCGATAGTTTCTTAAAGGGTAGATTAACCTTTGATAAGTTGCTAAATTGTATATCTAAATACTACAATATACCCCAAAGAGAGATACAAGGAGTTAAAAGGCATCGTGAAAAGGTTATATGTAGGCAAATGTTTTGCTATATTGCCAGAGATAATATGCCTAATAGCTCACTTAAAACTATTGGAGCTGCTTTAGGAGGTCGTGACCACTCAACAGTCATACACTCAATACAACAAGCTGCTGACTTAATGCAGTACGACAAACAATTTAAGAAAGATTACACCAGATTAAACGAATTTATAAAAACAAACTTATGAATATTAAAAAACAAATCACAGAATTATTGACAGAAAACCCAGAAATGAGAGATAACCCTAAAAAGCTTGTAAGAAAAGCCTTGCAAGACCTTTACGGAACAAATGTATTATCAGCGATGATTGTATCAGAGCATTACAAAGAAATAGAATCTATTATGAGATGCAGTAGGAAAGTACAGTCAGATAACGAAGAGTTAAGAGGCGAAAAATGGAGACATCGTAAAGAGGTTTTGGCTCCTAAAGTTAAACAAGAATTGGGATACAAATGAAATTATTTTTTATTGTGTTAAATGTTGGTTTATTCCTTTCCACTTCCTCAATGGGAGTGGTTAGGACTATTCCTAAAAACAATTTAATAGACGCTATAATTTACGTTGAAAGCAAAGGAGATATAAAAGCACATAATATCTCAGAGGATGCAGTAGGATGCTTACAAATTAGACCTATAATGCTCCGAGAGGTTAATAGGCTTTTAGGATATAACAAATATCAGTTGACTGATAGGTGGAATAAAGTAAAGTCCATAGAAATGTTTAACGTAATTAAAGAACATACCACAAACCCTACCAATGAAAAGTTAGCCAGAAACTGGAACGGAGGTTGGAATGGCTACAAGAAACAATCAACCCTTAAATACTGGTACAAAGTCAAACAACATTTATGAATAAACACATTTTAATCTACGCAATTATTACCATTATAGTTCAAATCGTTATAATATCAGACTTATTATCCAAACGAAATAAACTGGAAACAATAGAAGCGATAATCGAACAACCAGAGTTAAGCGATATTGACGGACTGCTTAACGAGATAGATACACTACAACTTAAATCAGATACCATAAAGCTATATTATGAACGCAAGACAAGTAATTACCATATTTTGCCTCGCTCTGAGCGTATTCGCTTATTCGCAGATAGAATTAACAGATAATAAAGGAGATACCCTTATTTGCATAACCTATCCTCAAATGGATAGAATTTATCTGGAGCTAATACAAAAGGATAGTTTATTGGCTCAATCTAAAATAAGCCTTTCTAAAGAGTTTAAATATATCGAGCTAATAGATAACACTAAAAAAGATATAAACTCGCTTAAAACGTATATAAATAGCATTGAGGAGGATAATAATGACTTATTGACTATATCAAAAATACAAGAGCATAAAATAAAACGCAATAGAAAGATAGGTTTAATTATGCTTGGAGTAATAATTTTACAAGCGTTGTTATAGCTCTAATTTTAATGCTTCCTCAATATCTAAAAAAGCTATTTTCTTCAATACGTTTTTATTGTTGGCGAATTGAGTAGTAGCTCTTAAGCTCTTAAATATCCATTCTGGCTCTATCTGGTGTAAATCAAACGAATAAATACCCTCTGGAGTAGAGTTGATATACATAGGTATATCCATATGCTTTCCAGCTTCAAATATCATAGCATCATATTTGCTTTTTTCAATTAGTAAGCTATCATAATGCTTCCTTCTGCATTTTAGCTCTATACGATGTTTGAATTTTGGAGAGTAGCAATCCCATCGGCTCATCTGATTCTTTGCCTTAACAAGGTCAAAGTAAACAAATTCTTTTAACCAGTCAAATAATCGCTCTTCGTTCCACATTACCAGTTTCTGTATTCGCCTATATCGTAATGAGTGAAAGTTGGGTATCTACCTAATCCACCCTCTTTAATCTTTCCTTCTTTTTGTAGTTGTTCTACTGCATCTTGTACAACTCTTGGAGTTATATTCATCCTAAAGTCGGCAGCACTTGCAGTTAAATGTTGGCTCTTTTTAACTCCACCTACTGATTTGTTATATGCTGGAGTTCTATAACCACTATTTATCTTAATAGCAAAAGTTCCAAAATGCTCTCTAATTACTTCCAGATTGTCCATAAGCTCTTGAACATTCTTATAGTATTCCTCTGGTACTGGTGTGCCATCTTTACAAGCAAACTCTTCTAACTTAAAATGTTTAGAGCTTGGTTTTTTTACTTTTTTTGGCTTACTATTTTCTTTCATAATTTATAGTTATTGTGAATATTAAGAAATACAAAGTAAAGGTATTATAGCTAAAATCTTCATCAGCACCTACATACTCCCAACCTAAAGCGAATCTATCGTGTGGAAAATGTGCTACTATGTATATCTCGTAATTCAATTATAGTTGTTTTTTAACTTTTTTTAGATTGTTGATAATTTCCAACATCTTAGCAATCATAGAATAGCCCTTAACTGCCTCAAAACTTTCGTCTATACTCTTTGCTTCGTTTATTATTAGCGTTAATGCAATAACTTTAGTAGCCATAAACTCCACATCAACAAGATTAAAT
>Ga0228643_1000596_pt1 | contig 11825 bp, 9 predicted proteins | sample 55DmetaG_FD_190533 | JGI IMG/M metagenome (GOLD analysis project Ga0228643, IMG submission 190533) | Seawater microbial communities from Monterey Bay, California, United States - 55D | ecosystem: Environmental > Aquatic > Marine > Coastal | place: USA: California | collected 2016-11-08
CGTCACTTTTGCACGTAAGCAAAAGCCAGGTCAGGACTTCTTCCCTCTGACTGTGCACTACCAAGAGAAATATTACGCTGCGGGTAAAGTACCTGGTGGCTTCTTCAAGCGTGAGGCCCGCCCCACCGAGAAAGAAACACTGACTGCTCGTTTGATCGACCGTCCAATTCGCCCACTATTCGTCCCTGGCTTCAAAAACGAAGTTTTGGTGATGTGTACTGTTCTATCCCACGACTTGGTTAACGACCCAGACATGGTTGCGATGATCGCTGCCTCTGCTGCGTTGACTATTTCTGGCGCACCATTCCGCGGTCCTATCGCTGCTTGTCGAGTTGGTTTTGAGGATGGCGAATACATCCTAAACCCAGAAGTTGACGACATGCAGGACCTTCGCTTGAAGCCTGAGCAACGTCTAGACCTTGTTGTTGCCGGTACTAAAGACGCGGTGATGATGGTTGAATCAGAAGCTTATGAGCTTTCCGAAGCTGAAATGCTCGGCGCTGTCAAATTTGCCCACGACTCTATCCAACCAGTGATCGACTTGATCGTTGAATTGGCTGAAGGCGCTGCAAAAGAGCCATTCGACTTCCAAGCACCTGACTATTCAGACCTGTCTGCTGCCGTTGCTAAAGCTGGCGAAAAAGACATGCGCGCTGCATTCGCAATTGGTGACAAACAAGAGCGTACATCTGCTGTTTCAGCAGCACGCACTGTGATCATGGATGCGTTGACTGAAGAGCAACAAGCCGATGCGAACCTTGGTTCCGCAATAAAGGGCCTAGAAGCTGGCATCCTTCGTGGTGACGTTGTTAAAACTGGTAAGCGTATCGACGGTCGTGCGACTGACGAAATTCGCGACATCGTTTGTGAAACTGGCATGTTGCCACGTACACACGGTTCAGCTTTGTTCACACGCGGTGAAACACAAGGTTTGGTCGTAACAACTTTGGGTACCGGAGACGACGAGCAGTTCATCGACGCACTGCACGGCAACTTCAAATCCAACTTCTTGCTACACTATAACTTCCCTCCATATTCAGTTGGTGAAGTTGGTCGTGTGTCTGGCCCAGGCCGTCGCGAAATCGGTCACGGTAAATTGGCATGGCGCGCTTTGCAGGCTGTTCTTCCCGCAGCAACTGATTTCCCATACACCGTTCGCGTTGTATCCGAGATCACAGAATCCAACGGCTCGTCTTCAATGGCGTCCGTCTGCGGTGGCTCCTTGTCCATGATGGACGCGGGTGTTCCGTTGAAGTCTGCGGTTGCTGGTGTTGCTATGGGTCTGATCATGGAAGACAACGGCGAATACGCCATTTTGTCTGACATCTTGGGTGACGAAGATCACTTGGGCGACATGGACTTTAAAGTAGCTGGTACAGAAAACGGTATCACGTCTTTGCAAATGGACATCAAGATCGCAGGCATTACGCCAGAGATCATGGAAAAAGCACTCGAGCAGGCCCGTACTGGCCGTTTGCACATCCTTGGTGAAATGAACAAATCACTTACTGGCGCGGCTGAATTCTCAGAGCACGCACCACGTATCGAAACCATGCAGATCCCAACGGACAAAATCCGTGAAGTGATCGGTTCCGGTGGTAAAGTGATCCGTGAAATCGTTGAAGTGTCCGGCGCAAAAGTAGACATCAACGACGAAGGCATCATCAAGATCGCGTCTCCAAACGGTGAAGCGATTAAGAAAGCCTACGAAATGATCTGGTCAATCGTAGCTGAGCCAGAAGAAGGCATGGTTTACACCGGTACGGTCGTTAAGATCGTAGACTTTGGTGCATTCGTGAACTTCTTTGGCAAACGCGATGGTTTGGTCCACGTTTCCCAAATCGAAAACCGCCGTTTGAACCACCCTTCCGACGTCCTGAAAGAGGGCCAAGAAGTTAAGGTTAAATTGTTGGGCTTTGACGACCGTGGCAAGGTACGCCTTTCCATGAAAGTTGTTGACCAAACAACCGGCGAAGAAATCGTTGAAGAAAAGAAAGAGCCAGCTGCGGAGTAAATCCAAAGCCTGTCTTTCTAAGACGATAGAAATAGAAAAGCCCCAGTGGAAACACTGGGGCTTTTTGTTTGTCTAACCATTGCGTTTGAACGTTGGTGCCACAGCCCAGATGGGCCGTGGCAGTCGTGGCCTTAGCTTGGTGCTTTTGTTTTGCGCAGGTATGGTAGGATCGTTTCGAACTCACCAAACTTTGCCTTTGCATCTTCGTTGCTGACGGTTGGCGGGATGATCACGTCTTCGCCCGGAACCCAGTTTGCTGGTGTTGCCACGCCTTTGGCGGACATTTGCAAACCGTCTAGTGCGCGTAAAACCTCGGCAAAGTTACGGCCCACAGTCATTGGGTACGTCATGGACAGTTTCAGCTGCTTGTCTGGGCCAATGATGAACACGGAACGTACCGTCGCGCTGTGTGCTGGTGTACGTCCGTCTGGCATGTATGCCTCAGCAGGTAGCATGTCGAAGGCTTTCGAGACTTCTAGCCCAGTGTCCGCAATGATTGGGAAGCCCGCTTTGGCATCCGCAACTTTTTCAATGTCGGCTTTCCATTTTTTGTGATCCTCAACGCCGTCGACTGAAACACCAATCACTTTGGTGCCGCGTGCAGCCCATTCATCAGCCAGCTGTGCAACCGCGCCAAATTCAGTTGTGCAGACAGGAGTGAAGTCTTTTGGGTGTGAGAACAAGATCGCCCAAGAATCGCCAATCCAGTCGTGCAATTGGATCGTGCCGTGGTCTGTTTCCACAGTCATATTCGGGATCGTGTCGTTGATACGTAGGCTCATCGTGGTACTCCTTATTTGCTCCAGCGTCGGGGTCCATCATAGCCTGTGCAATGTATGGATACATCCCCGTCCTTGATACTGATTTAATGTGGTGACACAGTGTTTTCAATTGGAGGCCCAAAGTTAGGGCCGCTGCATGTTATCGGGAGAAATGTCATGCTGGAGAAACGCGATTTTTTTATCAACGGAGAGTGGGTCAAAAGCCAAGGCGGCACGAACCATCACGTCATCGATCCATCCACAGAGGAACCAACAGCCGTTATCACGCTAGGTTCTGAGGCAGACACCAACGCCGCCGTTGCTGCGGCGAAGGCTGCGTTGCCAGCATGGATGGCAACCCCAGTTGAAGAACGTATCGCTTATGTTTCCAAGCTGATCGAAGTTTACGAGTCCCGCGCCGAAGATTTGGCCGTGGCGATGAGCGCCGAAATGGGTGCTCCTATTTCGATGTCTCGTTCCAGCCAAGTTGGCGCAGGATCTTACCACCTCAAGAACTTTATCCGCGCGGCCAAGGGTTTTGAATTCAGCCGCCCGTTGGGATCGCACGCGCCCAACGATCGGATCATCTATGAACCCGTCGGTGTGGCCGCGTTGATCACTCCGTGGAACTGGCCGATGAACCAAGTGACCCTAAAAGTTGGCGCGGCCGCTATTGCCGGTTGCACTATGGTGCTTAAGCCATCCGAGGAAAGCCCAATCAACGCGATGGTCTTTGCCGAGATGATGGAAGAAGCGGGTTTCCCCAAAGGTGTGTTCAACATGCTGAACGGTGACGGTGTTGGCGTTGGCTCAACCCTATCTGGTCACAAGGACGTGGACATGGTCAGCTTCACCGGTTCGACCCGTGCAGGCACGTTGATTTCCAAGAACGCCGCCGACACCCTGAAACGTGTGCATCTTGAGCTGGGTGGCAAAGGTGCCAACTTGATCTTTGACGATGCAGACGAAAAGGCCGTGAAGCGTGGCGTTATGCATATGATGCAGAACACAGGTCAGTCCTGTAATGCACCTAGCCGTATGTTGGTCCAGAAGGGCATCTACGATCAAGTTGTGGCCGAAGCTGCCGCAATCGCTGACAAGATCACTGTAGGCCCTGCATCAGAGGAAGGTCGCCACATTGGTCCTGTTGTGAACGAGGTCCAGTGGAACAAAATCCAAGGGATGATCGAAACAGGGATCGCTGAGGGTGCCAAGCTGGTTGCTGGTGGTCCGGGGCACCCTGAGGGGCTGAAGCGTGGGTTCTATGTGAAACCAACGGTCTTTGCGGACGTGAATAATCAGATGGCCATTGCGCAACAAGAGATCTTTGGCCCGGTGTTAACGATCATCCCGTTTGAGACAGAGGAAGAAGCCGTCGAGATCGCCAATGACACGCCATACGGTTTGACCAACTACATTCAAACCCAAGACATGGCGCGCGCCAATCGTTTGGCCACGCAACTGCGGTCTGGCATGGTCGAAATGAACGGCACATCCCGCGCCGCAGGTTCCCCGTTTGGCGGCATGAAGCAGTCCGGCAACGGACGTGAGGGTGGCGTTTGGGGGTTGGAAGACTTCCTAGAGGTGAAGGCCGTTTCTGGCTGGACGCCTGAGTAAGCTTTGCACCACTGTTAAGTTAAGAAAGGGCTGCCAGTTTTGGTGGCCCTTTGTTTTCGAGGGCTCGATATACCCAAGATATGCGCAATCGGTCTTTGTTAGAGACGTCTCGTCAGAGGCGGAATGTTTTCTGGCGTTATGACCTGAATATGGGAAATGGGTGTCTCTAGCCGCTCGAGCGCCAGTTTGTGGTGGTGCAAGAACGCATGAAACACGTTTTGCAAATCCACGCGCAAATCGTGGTGAAGCACGAAACTGAGGTTCCCCTGTTCGATGAGCGTTCGGTTGTCGTTGTCCAGATCGTGGGCCACAAAAATGTCGGGTCTTAAGGCGTTCTGTTTGAGAACCTCCAAGATCGTCTTATTGCCCCCACCCATCGAATAGACAGCGCGCACTTGATCCAGACCTTCGACAACAGTCTGGATAATCCGCGCGGTTTCGAAATGTACGCCGCTGCCACCGTTTGCATCGACAATACATAGCCTTGGACAAAGGCGGCTGAGTGTCACCTTGAACGCCACTTCGCGTTCTTCTTCACCCAGAAAGAGATTGTTGCTTTTGGAGGTCAGAACCGTTCCCGCACCCTCCCCAATTGACTTGGCAATCAGATAGGCGGCCGTGCGCCCCGCGCTTTGATTATCAAGTCCGACATAGGCGATGCGTTTTGTCGTGGTCAGATCAGTAACCAAAGTGACCACAGGAATACCTGATGCGATCAGTTGATCAACGGCCGCGCGTATCTTTGGCAAATCACGCGCTTTGAGGCAGACCCCATGGCTCCCCCTTTTGGCAATGCGAGACAACGCAGAAACCACATCATCCTCGTCCATAATCTCTTGGGCCAAGAACCGTGGGCGGCACACGGCATTTGCGATACGTGGTAACACTTGTTCGGCGGCGTGCTGTACTTCACGGCTGAAGCGCAAGGGCGCTTCGATGACAAAATCGAAAAACAGACGGCGTCCACGGGCACTAAGTTGCCCCTCTTGTCCTTCAAGCTCTGAAATTGCGGCGGCAACACGTGCCTTGGTTTGTGGACTGACATGCGCGCGGTTGTTGATCGCGCGGTCAACAGTCGCGGTGCTAAGCCCCGATTGTCTGGCAATTTCTTTTAGGGGAAAACGATGTGTCATTTGATGCCTTTCTGATGTCTTTTTCGAAACCAATCAAGGTCTTTTTATTGAACAGTGAAGACAACACAGGGAGACATTCAATGAACGACCAGACTAAAATTGATGCCGGGTATTTTGATAGTATAGATTGTGATTTGGGCGAATTCACCGCGCTTATTGATCAAACTGCGGACTCCTCAGACGTACCGCATGCCGCCGAAGTTCAAAAGAATGTACCCATTTATGACATGACCAATTTGCGCTCAACCCTTGAAGATAGGGCGCAACGTCGGGCAATCATGGCTGAATGGGCGCGTGTTCTTCAAACAGGCGCAGGTATTCTGGTTTTGCGTGGTGCATATGCGGACACTGGCATTCTTGACGAAGCAACCGCGATTTACGAGCACATTATAGAAACGGAAAAGCTGGCAAGCGGCGGTGGAGGGGACCATTTCGCGGCCTCAGGGTCGAATGATCGGATATGGAATTCTTTGCAAAAACTTTGCGAGGCATCACCAGAGGTGTTTTTGCGCTACTTCGCCAATACTTCCATCGCGGCGGTTTGCGAAGCGTGGCTTGGCCCGAATTATCAAATGACTGCACAAATCAATTTGGTTCATCCAGGCGGCGCAGCGCAGCAGGCACATCGTGATTATCATCTTGGCTTTCAGACTGCGGAGACAAGTTCACAGTATCCCGCACATGTGCATGATCTTTCGCCTGCCCTGACCTTACAGGGGGCCGTCGCACATTGTGACATGCCTGTTGAAAGTGGTCCAACAAAGCTATTGCCGTTTTCACAACTCTACCGCGCTGGTTATGCAGCATGGCGTAGGGACGACTTTCGCGCATTGTTTGAAGAACGGTACATTCAACTGCCGCTGGCGAAAGGGGACGCCTTATTTTTCAACCCTGCTGTTTTCCATGCTGCCGGCGCAAATTCGAGCAGTGATATTCACCGTATGGCAAACCTGTTGCAGGTGTCCTCTGCGTTCGGGCGTGCAATGGAAACGGTCGACCGCGAGAAGATGTGTAAGTTGCTATATCCACATGCGGTGAGTGCACATCAGAACAAGACGATGGGTGTTGCCGATTTAAGGGCTGCGATTGCTGCATCTGCAGAGGGTTATTCTTTCCCGACCAATTTGGACCGCGATCCCCCCAAAGGCGGGCTTGCCCCAGAGACCCAGCAAGCATTGTTCACCCGTGCCCTTGCTGAAGGTTTGGATCTAAAGTCGTTTACAGAGATTTTAGATGAGATGCGCAGCAAACAGTTGGCATAGCTTTTACCAGCGGTCTTAAAACGGTGCCTTCGCCCATACCCGCAACGACTGTCCGTTCTCAGGATGTTTCACACGCAGCTCTTCGGAGTGCAGCATCATGCGTGGGAACGCTTGGCTTTGCTCATGTCCATAAAACGGGTCGCCTAAAATCGGGTGACCCAATGCCAGCATATGCAGACGCAATTGGTGGGTTCGCCCCGTTTTCGGGATCAATCTGATCCGCGATGTTTCGCCTTGATCCTTAAGCAACCGCCAATCGGTGACAGAGGGTTTACCCGTTTCATGGCAGACCATTTGTAGGGGGCGGTTTGGCCAATCGACGATCAATGGCAGATCGACGGTGCCTGCCTTTTCCTCGGGCACACCCCAAACACGGGCGACATACATCTTCTTGGTTTGGCGTTCTTGGAACTGCATCGAAAGCGTTCGCTGTGCATGTGGGTTCAGCCCAAAGATCATCACCCCCGAGGTATCGCGATCCAAGCGGTGTACCAGCAAGGCATGGGGAAACACCTTTTGCACTCGCATGATCAGGCAATCCGCCAAATGTTCGCCCCGTCCGGGGACGGACAGCAGGCCGGCAGGCTTATCAACGGCAATGACATCTGCATCGTCATGCAAAATGACAAGCGGATCGTGCGGGGGGTTATAGGGTGTTTGCATGCCCTCAGTTCACAGATGTGCGTTATGTTTTCAACCCTCTCGACGCATCTTGCGAAACATAGAGACCGAATAGATCACCAATGCGGCCCAGATCATCGGAAAGGCGATCATACGGGCACGCCCGAATTCCTCACCGAAGGCAAAGACAGCAACAAGGAAGATCAACGTCGGTGCGATGTATTGCATGATGGCGATGGTGGTCAGCTGCAGCCCCTTTGCCCCATTCGCATACAGCAGTAGCGGCACAGCCGTCACGATACCGCAGCCCATCAACATCAACGTGTCGCGCGTTGGACTAAGTTCAAAACGGTTCTGTCCCTGCACGCCCAACCACGTCACATAAATCAGTGCGGGTACCAGTAGGATCAACACTTCTAATAAGAACCCTTGGTTCGGACCGATCGGTAGCTGCTTTTTCGCAAGGGCATACAGCCCCCATGAGACGGTCAGCCCCAAAGACACCCAAGGCACTGACCCATTTGAAACCGCCAAAACGACAACAGCACCTGCGGCCAAAGCGATGGCGACAAGCTGTGCGCGGGTTAACGCTTCACGCAGGACAATCGCGCCAAGTGCGACACTAAACAGCGGGTTTATGTAATACCCAAGGGCCGCATCAAGGGTACGGTCGGCGGCAATCGCCCACACATAAATCCCCCAGTTGATAGAGATCAGCGCAGCGGTAACGCAGGCCATTCCCAACATCTTTGGATCCATGATGGCGCTGCGCACATCCTTGGTCCGCCCCAAAACAATTAGCAGAACCCCAGCAATGGGCACCGACCAGATCACGCGGTGCGCAACCACCTCAGCCGATGGCAGATGCGACAACAGCTTGAGATAGATCGGTAGGAAGCCCCACAAGAAATACGCCGCAAAGGCAAAGCTAAAGCCAGAAAGGGTATCGCCACTTGGGGGCGTCGATGGCTTTGACATGAGGATGCTCCGATCGCTGGATAAACTATGGGTAACAGCCTTATTCCTGCTGTCCATTACTATAAATTACGGAGAAATTCAGTAGTCGTGCCTGGCTCGCGAAAAACCGCCGAAACAAAGGGTATGGATTCCCCTACTTGAGTGAAACCCATATAAAATTGACTACTTATTAATACTTTTTGAACAAACACTTTGGATTCGTTAAATGGCACTCTCAAGCCCTGCATCAAATAACAGTTTACCCAGCATCGTTTTAGATGCGTCTATTACTGACACATTGAACGCTGAATGTGGGAAGCCGATCCAATTTGGCCCTGACAGTTACAAACCAGGCGCCAAGTCACACAAAGCCCAACCAGGTCCCTCTGTGTGGAATGGCGAAACCATTACGATTCCAGAAACCGGTGTTTATATCTGCATCTTTTCAGGAACTTGTGAGACTGATGGCGACACACAAAGCGCTCAAATTCACCTAAATTTGCGCCAAGTCTCAGAGAGTGTGATTACAATCGAAAGCACGTCTATCGGTGAAAAAACCTGTGAAAAATCTATTTATCGTCGCGTATCTAGATTTGAAAAGGGCGACGAAATTTGGTTATCAGCAACACGCGAAGACGGACAAAATGTCCGCATCAAATCCGCTAAATGGATGTTTCATCACTCTCTTCCTTTGTGATGCTCATCAAAATGATTCGGTGCGCAAACTGCCGTTAAAGCTGTTTACGCATCAAACCTTAGACCTTCACCCGCTCTGATTTAGGATCATAGAAAGGTTTTAGCTGTGCCTGGGCTTTAACCCGCGTGCCCATCACATCGATTTCAAAGGATGAAGCCAGCAGCTCTGCCACGCTTTCGCCTTTACATGGCACATAGCCCATACCGATGGCCGCACCCACGTGGTGTCCGTATCCGCCCGAAGACAAATAGCCAACGTTTTCACCATCCCGCAGGATCGGTTCGTTGTGGTACAGCAACGGCTCTGCGTCGGTCAGTTTAAACTGGACCAAGCGTTGCTCAAGCCCTGTTTCGCGTTTTGCCAACACGGCGTCACGACCGATAAAGTTAGGCTTGTCCGTTTTAACAGCAAAGCCAAGGCCCGCTTCCAGAACGTGATCCTCTGATGTGATGTCATGCCCAAAGTGACGGAAGCCTTTTTCCATCCGGCATGTGTCCATCATATGCATCCCGCACAGTTTTAGTCCCATGCCTTGGCCCGCCTCATGCAGCGTTTCAAACATATGGCCCGCCATGTCGGACGGCATATAGATTTCCCAACCCAACTCGCCCACATAAGTCACGCGGTGCACACGAGCGAGGCCCATGCCCAGTTCGATTTCTTGCGCCGTGCCGAAGGGGTTCACATCGTTGCTAAAGTCATTCGGCGATACCGCTTGCAGCAGTTTGCGCGCGTTTGGTCCCATCACGGCCAAGACGCCTTCGCCCGCGGTGACGTCCGTGATCACCACGTTAAATTCACCCTGATTGCGGCGCATCCATGTTTGGTCTGCAAGGCGCGTCGCAGCGGGTGTAACGACAAGATAACAGTTCTCTTCGATCCGCGTGACGGTCACATCCGCCTCGATCCCAGCCTTGGAATTCAGGAACTGTGTGTAGACAATTTTGCCAACGGGCACATCGTAATCACCGCCACCGATGTAGTTCATAAAGGCCATTGCATCACGGCCCTCAACCCGCAATTTCCCAAAGGATGTCATGTCATACATGCCTACATTATTGCGCACTGCATTGTGTTCGGCGGCCACGTTGTCAAAGAAATTTTGGCGTTTCCATGAGTATTCGTATTCAGGTTTCTGGCCCTCATTTGCGAACCAGTTGGCGCGTTCCCAACCTGCAATTTCGCCCATGACGGCGCCCTGATCCAACAGATGTTGGTGGAACGGCGTGCGGCGCACGCCGCGCGCTGTTGCCTTTTGGCGGAAGGGGAAGTGATCGGCATAAAGCAGACCAAGCGTCTCTTTTGAACGTGCCTCAAGGTAGCGTTTATTGCCTTGGAACGGCTGCATACGGCTGATGTCTACATCGCCCAGATCAAATGGTTTTTCACCTGTATCCATCCATGCCGCCAGCGCCATACCTGCGCCGCCAGCGGATTGAATACCGATCGAGTTAAAGCCCGCCGCGACCCAGAAATTGTCCATCTCTGGCGCAAGACCAAGGTGATAGGCATCATCAGGGGTAAAGGATTCAGGACCGTTAAAGAAGGTGTGGATACCCGCCTCTGCCAACAGTGGCATCCGTTCGATCGCCTTCTCTAGAATTGGTTCAAAGTGATCGAAATCTTCTTGCAACTGATCAAATTCAAAGTCGTCGGGAATACCGTCCACAGCCCATGGTTTGGATTCTGGTTCAAACGCACCCAACAGGAATTTGCCTGCGTCTTCTTTGTAATAGGCGTGCTCATCAGGGACGCGCAGCACTGGCAATTGCGTCAGACCCTCAATCGCCTCGGTCACGATGTAAAAGTGTTCACAAGCTTGCAACGGGACATTCACGCCAGCCATGCGTCCAACTTCGTGCCCCCACATGCCGCCACAATTCACAACCATGTCCGCTTCGATGTGGCCTGAATTGCCGTCTTCATCCGTCCAATCAACGCCCGTGACGCGGCTGCCATCTTTGGCCATGCCAGTCACTTTAACACGTTCCTTGATCAGCCCACCGCGCTGACGCGCACCTTTGGCCAATGCCAGTGCGATGTTGGCTGGATCGCCCTGACCGTCGAGCGGCAAATAGACAGCCCCCACAACACCCTCAAGGTTAAGATGCGGGTACATTTCTTGGACGCGCTCGTTTGAGATTTCTTAAACCTCAACACCAAAGGCGCGGGCCATGGCAGCTTGGCGATAGATTTCTTCGCGACGTTCTTCGGTCAAGGCAACGGTAATGGACCCCACTCGTTTGAAACCAGTGGCCACGCCTGTTTCTTCTTCCAGACCCCCGTACAATTCCTGGGAATACTTCGCCAATTTTGTCATGTTCGCCGTTGCGCGCAATTGTGCGATCAGGCCCGCGGCGTGCCACGTGGTGCCAGACGTCAGTTGTTTGCGTTCCAAAAGAACCACATCTTCCCAACCCAATTTGGTGAGGTGATAGGCAACGGAACAGCCGATAACGCCGCCCCCGATAATGACAACGCGTGCTTTGTTTGGAAGTGCAGACATGGGTTCAAGCCTTATGAATCGAAGTTGATTTCACTTTGGCACAAAATGGCGCAAACTAGATCTTCAAAAACGTCATTACTGACGCTTTCGATCCATCAGATCCGTTGGCCCGATACTTTCTTAGTCTTTCGGATTGCAGTGGGTGTGATCCCAAAAAAACTGCGGTAGAGGCTGGAGAACCCGTTAGGGAACCCACAGGCCATGCCAACCTCACGCACTGATAGCGTGGTGTTCAGCAGCAGGTTATTTGCCCAGTT
>Ga0228643_1000605_pt1 | contig 11747 bp, 9 predicted proteins | sample 55DmetaG_FD_190533 | JGI IMG/M metagenome (GOLD analysis project Ga0228643, IMG submission 190533) | Seawater microbial communities from Monterey Bay, California, United States - 55D | ecosystem: Environmental > Aquatic > Marine > Coastal | place: USA: California | collected 2016-11-08
GAACTGTGTGCGCGCTTGGTGCCTGAGATGCAGCGTCGTGGTTATGGGCGGGTGATCAACGTTGCCTCTGTTGCAGGGCGCTTTCCGAGTTCAACTACGGGTAACTATGGCCCATCAAAAGCGTATGTAATCGCCGTATCAGAGGAGTTGAATCTCGCGGCAAAAGCCAATGGCGTATTCGTTACAGCGTTATGCCCTGGCTTTACGCACACCGAGTTTCATGAAGTCGCGGGTATGATGGATACGAAAAATAGCTCACCGAACTGGATTTGGTATGAAGCCAGTACCGTCGTAACAGACGGCATCAATGGCTGCGAATCAGGGCGTGCTGTGGTTATTTCGGGGCGACTTTACCGGTGGCTTGATCCCATCCTTCGTTCGGCACTTCTAAGGCCGATCATATTGCGGATGGTCGGTACTCGATAGAAGGACCGAGCGGTCGGTAAAGACTAGCCTAGTCGACTGAAATAATTCACAATCCTCCGCCGAAGAATCACTCAAATTAAGGTTATGTAATGCCAGTCATTAAGTTTATTGAGTTTGACGGTACGGAACATGAGGTCGATGCCGATGGTGGCATGAGCGTCATGGAAGTTGCTATGAAGTACGATGTTCCGGGAATCGACGCTGACTGTGGCGGCGGCGCCGTCTGTGGCACCTGCCATTGCTTTGTCGAGGAGTCAGCAGGCCCACTGCCAGACGTGGACCCTCAAGAGGAGTCGATGCTCGGCTTGCGTCCTGACCGTGAGAGCAATTCACGATTAAGCTGCCAGTTGCAGGTGAGTGACAGTGTCGGTGATATGACGATAAAACTGCCTGAATTCCAGATGTAAATCGACTGACTTAGGTCGTGATCAAGTGAGTGCCGCCGACGCTGATATCAGTAAGACACCGCTCAGTGAGTTGGATGTGTCGGATCCGCTGCGCTTTGAAAATGATACGTGGCAACCGTTATTCCAGCGCTTGCGAGTAGAGTCGCCTGTGCACTATCAGGCGGAGAGTCCGGCAGGGCCCTTTTGGTCCATATCGCGATTCGAAGATATTGTAGAGATAGAGAAGAATACCGAGGTCTTCTCCTCGGAGCCCACAATTGCCATCGTTGACCCACCGCCGGATCGACGCTCTCCCATGTTCATTGCTATGGACCAGCCAGAGCATGACGTTCAGCGAAGAGCTGTGCAGCCGGTCGTCGCACCTAAGAATCTACAAGAGCTTGAAACCCTCATTCGGAAACGTTCGGGGGAGGCCCTCGATGCATTACCTGAGGGTGAAACCTTCGATTGGGTGGAATTAGTGTCGCGAAATCTCACAACACAGATGTTAGCGACGCTTTTTGATTTCCCTTGGGACCTGCGTCACAAGCTGTCAGAGTGGTCAGATGCGGTGACCTCGGATGAGCGCATGACTGCGGGCCAGGGTCTGACACGGGATGAACGACTCGAGGTCATCATGGAGATCCTCGAGGTTTTCACAAGACTCTGGCACCAACGTAAAGACGATGGTGTTGAGTCGTTTGACCTCATTCGGTTGCTTCAGCGAGACCCTCATACCGCAAACATGGTGGATGACCCCAAGAATTATGTCGGTAATTTGATGCTACTGATTGTTGGCGGTAACGACACGACCCGTAACTCTATGTCTGGCGGAGTTCTGTTCCTTAATGAAAATCCCGAACAATTTCAGCGGGTTAAAAGCGATCACTCTCTGATACCGGCGATGGTCTCTGAAATTATTCGCTATCAAACACCGTTATCACACATGCGAAGAACACTCACGCGAGATATCGAGTTTCGCGGTCAGAAAATGAAGGCAGGTGACAAGGTCGTCCTTTGGTATTGCTCTGCCAATCGTGATGCCTCTGTCATCGAAAACGCCGACGCCTTTCAAATTGATCGCCAAAGCGTGAGAAATCATGCGTCATTTGGGTTCGGTATTCATCGGTGTATGGGGAATAGACTTGCTGAGATGCAGCTTCGTGTCGTCTGGGAAGAGGCGCTGAAGCGTTTTAGCGATATCAAATTGATGGCGCCACCCACCCGGCTTTGTCATAACTTTGTAAGGGGTTATTCTGCGATGCCGGTACAAGTCACCCGTTTTTCGGGCGGATAGACTTAGCCTCTCGTTCTGAGATCCCTAAATTACCTATGGCAATCGTGTCAAAACACTCTCTGGACTTATCGGGCATTGGCCCGATCAACGCCGCAGGCATCGATGGTTGCCGGGCGGGCTGGGTTGTCGCATATCGAGATGGCGAGGAAATAAAGCTGCTTGTGATCAGCCGTCTCTCGGATATCAATGCGGCGCTTGCGCCCGCTGCAAGTGTCATGATCGATATGCCGATAGGGCTCACTGATGACAACAGCCCGAGAATTTGCGACGCCCATGCACGAGTTGCGCTGAGACCCCATCGATCCTCGAGCGTATTCGGCGTGCCGGCTCGGAAAGTAACACGATGCACTGATTATCCTGAAGCCAATGGGCTGTCACGAGAGATGTCAGGTAAAGGCATCAGTAAGCAGGCGTTCTACTTATTTCCAAAGATTCGTGAGCTGGACGATTGGTTGCTATCTGAAGAGCGCAACGGGCAGTGGTTTGAGTGCCACCCCGAGGTCGCGTTTGCCCGGTTAAACGGCGCGACGCCATTAGCAGAGTCAAAGAAAACGGATACGGGGAGCACGTTGCGGAAGAAACTGCTTTTCGAGCTCGGAGATGTTGAATCAACGATTCAGCGGGCACTTGACACCTATCGCCGCAAGGATGTGCTCGCCGATGATGTAATCGATGCACTGGTTTGCTTGCTGACCGCGGAACGATCACCAAACAAACGATTGCACATTCCCACCGACGCCCCTGTCGATGCCAGGGGCCTCAAGATGGTTATTGCGGCGCCGGCTTAACTGGCGGCTTTTAGGGTGGGGTTATCGCTACTTTGGTCGGGGCTAGATTGCGGGCCACGAATCAAACCACCCGGCGTGGCGCCTGAATATTGACCGTTTTCGAAGGTTAAATGCCCCGATTTAAAGGTTGCCTTGTATCCTGTTGCAGATTGTAGGAGGCGTTTACCGCCCGCGGGTAAGTCGTTTGCCACCCAGGGTTTGCTCATGCCAATGTTGTCGAGCTCGATGACGTTGATGTCAGCGAGGTAGCCAGAAGCGAGCACGCCCCTGTCCTCCAGTCCGTAGACCCTTGCAGTGTCCGCACACTGGCGCTTAATGGCCTCGCTAACACTCAATTTGAAACCCTCCCGATCACGAACCCAATGCTGCAACATGAAAGTAGGAGATGCGGCATCGCAAATTGTGCCGCAATGCGCACCGCCGTCGGAAAGCGAGTTGATGCAATCGTCAGATTGTAGAATGGGCTCGAGGAAATCTAGATTTCCGTCGGCGTAATTGAGTAATGGGAAATAAATAAAACCATTTCCGTTGTCGCTCATCATGAGGTCGTAGGCATATTCAGCGCTCGATACGCCAGCCTGATCAGCCAGATAGGCGATGGACTGCTCCTCACCGGGCTCGTAGTTGAACCCATCGCCAAGTTCGTATTGCAGAGTGAAGGCGTTTGCCATGAGTTCCGCCAGTAATTGGACGTCACTTTCGGGAAAAACGGAGTCCTCGGAAACTAACCTGGCTTTGAATTCAGGTTCGGCAAGTTTTGCCAGTTGGTCGGCGGTACCCAATTCAGCCACTTCGGCCCAGCTTGGTTTAAATGAGAATGGGTTGAAACTTGTTCGCCATCCCAAGATGAGCCCGGTACCCCGCATCGATATCTGAGCGAGAATATTGGCACCCTTGAGATTCTGCTCACGCATTTTGGCAATTTGATCGTCAAAGCTCATTGCTTTGACCGGAGATTGAAGAGCTGTGAAGGTGACCGGTAACCCGGTTTCGCGGCTGAGATCGCCCATCCAGTCAAACTCGTTCCATTCGGGAACAAGGTCGCTGGCCATTTCGAATACACCATGACCGACGCGTGCCATGCCGCGGCCGATCCCAATAAGTTCTTCGGGTGTTGCGGTGGTACCGGGCACGAGCTCACCATCGACCGACTTATGCAATACGGTACGCGATGTGGAGAAACCCAGAGCGCCTGCGCGCAGACCTTCCTCGACGATATTCGCCATACGTGCAATATCCGACTCGGTCGGACTTTCGTTCGCTGCACCACGATCACCCATCACGTAGGCACGCACAGCACCGTGTGGAACATGTGTGGCAACATCGACTGCTCTGGGCATTGCTTCAAGTGCATCTAGGTATTCAGGGAAGGTCTCCCAGTTCCATGACATACCCTCAGAGAGTGCAGACCCGGGAATGTCTTCTACGCCCTCCATTAAGCCAATGAGCCAGTCGTGTCGATCGGGTGCCGCAGGCGCGAATCCGACGCCGCAATTCCCCATAACGACAGTGGTAACGCCGTGCCACGAAGAGGGCGCCATCTCTTGGTCCCAGGTTGCCTGACCGTCGTAATGCGTGTGAATGTCAACAAAGCCTGGCGCAACATAGCAACCGCTGGCGTCATAGACTTCTTTTGCATCACCAAGGTCGAGTCCAACGGCGGCGACGGTATCGCCTGTAATGGCGATATCGGCTAAATAGGGTTCGCAACCAGTACCATCGACGACCGTGCCCCCCTTGATCAGAAGGTCATAACTCATAGTGTTTCCTCGTTGCGTAGGGTTGTTATCTCCTGCATTCATCCAGAACAGTGAATGGGGTGTCAAGCCTGAATGGGTGTCTTCTCCTCAGGGTTAATCAACCCCGAGAAATACGGTTGAGTTTGTTAGTTAAGATCCGTACGGTTTAACCGTGACCTTATAACGGTATCTGGGGCAGCTATGAATTTTGATATCCCGTTGGAAATACAACAGTTTCTCGATGAGGTGGATCGCTTTATTGAGCGTGAAATTAAACCCTTGGAGGAGGCTGACGACAATATTCGGTTCTTCGATCATCGACGCGAGGACGCGCGAACCGACTGGGAACGGCAAGGCTTACCTAATGAGGATTGGGAAGCGCTGCTGGCTGAGGCTAAACGTCGAGCAATTGGAGCCGGAATCTTTAGTTATCCCTTCCCAAGTGAACATGGGGGACGTGATGGTGGCAACTTAGGGATGGCCATCATTCGCGAACACCTGGCCGCGAAGGGGCTTGGTCTACACAACGATCTGCAAAATGAGCATTCAGTCGTGGGCAATAACATCGGCTTATTATTGATGCTGGAATACGGGACGCCCAAGCAGCAGTCTGACTGGTTGCCCGGCCTTAAAAATGCGACCCGGGGTTTTGCCTTCGCTATTACAGAGCCGGATCACGGCTCGGACGCGACCCACATGGAAACAGTGGCTCATCGCGATGGCGATGACTGGATCATTAATGGTGTGAAGACGTGGAATACCGGTGTTCACACTGCACACAGTGACATGGTGATGGCCAGGACCTCGGGCAATGCCGGTGATGCTGCTGGGATAACGGCCTTCATGGTGCCGATGGATGCCCCGGGCGTGGAGGTTGAGGAGTACCTTTGGACGTTTAATATGCCTTCTGATCATGCTCGGGTTCGGTTTACCAATGTGCGCGTTCCTGACTCAGCGATTTTTGCTGGTGAGGGCAGGGGCCTTCAGGTTGTGCAGCACTTTTTTAATGAAAATCGAATTCGTCAGGCGGCCTCAAGCTTGGGCGCGGCTCAGTATTGCGTCAATGAAGCTGTTGCTTACGCGAAAGAGCGTAAGCCCTTCGGAAAACCCTTGGCGAGTAACCAAGCCATTCAGTTTCCGCTTGTGGACCTGCAGGCTCGTTGTGAAATGTTGCGAGCTCTGATTCATAAAACAGCTTGGCTAATGGATCGCGATGGTGCCTTTTCGGTGTCGGATAAAGTCTCTATTTGTAATTACCAGGCGAATCAGCTCTGCTGCGAGGCGGCGGACACGGCTATGCAAGTCCATGGCGGCATTGGTTACTCACGATATAAGCCCTTTGAACACATTTACCGTCATCACCGACGGTATCGAATAACAGAGGGCGCAGACGAGATTCAAAAGCGAAGAGTCGCGGGCTATATGTTTGGCTTCATGGATCAACGTAAGCCCAAAGGCGTTAGTTGAAAACCGTGGATCAAACGTTTGAGGAAAGTCTATCGGCGCTCATTTCGCGCCATTTTGAAGGGGCGAAGCTGATCTCTTCAAGCCAGCTCACTGCGGGCGCATCACAGCAAACCTTTCGTATTACGATCGAGGCAAAGGGTGGCGATACGCAGGTCTTTGCGCTGCGTCGAGCGCAACCCGGCTTGGCATCATCCTCTTACGGACAGTTACCGCCCAGTGTAGAGGTCGAATTACTGCAGCTAGCCGCTCATGGCGGTGTCCCCGTGCCAGGTATCGAGTATGTGCTGTGTCCAGGAGATGGTCTGGGCGACGGCTACATCATGGAATGGCTAGAGGGCGAGACCATGGGGCAGCGGATTGTAAAACGGCCTGAGCTGAGTGGCGCCAGAGCATCGCTGGCTTTCGATTGTGGTCAGGCGTTGGCGCGAATCCACGCCTTGCCCGTGCCGTGCTCCCTCGTTGAGCGGTTACACAACGTCTCGCCTGAGGCCTTAGTGCGCGAAACCTGGGAGGCCTACATTGCCCTGGACACGCCACAACCGATGATCGACTTTACTGCTCAGTGGCTGCTCAGCAATATTCCAACTGATTTTGATACGGCGCTGGTTCACGGGGATTTCAGGAACGGTAATTTGATGGTGACCCCCGACGGCATAGCCGCTGTGCTCGACTGGGAGCTTTGCCACATGGGTGACCCCATGCGAGACCTTGGTTGGCTGTGTGTCAATTCATGGCGATTTGGTAACCGAACTTTGCCCGTTGGGGGGTTTGGTAAGGTCGAGGACCTTATCGCGGGCTACGAATCGGAGACGGGCCAGCAGGTAGATCTCGCAACTCTGCGGTTCTGGGAGGTCTTTGGCTCGTTTTGGTGGTCAGTGACGACATTGGGTATGGCGAATACCTGGCGAAGTGGAGAGACACCGTCCGTAGAGCGCCCCGTTATTGGTCGACGCAGTAGCGAAGCACAAATGGATTGTGTCCACCTCCTCATCCCGGGGGAGCTACCCGCGTATCCCGGTAAGATAAGTGAAGTAAATCTTCCGTCTGTCAGTGAGATTATCAGCTCCGTTAAGTCGCATCTGAGTGAGCATGTTGGTGAAAAGCTGGTGGGGGCAGACCAATTTTTAATGCGTGTAGCGGTCAATTCACTCTCCATTGCAGAGCGTGAGATTTCTTTCGCACCGGCTGCAGAGCGTGCCGAGTTAGCCGGGTTAAAGTCATTGTTTTCTGGGCTGAAAGGCACTGAGGACCTGGTTCAGTTACGGTGGAATCTGGTGTTGGCGCTTCGGTCTAACGAGCCGATGAATATTGATGTCTTGGGTGCACACCTTCGTCAAACAGTTGCTCACAGACTCTATATTGATCAGCCAAAATATTCGGCACTCACGAATTCATGAGCGGGGTTGCCTGATTGCGCGCCCTCGATGAGACCTGCTTTTTCGTTAGGCTTTTGTGGGGGAGTGTCCTAGACTTATGGGTGTGCCGTTGTAGCTCAGTCGGAAGAGCGTTTGCCTCCTAAGCGAAAGGTCGCAGGTTCGATCCCTGCCAGCGGCGCCATCAAACGCGTTATCAGTTACGCGAATGCGTCTTCACGCAAGTAGGTAAGCCCCTGATAACCTTGTAATCCTGTAACTCAGTCCTTTTTTGAGGACGAACCCGCGTTATTTCTGTTCGGCGTATGTGCTTTTTTTGCCGTTGCCTCTGGCACCTGCTGATAGACTAGTGGTCCCTGGGCCAGTGCGGCAGTCCACATCAATGTCATCGCGGAAAGTTAGAATTAAGGCTCCCGGTAAAGCTCGTCAGCGGGTGCCCCCAAAAACCGATGAGTTCGAGATCCGTATTCGTGACTTAGCAAGCGATGGACGTGGTGTCGGCGAGGCGCCAGATGGACAAGTCGTATTTGTTGCGGACGTTTGGCGCGGGGAGCTTGTGCGGGTTCGAAGAACCCGTCAAGGCGCCCTGACGGACACACTGCTTGTTGAGGTAATTGAGGCTCATGAGCATAGAGTGACACCCGCCTGCAGCTATCACACGCAGGGTCAGTGCGGTGGTTGTCCGTGGATGTTTATGAACTATGAGGCGCAGGTTTCCGCCAAACAGAAAAAACTGGCGTCGGCGTTAACGTCACTCAATGCAACGCATCTTAGCTGCCGTGTTAAGGGCTCAGTAAGACAATTGGGTTACCGTAATCGTGCCCAACTTAAAACTAATGGGAGGGAGCTGGGCTATCTAAGAGCGAGCTCTCACGACCTTACTGACATAGAGACATGCGCCGTATTAACAGATACTAATCAGGTGTTGTTGAGCCGTCTGCGCAACAGCTTACCCAATAGTGCGTGGCGCCCGAGGTCGAAACAGAAATGGATCACCCTTGATATAGATGACCAGAGAGACGCGCCCATCATTGACAAGAGGCAACCCTTTAGACAGGCAAATGATAGCCAGAATGCGATCATGCGTGACTGGCTCGCCGACAAGCTCACATCGCTCGTGCCCGAGGGGCCGGTACTTGAGCTATTTTGTGGTAATGGCAATTTGACCTCGGTGGTGGCTGAGTGTAACCCGCACGCGCAAGTCGTTGCCGTAGAGGGCGATGCGATGGCGCTTGAGGCGCTTGCCGCCCTCAACATAGCGAGTGTGACCACTGAGCGGGTAAATCTCTTTGACGATCGACAAATACGAGCGTTGATATCGGCGCTGCCGTCGATTAACGGTGTCGTGCTCGACCCTCCGCGAGACGGATTAAAGGCGCGGGACGCGTTTGGCTGTGTGTTCTCCGAGTGCTCATGGGTTGTTTATATCTCGTGCAATCTTGCTACTTGGCAGCGCGATGCACAGTTTCTACAAGACCGAGGTTTGCGACTTACTCAGGTGGAAGGTTTGGATATGTTTCCGCAGACACCTCACTTAGAGGTGCTCTCCGTCTTCGAACGGCAGTGACTAGGGAGTAAGACCTAAACGAAGTAGCATCGCTGATCCATGGTGTGGTTGCCTCCCGATTTCGTTTTAAGCCTTTAGCCAGGGAGAGGGACTTTGCTGGATGTACTGTGTAACTGCGTCAAAATCACCGCTAAATACGACCCTGCGCTGTTTGGACTTTAGCTGGTAGTCGTACATGGGGTCGTAATAGTCCCGTAATAAGATCTCTATCCAGGCTTTATGTGCCTCGGAACGTCCTAAGCGATGCTCTGAGATGGCTGTTTCTAGAAGCCCCGATAATTCCAAATACCTGACGCCGCCCAGCCGCTTCTTGATGTTTTCCAAGCTGTTTCTTAGTGATTCAGCAAAAACTTCAAAAGTACGCTCATCATCGCCTGCGACTTGCACTAATTCACTGTGATTTTGAAGAATATAATTTTGCCAGGAATGCTCCACACGTTGAGCTAAACTTGCCTCGATGGTTATGACAGGTGCCTTCGCTATGCATTCTTGAAGTGGCAAAGGGAGGGCGCAGCGACCAATAAGCCGGCTTTCATCCTCTACCGCAACGGCCGATGGATCAGATTTGATTGCCTTGAGAAAGGCAATTGAGATCGCATTTTCAAAGTCAATCTGGCTGGGTTGCGGTGTAATTCGTTTACCAAATGCACTGCCTCGGTGGTTTGCCAAACCCTCTAGATCAATCGTTACAAGCCGTCGTGATGGGCCACAAGGCTGCGCGCATTGATTCAGAAGCGCTGTTTTGGCGACACCGGTTCGGCCCGCTACGACAACAAGGTTTGACGACTGTAACGACGCTGCGAAGCTGTCAATGAGAAATCGGCGTAATGCCTTGTAGCCACCCTCTATAATTGGTACGTGACAGCCCCGTTCAGCAAGCCAAGCTTGCGTCGTTTGCGATCGCAAACCGCCCCTGAAACAAAATAAAGCGGCCTGGGGTGCACTTTCTATGGCACTGATCCACTGCTCAATTCGCGCTTCCTTCGTACTACCTGTCACAAGTTCATGCCCGAGTGCTATGGCGGCTTCCTGCCCATCTTCGGCATAGCAGGTGCCTACTCGCTCACGCTCTGAGTTGTTCATTAGCGGAAGGTTGATCGCCGTAGGAAACGCGCCTTTTTCGAACTCAACGGGTGCTCGCGTGTCGATGAGTAAGCGATTCTCAGTAAAAAGGCTACCGAATTCGGAGGCCGAAATGCGGTTGTGAGAGGGACTAGGCACAAAGCGTCAACTTAGGCTGGTCCGAGGTCGCGATCGATAGTTCGCCAATGGGCGTACTTGTAAGTCCCGCCGCGTGCAATCTTGATGAAATCTCATCACGTGCGTCAGGACGCACAGCGATGAGGAGGCCGCCGCTGGTTTGTGGATCGCAAAGAACGGCTCGCTGAAAATCGGTTAGAGGCGGCAAGTGCGTCGCGATGGCGCCAAAATTACGATCCGTACCACCGGGAACACAGCCCGCTGTTATGTAACTTTCTAAATCACCAATTGTAGGGATCGCTGACCAGTCGACGCTGGCGTCAAGGCTGCTGCCACGCATCATCTCGGTAAGGTGGCCAGCCAGCCCAAAACCCGTGACATCGGTCATCGCCGTGACGCCTTCTAGAGACGCTAATTCGGCGCCAATTTTGTTTAACGTGCGCATGCTCTCGCTCGCAAGTGTTAAATCTTGTTGCGTTGCGCGCGCTCTTTTACCTGCCGTGCTGATGATGCCCACACCGAGCGGCTTTGTTAAAAAGAGGGCATCGCCGCCGATCGCAGTATCATTTCGCCTCAGGTGATCAATGTCTACCAAGCCGGAGACGGCCAGTCCAAAAATGGGTTCGGATATGTCAATGCTGTGGCCACCAGCTAATGTGATTCCTGCCTTATAACAGATCGCTCGCGCACCCGATAAGACCTCCCTTGCAATCTCAGGTGCTAACTTATCCACGGGCCATCCCAGTATGGCGATTGCGACCGTCGGTGTGCCACCCATCGCATAGATATCGCTGATCGCGTTGGTGGCGGCAATCTCACCAAATTCTCGAGGGTCATCCACAATGGGTGTGAAGAAATCAGTTGTGCTGAGTAAGGCGCGACCGTTGCCAATATCTACGGCTGCCGAATCGTCCCGCGAGTCGTTACCCACTAAGAGTGAGGCTTGAGTGTTTTCAGGTGTGCCTGTCTCCACACCGCTCAGAATGCGACGCAATATGTCAGGGGAGAGCTTACAACCGCAGCCTGCAGCGGGGCTGAATTGCGTGAGGCGAATACTGTCTGTCTTCATGTGGCTCTCGGATACTCCTCCGTTGGTTTTCATTCGTTTAATTCATTGAAAAAATCGTGCGCTCGCTTCATGCTCACACCGATGTTCTGCGTTACCCCACCAAACTCTCGCACAGTCCTCTCGGCTTGTCTCCTAACGGTCCTTTCTTTCTTAGGATTCGATTCTCGACTGGCTGTCGCGTCGAGCGTATCTGAGCCCTCAGTACAACGACAAAAATTTGAACTCGCGGTCAAAGAGTTGAGGACCGGGGTTGGCCCCCGTTATCAGGCGCTGAGAGATGAGCTCTCGAATTATGCTTTAGCGATCTATCTCGATGCCCTCGTAATTGAGGGCAACTTACATTACGCGAGCAGCGAGGAAATGAACCAATTCATGGCGATGGCTGACGGGTCACCCCTCGCTATTCGCACGCTCCGAAGTTTTGTGCGTCACAAG